>ENA-OQER01000406-OQER01000406.1-human-gut-metagenome-genome-assembly--contig:-NODE-406-length-23621-cov-2.064612_pt1 | contig 23621 bp, 32 predicted proteins | sample MGYA00242797_ERZ504639 | MGnify/ENA primary metagenome ERZ504639 (study PRJEB26092, sample SAMD00036306) | human gut metagenome | host: Homo sapiens | study: EMG produced TPA metagenomics assembly of...
GCAAACTATCTGGGCGCGGCTCAGCTGTATCTGTTGGACAACCCACTGTTACGTGAGCCACTGACAATGGAGCATGTAAAGAAAAAGATCGTAGGACACTGGGGAACTGTTCCTGGACAGAACTTTGTTTATGTTCATTTAAATCGTGTCATTAAGAAGTATGATCAGGATATGATTTTGATTTCTGGTCCTGGACATGGTTGGAAACTTCTTCGTAGCAAACACCTATCTGGAAGGTACCTACAGCGAGGTATATCCAAATATCGGAGAAGATCTGGATGGACTGAAGAAACTGTGTAAGCAGTTCTCTTTCCCGGGAGGAATCTCCAGCCATGTAGCTCCGGAAACTCCGGGCTCCATCAACGAAGGTGGTGAGCTGGGATATTCCCTGGCACATTCGTTTGGTGCGGTATTTGATAACCCGGATCTGATTGCTGCCTGTATCGTGGGAGACGGTGAGTCCGAGACCGGACCTCTTGCCACTTCATGGCAGTGTAATAAGTTCTTAAATCCGGAGAGCGATGGAGCGGTTCTTCCGATCCTTCATCTGAATGGATATAAGATCAGTAATCCAACCATTCTTGCGCGTATTTCTCATGAAGAACTTGAGCATTTCTTTGATGGATGCGGATGGAAACCATATTTTGTAGAGGGCGATGATCCAATGACCATGCACCGCAAGATGGCAGAGACGCTTGATACCGTTATGGACGAAATCAAGGCGATCCAGAAGAATGCAAGAGAAAACCACGATACCACAAGACCAAAGTGGCCAATGATTGTACTTCGTACTCCAAAGGGATGGACAGGACCAAAGGTTGTAGACGGAAAGCAGATCGAGGGATCTTTCCGTGCGCATCAGGTTCCGATCATGATGGACAAACCGGAAGCATCTGGAAATGTTAAAAGAGTGGTTACTCAGCTACCATCCGGAAGAATTGTTTGATGAGAATGGAAAACTGATTCCGGAACTGAAAGCACTTGCACCGACCGGAGACCGCAGAATCGGTTCTAACCCACATGCAAACGGTGGTAAGCTCTTACGTGACTTAAGACTTCCGGATTTCCGTGATTATGCACTTGATGTTCCGGCGCCGGGAAGCGTTGAGGCACAGGATATGTAGAACTTGGCGGATTTGTCCGTGATATCTTCAAACTGAATGAGGATTCCAAGAACTTCCGTATTTTCGGACCGGACGAGACAATGTCAAACCGTCTGATGAAAGTCTTTGAGGAGACAAACCGTGACTGGAACAATGAAAAACTGGATTCCGATGAATTCCTTGCTACAGATGGCCGTGTTATGGATTCTATGTTAAGTGAGCATATGTGTGAGGGATGGTTAGAGGGATATCTTCTGACAGGACGGCATGGATTCTTTGCAAGTTATGAAGCATTTATCCGTGTGGTAGATTCTATGTGTGCACAGCATGCAAAGTGGTTAAAGGTATGTAATCAGCTTCCGTGGAGACAGTCCATTGCTTCCCTGAACCTGATTCTTACATCCAATGTATGGCAGCAGGATCACAATGGATTTACCCATCAGGACCCGGGATTTTTAGATCATATTGCAAATAAGAAGGCAGATGTGGTACGTCTTTATCTGCCACCGGATACCAACTGTCTGCTGTCCTGCTTTGATCACTGCATCAGAAGCCGCGATTATGTGAATGTGCTTGTTACATCCAAGCATCCGAGACAGCAGTGGTTGACCATGGAACAGGCAGTGAAGCATTGTACACAGGGTATCGGCATCTGGGAGTGGGCAAGTAACGACCAGGGACAGGAGCCTGATGTGGTTATGGCATGCTGTGGAGATACTCCGACACTGGAGACATTAGCAGCAGTTACGATTTTAAGAAAGGCAATGCCGGAGATTAAGATTCGCGTGATCAATGTTGTCGATCTGATGAAACTTGAGCCAAGCACCAAGCATCCGCATGGTCTGACAGATGCAGAGTACGATGCACTGTTCACCAAAGATAAGCCAATCATCTTTGCATTCCATGGGTATCATACACTGATCCACGAGCTGACCTATCGTCGTACCAACAGAAATATTCATGTATACGGATATCAGGAGGAAGGAACCATCACAACACCATTCGATATGCGTGTACAGAATGAGATTGACCGTTCCATCTGGTAAAGAGCGTAATTGAGCATCTTCCACAGTTAGGAAATCGTGGCGCTTATCTGACACAGAAAATGAATGACAAGCTTGTAGAACACAAGCAGTACATTCATGAGTATGGTGTTGATATGCCGGAGATCCGTGACTGGAAATGGGATTTATAAAATAAAATATCAACAGGATTCTTTGCGGAACTGTGCCGGAGTCATCCGGTGCCGTTCCGTAAATATTTTGTAGAAATATCCTTTGTTTTTGTAGCCGACTTCGGCAGCAATCGCATCGATTGTCAGTCTGGTGTGCAGCAACAGTTCTTCGGCTTTCTGCAGACGCAGATGCTGCAGATATTCCGTATAAGTCATTCCGGTCCGGTTTTTCAGTAACCGGTTGAAATAATCTTCCTGAAAATGGAATTCTTCACAGAGCATTCGTATGGAAATGTTTTTCATATGCTGCTTCATATAATCAGAAATTTCTTCATATAAAATCCAGTTCATTTTCTGTCGCAGTTTTTTTGACAGCGAAAATTCATATTGTGTACTTAAAATACGAAAAATGCGCAGGAGAAGTCCCCGACAGATGATCGGAGAAGCCTCATCATGACGCTGTAATTCCAAAAGAAGTGATGTCATGGTTTCATCCATCTGTGAGACTGCCTCCTCTGCCTGAGGGCGAAAATGCAGATATTGCTGGAGCGATTTCTGTTCCATCAGTGCCATCTTCAGGAACGAGCTGATACGCTCTGTTGTAATCTGCCGGTTCATAATGTCCTGAAACATCACATTGGTAATGCCAAGAAACAGAAGTGTGGCAGAAGTTCCTTCCATGATTTCCTGATGCAGACAGTTTTTGTCGATCAGGCAGACTTCACCCCGGTGAAAAGTAAATTCATTGCCCAGAATTTTCTGCCGGTATTCTCCGTCAATGATATAAAACAATTCCAGATATTCGTGTGAGTGCATCTGCGTGCGCATGCCGGGGGTAAACTCTTTTTCATAAAGGAACGAGGGCTGGGAGGGCAGAATCGTTGCAGAAAGCATATGTCCGTCATGAATATCCCACAGCAGGGAAAACAGATGTTCATTTTCCGGAAGCGGATAGGTTTTGACAACGCTTTCATGAGCCGAATATTCCGGATGGAGAATCTGAAACCGGCTGAAGTTATCCGGGATCTGTGTATTTGCACTCTGATAAATCAAATGTTTTGTAAAATTTTTCAATCCATGGAACGTCCCCTGTAAAAAATTACTCCACCATGGAGGTGGAGTAATTGTAAGTGTATGTTTTTGCCTGTTATTTATTTCATGGCATTTTTCTTGGCGATGGAAGCACGCTTGCGCATCGTAGGATCCAGAATTCTCTTGCGGATACGCAGGCTTTCCGGAGTTACCTCAAGAAGCTCGTCGGTATCAATGAAGTCAAGAGCCTGCTCTAGGCTTAATTTGCGAGGCGGAACCAGAGTCAGTGCCTCATCAGCAGAAGAGGAACGTGTATTGGTCAGATGCTTTTTCTTGCAGACATTTAACTCAATATCTTCGGCTTTGGAACTCTGTCCGATGATCATACCGGAATATACTTTTTCGCCAGGTCCGATAAAGAGCGTACCACGCTCCTGTGCGGAGAACAGACCGTAAGTTACGGATTCACCAGTCTCAAACGCGATCAGGGAACCGGTAGAACGGTAGGCGATCTCTCCACGGAATGGCTCATAACCGTCGAACATGGTGTTGATGATGCCATTTCCTTTCGTATCGGTCATGAATTCTCCACGGTATCCGATCAATCCGCGGGAAGGAATCTTAAACTCCAGACGGGTGTAGCCGCCGGCGATGGAACCCATATTCTGCAATTCGCCTTTCCGCTGCTGCAGTTTGGAGATAACAGCTCCGGTAAATTCATCCGGAACGTCAACATAAGCAAGCTCCATCGGCTCAAGTTTTTTGCCGTTTTCATCATAGTGATAGAGAACTTCGGCTTTGCTGACTGCAAATTCATATCCTTCACGGCGCATATTCTCGATCAGGACGGACAGATGCAGCTCACCACGGCCGGATACTTTTAAGCTGTCCGGGCTGTCGGTTTCTTCGACACGGAGAGAAACATCGGTATTTAACTCACGGAACAGTCTGTCGCGGATATGACGGGAAGTGACATATTTTCCTTCCTGACCGGCGAGAGGACTGTCGTTTACGATGAAATTCATGGAGATCGTCGGCTCGGAAATCTTCTGGAACGGAATAGCTACCGGATTTTCCGGAGAACAGATGGTATCTCCAATGTGAATGTCCGCAATACCGGAGATGGCTACGATGGAACCGATCTTTGCTTCACTGACATCTACTTTATTTAAACCATCGAACTCATACAGTTTGCTGATGCGGACTTTCTCAAGTTTGTCTGGATCGTGATGGTTGACAACGACTGCTTCCTGGTTGACTTTCAGGGAACCGTTGTCGACTTTACCGATACCGATACGGCCAACGTATTCGTTATAATCGATGGTACTGATTAAAACCTGTGTGTTGGCATCCGGATCTCCGGTCGGGGCAGGGATATAGTTTACGATCGTCTCGAAAAGAGGAGTCATGTCCTTCTTTTCATCGTCGAGATTGTACATAGCGTATCCGTCTCTTGCGGAAGCGTAGATGAACGGGCAGTCAAGCTGCTCATCGGAAGCATCCAGATCCATGAAAAGCTCTAACACCTCATCTATCACTTCTGCAGGGCGCGCTTCCGGACGGTCGATCTTGTTGATGCAGACAATAACCGGGAGATTTAAAGCAAGTGCTTTCATCAGTACGAATTTGGTCTGCGGCATGGTTCCCTCGAATGCGTCTACGACGAGGACTACACCATTTACCATCTTAAGAACACGCTCTACCTCACCACCGAAATCGGCATGGCCAGGCGTATCGATAATGTTGATTTTTGTATCCTTATAAAATACAGCGGTATTTTTGGACAGGATGGTGATACCACGCTCACGCTCGATATCGTTTGAATCCATGACACGTTCCTGTACTTCCTGATTGGCACGGAACACACCGCTTTGTTTTAACAGCTCATCGACCAGTGTGGTTTTACCATGATCGACATGGGCGATGATTGCGATATTACGAATGTCGTCTCTTGTTGTTACCATAAATTTAACCTTCTTTTTAATATTGTTTAACTTTACATAAATAACCTATCCTATTTTATCATAAAAAGCTGATTTCGCAAGCTTTTTTCAACGTACACCGGCGATTTAAGCGTTTTAGATAGTTTTCGCCGGCCTTATCGACAAGGTTTGATGATTTCTACCAACCATTAAATGGTAAAACAGAAGCCTATCAAAAATTTCCACAAAAGGAAGGAGTATTCATGGCAGATAAAATGTGTGAAAACAATCAGGTCACTATTATGGGAGAAATTGTATCGGACTTTTCGTATAGTCACGAGGTATATGGGGAAGGATTTTATATGGTGGAAGTATCTGTCCACCGCCTGTCCAGTTTCGTCGATTATATTCCGGTGATGGTATCGGAGCGTCTGGTCAATGTGCAGGAGAGTGCGGAGGGAAAATGCGTCTATATTACAGGACAGTTCCGTTCATTCAACCGGCATGAGGAGCATAAAAACCGTTTGGTGTTATCGGTTTTTGCGAGGGAGTTTGAACTGGTTGAGCAGTTTGAGGAAGAAAATGCAGCCAACCAGATTTTTCTGGATGGATTTATCTGTAAGGAATCGGTATACCGAAAAACACCTCTGGGAAGGGAGATCGCGGATCTTCTGGTCGCAGTCAACCGGTCATATGGCAAATCGGACTATATTCCCTGCATCTGCTGGGGCAGAAATGCAAGATTTGCATCTGGATTCGAGGTCGGATCACATGTGCAGATCTGGGGAAGAATCCAGAGCCGCGAGTATGTAAAGAAGTCAGTGAGACACAGGTGGAGCAGAGGGTTGCTTACGAGGTATCCGTCAGCAAGATTGAATTCCTGGAGTAGACTTGATTATTTGACGCTTTTGTGTTATCTTACATAGGATTTCATTTGGTTAAGAGATATCATGGAGGCTGAAATGGACAGAGGAGTGATTCAGGTTTATTATGGAGAGGGACATGGTAAATCGACCGCGGCAATCGGGAATGCAATTCGTATTGCAGCGAGGGAAAAAGCGTCATTATCATTCAGTTCTTGAAGGGAAAAAATGAAAACGAACTGACATTTTTAAGCCGGCTGGAGCCGGAAATAAAAATATTCCGTTTTGCAAAATCGGATGAGTGTTTTGAGGCACTTTCCGAGGAGGCAAAACAGGAAGAAAGTATGAATCTGCGCAATGGATTCAATTACGGAAAGAAAGTCGTTACGACAGGTGCCTGTGATATGCTAATCTTAGACGAGGTACTTGGAATTGTGGACGAAAAGGTGATAAGCCTGAAGAAATCGGTGAGCTGTTTGCCGCAAAGCCGGAAGAAATGACTCTGGTCTGCACAGGACGCGTTCTGGATGAAAAAATCCGTGAGGCAGCAGACGAGGTTTATAATATCGCACCGGAGAAATAGATTGACAGACTATGCCGGTGGTGGTAGAATGAAAGAAATACATGGGATAGAGGTCGCGTAATTCATGAGTAGCCTGTTGGATGTGGCAGACACAGTCGAATGCAGGTAAAAGGGGAAAGCGCCGAAAGAACCGGATGACTGCAGTCTGGTTTTTGGGCATGCGGTGAATAATCGTATGACTGTCAGAAGCGTATGAGCGTGGATGGAGAGCTATCAGATCTAAAAAAGGTTAGATTGACCAGCTCGTTTTGAGCTGGTTTTTTATTTAGAAAGGAGAATAAAACAGTGGCAATTTTTAAGGGAGCCGGAGTCGCAATCGTGACACCAATGAAGAACAATGAGGAAGTTAATTATGATAAACTTGAGGAACTGATTAACCAGCAGATTGACGGTGGTACAGATGCCATCGTAATTGCAGGTACGACAGGAGAAAGCGCAACACTTACGATGGAAGAACACCGTGATGTGATCAAGGCAGCCATCGAGTTTACAAAACATCGTGTTCCGGTTGTGGCAGGTACCGGTTCAAACTGCACACGTACAGCCATTCAGCTTTCACAGGAGGCAGAAGAAGCGGGTGCAGACGGACTTCTTGTTGTGACACCATATTACAATAAGGCAACACAGGCGGGACTGATCAGTCACTATTCCCAGATTGCAGACAACACCAAGTGCCCGATCATCATGTACAACGTACCGGGGCGTACCGGATGCAATCTTCTTCCGGAGACCGTGGCAGAACTGGTTCGCACCAAGAGTAATCTCGTAGGATTAAAAGAGGCAACCGGAAATCTGGCACAGGCTTCCAAGACGATGGCACTTACCGACGGAAAACTGGATCTGTATTCCGGAGAAGACGGACTTGTCGTACCACTGATGTCCATCGGAGCTGTCGGTGTGATTTCGGTATGGAGCAATGTGGCACCGGGCAAAGTACATGCAATGTGCGACAGCTTCTTCAAGGGAGATATCGAAACTGCCAGAAAGCTGCAGCTTGAGGCACTTCCTCTGGTAGATGCACTGTTTTCCGAAGTGAATCCAATTCCGGTTAAGAAGGCATTAAACCTGATGGGTATGGAAGTAGGACCGCTTCGTTCCCCACTCTGTGAGATGAGCGAGGCAAATGCAAAGAAACTTGCAGAAGTAATGAAAAATTATGGAATTTTAGCATAGATCAGGGAGGCACAAAAGAAAATGACAAGAGCGATCATGAATGGCTGCAACGGAAAGATGGGGCAGTGTATCACAGGAATCTGTGCACAGGACCCGGATATCGAGATTGTTGCAGGAATTGATACTTATGATGGAATCAAAAATGATTATCCGGTATTTTCCAGTCTGAATGAGTGTACGGTGGATGCGGATGTAATCATTGATTTTTCCAATGCAAAAGCGGTGGATGCACTGCTTGCTTATGGCGTGGAAAAACAGATTCCGATTGTGCTTTGTACGACAGGACTTTCTGAACAGCAGCTTTCCGATGTAGAAAAAGCATACGAAAAAGTTGCAATTTTAAAATCCGCAAATATGTCTCTCGGCATCAATACTCTATGGAACTGCTCAAAAAAGCGGCACAGGTGTTCGCACCGGCAGGGTTTGATATGGAGATCGTAGAGAAACATCATAACCAGAAGCTGGATGCACCGAGCGGCACGGCACTGGCACTGGCGGATTCCATGAATGAGGCACTGGATGAGGCATATACCTATACCTATGACCGAAGCCAGAAGCGCCAGAAGAGGGATAAATACGAAATTGGAATATCTGCGGTTCGTGGAGGCAACATTGTCGGAGAGCATGAAGTGATTTTCGCCGGACAGGATGAGGTAATTGAATTTAAGCATACGGCATACTCCAAGGCGGTATTTGCAAAGGGTGCGGTGGAAGCAGCAAAATTCTTAAAAGGAAAGCCTGCAGGACATTACGATATGGCAGATGTCATTGCGGCAAAATAAACGGGAAGAGAGGCACTGATAATCAGTGCCTTTTTTGCGCAAAATGTTTGACAGTGCAGCTGGTTCATATTTATAATGGAAAGAAGAAACCTGACGATAAGAAAGAGGTAGAAAATGAAAAATAAAACCAGAAGGCTTGCAGCATTTTTGCTTTCTGCAGCAGTTGTCATAACTGCTGTTCCGGGAATGCAGGAACGGGTTTATGCCCAGAAAACCGGCGGATACACAGAGTCACCCAAAAGTGAAAATGTTCCGGTGGTAAAAGAAACAAAATCCAGGCTGAAAAAGGCAGAAGCAGTGCCGTCCGCCTATATGAACAAGTTGTCGGAACTTACGATCCGCTATCCTGGCGTGCGTGATCAGGGAAAATATGATACGTGCTGGGCATTTTCCGCAATCGGACTTGCGGAGTTTGATCTGATTGCAGACAATCAGACGGCAGACAAAAGTATTGATCTGAGTGAATTGCAGCTTGCCTATTTTACTTATAATAATGTAGAAGACCCGCTGGTGGAACATTTGGCGATTCTTTAAATATTATGAACCATAAAAATTATCTGACCATGGGCGGAAATCTGGATTTCGCGAGCCGGACGCTTCTGCAGTGGGAAGGGGTGACGGACGAGAACCGTGTACCGTACGCTCTGGCACCGACCACCACGACACTGGCAAAAAGTTACGCTTTTGATCAGGATGTGGCACATCTGCAGAATGTATATATTATTAATATTCACAAAAATGCTACCCAGGTGAAACGTGAGATTATGCAGCACGGATCTGCCGGGCTGGGACTGTATATGGACGGAACGGCCAACTATGTGGGATCTGCAGTCTATGCGGAAACAGGAGAGAATGTGGCAACCTATTACTGCCCGACAAGCAGTGTTGCATCGAACCATGCAGTAAATATTGTGGGCTGGGATGATAATTTTCCGGCATCTTCGTTTAAAAATAAACCGGCAGGAGACGGAGCATGGCTTTGCAGGAACAGCTGGTCGGATAAGACAGAAAACAATATCAACAGTTATTTCTGGCTTTCTTATTATGATAAATCCATCGAGGATGCTGCATGGATTTTTGATTTTGAGTCTGCGGATAATTATGATTATAATTATCAGTATGATGGTGGGGCAGATGTGGGAAAACTGCGTGGAATTTTCGACTTCAGCGAATATTTTCAGGGCAAAAAAGGCAGATAATGAACTGGTGAAAGCAGTTTCAATTTCCCTTTCCAAAGATGCGAATGTTCCATATACGATCCGTGTATATACGAATCTGACAAACCTGCATAATCCTAAGAGTGGCATACTTGCAGCAAAGGTGTCCGGTACAACAACGTATGCCGGAACCCATACCATCAGGCTGAATAAAGCGGTATCCGTACCTCGGGGAACTTACTATGCGGTTGTGGTAGAACTGCAGAAAAGCGGTGTCGGACTCGATATGGAATATGCAGTCAGTGACAGCAGTTTAACCAGCCGGGTATATTGTGATTATAATCAGAGTTTCCTCTATCGCGGAGGCAGCTGGAAGATGTGGCGGATGTAAGCACCAGTTACGGTGGAAGAATCGGAAACATCTGTATCAAGGCATATGCGGATAATGCAGGGACAAGTATCGGTGCGGTAGAGAATATAAAAGCGGTCCGCTGTGCAAAAAATGCAGTGCGTATTTCCTGGGGCAAAACGGCAGGTGCGAAAGGGTATGAAATTTATCAGGCATCCAGCAAGAACGGAACTTATAAAAAGATTGCAGCTACAACGTCCACAAAGTACAAAATTAAGACAACCTCAAAGAAGTCGGTATATTATAAAGTACGCGCTTATAAGACAACGCAGGGTATTCGGATCTGTGGGAATTTTTCGGGATCTGTTGCTGTGAAACGTTAAAAGAAAGGAAAAAGAATGACCATTTTAATCAAAGGGGGACATGTCATCAATCCGGCAACACAGATGGATGAGGTGGCAGATGTCCTGATCGAAGATCAGAAGATAAAAAAGATTGGAAAAGAACTTCCGGAAAAAGAAGCCGAACGTGTGATCAATGCGGACGGATGTTATGTGATGCCGGGATTTATTGATATGCATGTACATTTCCGCGATCCGGGATTTGAACAGAAAGAGGATATTTATACCGGGATGCAGGCCGCTGCGCATGGTGGATATACGACAGTGCTGACCATGCCGAATACAAAGCCGGTAGCAGACAATCCGGATATTGTCAATTATGTGCACAACAAAGCAAAATCCGGGAGCTGTATTCATGTCCTGCAGGTTGGTGCGGTGACAAAGGGACAGCAGGGAAAAGAGCTTGCGGATATTGAAGGAATGGTTAAGGCAGGAAGTCCGGCAATCAGCGAGGACGGAAAATCTGTCATGGATGCCGCTTTGTATCGGGACGGTATGCTTGAGGCAGCGCGTCTGGGCATTCCGGTACTTGCCCATTGCGAAGATATCCATATGGTACGCGGAGGTGTCATGAATGCCGATGCAAAAGCAAAAGAACTGGGACTTCCGGGAATTACCAATTCCGTGGAGGATGTGATTGTTGCAAGAGATATTATTCTGGCAAAAGATACCGGGGCACAGCTTCATCTGTGTCATTGTTCCACAAAGGATTCCGTGCTCATGGTAAAAGTGGCAAAGGAAGAAGGTGTCCGGGTGTCGGCAGAAGTGTGTCCGCATCACTTTACGCTGTCCACAGACGATATGAAAGAAGCGGATACCAATTACAAGATGAATCCGCCACTCCGCACAAAGGAAGACGTGAAAGCACTGCGTGAGGGACTGCGGGATGGCATTATGGAAGTGATTTCCACAGACCATGCGCCACACACGTTTGAAGATAAAAACCGTTCGATGCAGGAAGCACCGTTTGGAATTGTCGGACTGGAAACCGCCGCATGTCTTACACATAATGACTGGTACTCGGTGGATATCTGACGCCGATGCAGATGGCAGCGTGTATGAGTTACCATCCGGCACAGATTGTCGGTATTGATAAGGGAGATATCCAGCCGGGAAAAGCGGCAGATGTCGTGATCTTTGATCCAGAGGAAACCTACCGCATTGACAAAAACACATTTGCTTCCAAGGGAAGAAATACACCGTTTGACGGGAAAGAAGTTACGGGACGTGTAAAGTGCACGATCTGTGACGGCGAAGTTGTATTTAATGAATTAAATAAGTAATAAATTAAGAAGGGAAATCAATCACATGATCAACAAATTAGTAGAAAAAATTAAAAAGACCAACGCACCTATCGTTGTGGGACTCGATCCGATGCTTTCTTATGTGCCGGAGCACATACAAAAAGCAGCGTTCGCTCAGTTCGGTGAGACGTTAGAGGGAGCAGCAGAAGCCATCTGGCAGTACAATAAAGCTATTGTCGATGCAACATACGACCTGATTCCTGCAGTGAAGCCGCAGATCGCGATGTATGAGCAGTTTGGTGTGGCCGGTGTAGCGGCATTCCAGAAGACGGTAGATTACTGTCACGAGAAAGATCTGGTTGTGATCGGAGATGTAAAGCGTGGGGATATCGGTTCCACATCCGCAGCCTATGCGACCGGACATCTCGGAAAAGTACAGATCGCAAGCAAAACATATACCGGTTTTAATGAGGATTTTGCTACAGTAAATCCATATCTGGGAACCGATGGTATCAAGCCGTTTGTGGATGTATGCAAAGAAGAAAAGAAAGGAATCTTTATTCTCGTAAAGACCTCCAATCCATCCAGCGGAGAGTTCCAGGATCTCTGATCGACGGTCGTCCGCTGTATGAACTGGTTGGTGAAAAGGTAGCGGAGTGGGGAAGCGAATGTATGGGAGATTCCTACAGCTATGTTGGAGCAGTTGTCGGAGCAACGTATCCGGAGCAGGGGGAAATTCTTCGTAAAGTGATGCCGAAATCGTTCATTTTGGTACCGGGTTATGGTGCACAGGGAGGACAGGGCAAGGATCTGGTACATTTCTTTAATGAGGATGGATTAGGAGCAATTGTAAACTCTTCCCGTGGTATCATCTGTGCTTACAAACAGGATAAGTATAAAGAGCAGGGAATTACACCGGAGAACTTCGCAGATGCCTCCCGTCTGGCAGTCAAAGATATGATCGCAGACATATCCGGAGCACTTGCACAGAGATAAAAATAAAGTCGTGATTTTACAAAAGGGAGACAGTTGGATTTTATGAGCGAAAAATTTCAGGAAAATGTTACGGTGCTGAGGCAACAGTGCATCGGAAAAGATATCTATGACATGACAATCCAGACGAAGCATATTGCAGGACATGCAAAGGCAGGACAGTTTGTATCATTGTACAGTAATGATGCCAGCAAACTGCTGCCACGTCCGATCAGCTGTGTGGGATTGATGCAGAGGCAGGAACACTTCGGCTGGTATACCGGGTAACGGGAGAAGGAACCGGAACGGAAGAATTCTCTCGGTTAAAAGCGGGCGATACGATCCGGGTACTGGGACCGCTTGGAAACGGATTTACCGTGGAGCCGGGAAAGAAAGCTTTCCTGATCGGTGGCGGAATCGGAATTCCTCCGATGCTTGAGCTGGCAAAAACGATCAAAGCTGCAGGCACCTGTGAATTTGTCAGTGTGATGGGATACCGGGATGCACAGACGTTTCTTCTGGATGAATTTAAAGAACAGGGAGACTGTTACGTGGCAACGGAAGATGGAAGTGTCGGTGCAAAGGGAAATGTGCTGGATGCCATCAAAGAATATAAATTAAATGCAGATGTAATATATGCGTGCGGACCGACACCGATGCTGCGGGCGTGAAAGCATATGCAGCAGAGCAGGGCATGACCTGTTATATTCCATGGAAGAACGGATGGCATGCGGAATCGGTGCATGTCTGGCATGTGTGTGCGATTCCAAAGAAAAAGATGCACATTCCAATGTGAAAAACAAGAGAATCTGTAAAGAAGGGCCGGTATTTCTGGCTGAGGAGGTGGATCTGTAATGAATACAAGTGTGGAATTATGTGGTGTTACCTTAAAAAACCCGGTAATGACGGCATCCGGAACCTTTGGCTCCGGAGCAGAATACAGTGAATTTACAGACTTAAACCGGCTTGGTGCGGTGGTTACCAAAGGTGTGGCAAATGTACCGTGGCCGGGAAATCCGACTCCGCGTGTGGCAGAAGTCTATGGCGGGATGCTCAACGCCGTGGGATTGCAGAATCCGGGAATTGATCTGTTCTGTGAGAGAGATATTCCATTCCTGAAAAAATATGATACTAAAATTATTGTAAACGTATGCGGACACTCGACAGAGGAATATGTGGAAGTGGTAAAACGGCTGGCAGAAGAGCCGGTGGACATGCTGGAAATCAATATTTCCTGCCCGAACGTAAAAGAGGGTGGAATTGCTTTTGGACAGGATCCGAAAGCGGTAGAAGCAATCACAAAGGAAATGAAAAAGTATGCAAAACAGCCGGTGATCATGAAACTGAGTCCGAATGTCACAGACATCACAGAGATGGCGCGTGCAGCGGAAGCAGGTGGTGCGGATGCCCTGTCTTTGATTAACACGATCACGGGAATGAAGATTGACATCAACCGGAGAAAATTTGTTCTTGCAAACAAGACCGGTGGAATGTCCGGTCCGGCCATTCATCCGGTAGCCGTGCGTATGGTTTATCAGACGGCACAGGCAGTAAAGATTCCGATCATTGGAATGGGAGGATTATGAATGCTGCAGATGCGATTGAGATGATACTGGCGGGTGCGACAGCTGTATCTGTCGGCACCGCCAATTTCCGGAATCCGGCAGTGACCATGGAAATTGTAGAAGGGATTGAGCGCTACATGGAAAAATATCATGTGAGCGATATCAAAGAACTAATCGGTGCCGTTTCGGAATAAAGATATGGTAACTGCTTACTGTTTTTGAATATATTGTACCAGGGATTTCATTTTGGCAGCAATGTTTTCCAGAATCTGTGTGTTTACGGTCTCTGCATCCATTGTTTCGGATGCATGGGCGGTCAGTTCTTCAGAAACTGCGGAAATTGTCTGTACGGAATCTGAAATTGCCTGATTAGAGTTACGCAGATCTGTGGTATTGCTGGTCAGTTCCTCGCAACACAGTAAAAGTAACCGTTAAATAACAGCCGGATCCGTATTTAAGAATAGCATCCGAAACTTTGCGGGGCGGATCGCCTCGCAGGGTTGGGGATGCTGTTTCTTTTATGATTCGCGCATTGAAAACCCACCGGAAGTATGCTAAAATTTAATAGAAAACTGCGAAATAACAAGGCAGAATGCCTTTTGATACAGGAGGAAAGTATACAATGGAAAGTTACAAGAGTGAGTTCATTGAGTTTATGGTAGAGAGTGATGTTCTCAAATTTGGCGATTTTACACTGAAGAGTGGAAGAAAATCGCCATTTTTTATGAATGCAGGTGCATACGTGACAGGTTCCCAGTTGAAGAAACTCGGAGAGTATTATGCAAAGGCGATCCACGCCAGTTACGGGGATGATTTTGATGTGTTATTCGGACCGGCATACAAGGGAATTCCACTGGCTGTTGTTACCGCAATTGCATTCAGTGAATTGTACGGAAAAGAGATCCGTTACTGCAGTGACCGCAAGGAAGCCAAGGATCACGGGGCAGACAAAGGCGGATTTTTAGGAAGCAGCTTAAAAGATAAAGACCGCGTGGTGATGATCGAGGATGTGACGACATCCGGCAAGTCCATGGAAGAAACTGTTCCAAAAGTACGTGGGGCTGCAAACGTTGAGATCGTTGGTCTCATGGTCAGCTTAAACCGCATGGAAGTCGGACAGGGCGGCGTAAAGAGCGCACTCGATGAATTCATGAGAAATATGGTTTTGAAGGAAAAGCAATTGTTACCATGGAAGAAGTGGTAGAACACTTATATAATCGGGAATGTCAGGGCAGAATTGTAATTGATGACACGATCAGGAAAGCAATCGATGCCTATTATGAGCAGTATGGATGCAAATAAGCAAAAAGGTTGTAGGAAAGAGAGACACATATGAGAAACCGGAGAAGACGTGGCTATAAGTTTACCGAGAAAAAACATTCCAGACAGGGAATATTGGCCACGGTATTAGCACTTGCTCTTCTGGTATGGTATCTTGTGTTCCTGAAGCTTGCTTTTCAGGGAGGCGGTTCGCTGTCTGCTTATTATGGGAGCGCAGGAGTCGTTGCGATGATCGCAACATTTGTTGTTCTTGTCATCGCAGCCAAAAGTCTGCGGGAAGAAGATTCCTTCCAGTTGTTTCCGAGACTGGGACTGGGACTGACCCTTTTGGATATGGTATGCTGGATTGGAACCTATATCTGGGGATTTTTTGAGCTAAAAACTATAAGAAGGAAACAAACTATGAGCTTTAGAAAGATCAATCACAAAAATAACGAGGAATACTGGGAACGGCTGGAACTTGTGATGGAGCGCATTGAGGCGGTCAGCGAGGAGGAAGCCTCCAGTGTGGAAGAACTGTACCGGGGATATTTCTTTGAAATGTCGGAACTGTTTCTGGTTTTGTATAAATTAGCAGAAGCGTCCCTGAGTGGAAAACTGGCAGAAATTTCCACGCTGGAAGGGAAAAAGATCAATCGCCGTCTGTATCTGGATGTGCAGGAAGATATGCGGACAGTTATGCAAACCCGGCATATGCGTCAGTAAGATGGGCTGGGAATACGGACCGCTGCTCTCGGCATTGGATGCCAGACTGCATGGAATTTATACCAGCTGTATGGAAGGAAATATCCGTTATCTGTGTATTTATGCGGAACTGTTTGTGGAAATTTACAACTGTTTTGAGGATGCACAGAATCTGAATGTGCACGAGATCAGAAAATGCATGTATTCTTTTATGCATGATTACACAGAAATTTTTAATGCGGATGCGATCTGCAGACTGATCGATCCGGAATATGATTATTTCACCCAGATCGTGATGGAAGCGGAGCTGGATCATCCGGCATATCTGTACCGTTATGGTCTGTATATCGGAAAAGATGAGACGGAGTCCGCACATTTTCTGCATTCCTTGACAAAGCAGCAGATGCAGGCAATGGCGGATACATTTACCGAAGGATACCGGATCGGATTTGAAACAACCGGAAAAGATATTTCTAAAAAGTCGGTAGTGGAGATCCGTTATCCGCTGGGATTCGAGCGGATGGTACGCGCCGCCGTACACAATTTTAAAAAGATCGGATTGCAGCCGGTGCTGCGTCCGTACTCTATTTCCCTGAACAAGCAGTTACTTACGATCACAAAGAGGACCGCGGGCTGTGGCTGGATAAGGCACTCATCGAGCGGGGACTCGAAGTTGACCGTACTGTCTGGGAAAAACACAAAGCGATTGCTCCAAATTACGGAGGACCGGCAGTGATCGAAATTTTCGGGACAAAGCCGTTTTCGCCGGAGCAGAAAGAGGAGCGCGTTACCTATACCGACAAACAGAGGGAAATCGATGTGTATGAGCGCAGCGAGAAGAGCCAGCTGATCAATCATTACATTCACGGGGAGGAACGCAGTTTTACGATTATTGCTTACCCGGTTCCGTCCATCGGAGAAAAATACGAAGAAATCTTTGCGGAAACGGTGCATATCAATACGCTTGATTATATGCTTTACCGCAATATGCAGCAGAAGATCATTGATGTGCTGGATACGGCGGACCGTGTGCACATCAAAGGCTGTAACGGAAACCGCACGGATCTGTATGTAAAGATTCATCCGCTTTCCGATCCTGCCAAAGAGACCGCATTTGAAAACTGTGTGGCAGATGTCAATATTCCGGTCGGGGAAGTGTTCACATCTCCGGTATTGCAGAAAACAGAAGGAAAGCTGCACGTCACACAGGTCTATCTGGGGGAATTCCTTTTCAAGAATCTGGAACTGGATTTGAAAACGGAAGAATTACAGCTTATCCCTGATACAAATTTGATTCTGAGGATGAAAACCACAAGTATATAGAGGACAATATTCTGTTCCATCACAAAACACTTCCGATGGGAGAGTTTGCAATCGGAACAAATACCACCGCATACCGGATGGCACGGAAATATCAGATCGCGGATAAGCTTCCGATTCTGATTGCGGAAAAGACAGGTCCGCATTTTGCGGTCGGAGACACCTGTTACACGTACGATGAGGACAACATGACATACAATCCGGATGGAAAAGCGATCATCGCAAGGGACAATGAAATTTCGAATCCGGCGCAAAGAAAGATATTTCAAAAGCATAATTTTAAACTGTTCATACCGATATTACGATTCCGTATGATGAGTTAGGAGCGATTACAGTAGTACGTGCAGATGGCACGACGACAGATATTATAAGAAACGGGCGGTTTGTCGTTCCGGGAACGGAACCGTTAAATGAGCCGCTGGATGCAATGGAACCATAAATTTTTTCACATATAGGAGGATATTTAAAATGGCACAAGTAGGAATTGTAATGGGCAGTGATTCAGATATGCCGATCATGGCAAAGGCAGCCGACATCTTAGACCAGCTGGGCGTCAGCTATGAGATGACGATCATTTCCGCACACCGCGAGCCGGATGTATTTTTTGAATATGCAAAGAGTGCGGAGGAAAAAGGATTTAAAGTGATTATCGCAGGTGCAGGTATGGCAGCACATCTGCCGGGCATGTGCGCAGCAATCTTCCCGATGCCGGTCATCGGAATCCCGATGCACACCACTTCTCTTGGCGGAAGAGATTCCCTGTACAGTATCGTGCAGATGCCGACCGGTATTCCGGTAGCAACCGTAGCAATCAACGGCGGAGCAAATGCCGGTATTCTTGCAGCAAAGATTCTTGCAACCAGTGATGCGGATTTACTTGCACGCCTGAAAGAGTATTCGAAAAACTTAAAAGAGCAGGTTGAGGCAAAGGATGCCAGATTGCAGGAAGTGGATATAAGAACTACTAATTAGATTTATTAACATTTATGATTGGTAAAATCGAAAAATACCCGATATACTATAAGTTACAATAATAGATTAAAACACAGATATTAGGAGGAAAAATAAATGGATTACAAGAACGCGGGCGTAGATATCGAAGCAGGATATGAGTCAGTGGAACTGATGAAGAAGTTTGTAAAGGGAACCATGCGTCCGGAGGTATTAGGTGGACTTGGCGGATTTCCGGTGCCTTTTGCTGGATGCGATCAAGATATGGAAGAGCCGGTTCTTTTATCCGGAACCGATGGATGCGGAACCAAGGTAAAACTGGCTTTCCTGATGGACAAGCATGATACGATCGGTATTGATGCCGTTGCAATGTGTGTCAACGATGTAGCCTGTGCCGGTGGTGAACCGTTATTTTTTCCTGGATTATATTGCATGTGGAAAAAATTATCCGGAGAAAATTGCAACGATCGTAAGCGGTGTGGCAGAGGGGTGTAAGCAGTCCGGATGTGCACTGATCGGTGGAGAGACTGCAGAGCATCCGGACTGATGCCGGAGGATGAGTATGATCTGGCCGGATTTACCGTAGGTGTGGTTGACAAGAAGGATATCATTACCGGAGAAGACGTAAAAGCCGGGGATGTGCTGATCGGTATGGCAAGTTCCGGTGTACATTCCAATGGATTTTCTCTCGTGCGCAAGATTTTCCGTATGGACAAAGAAACCTTAAATACATATATGGATGAGCTTGGAACAACGCTTGGCGAGGCTCTTCTTGCTCCGACCCGTATCTATGTAGGCGCATTGAAGTCTATCAAGAACGCCGGAGTACGTGTGAAAGCCTGCAGCCATATTACCGGTGGTGGTTTCTATGAGAATATTCCACGTATGCTTCCGGAAGGAAAGCATGCCGTAGTGGAAAAGAACAGCTACCCGGTTCCTCCAATCTTTACCCTTATGGCAAGAGAGGGAAATGTAGATGAGCATATGATGTACAATACTTACAACATGGGACTTGGAATGGTTCTTGCAGTCGATCCGGCAGACGTGGACAAGACGATGGAAGCAATCAAAGCAGCCGGAGATACTCCATATGTGGTTGGTAAGATCACAGACGGAGAGAAGGGTGTAACATTATGCTAAAAATCGCAGTATGTGTATCCGGCGGCGGAACCAATCTGCAGGCCATTATCGATGGAATTGAACAAAAAACAATCACAAATACAGAGATTGCGGTAGTGATCAGCAATAATCCGGGAGCATACGCTTTGGAACGTGCAAAAAAGCACGGAATTGAGGCAGTATGCATCAGCCCGAAGGAGTATGAGAGCCGTGCGGCATTTAATGAAGATTTTCTGCGCAGACTTGATGCGTATGAGGTGGATCTGGTTGTGCTGGCAGGATTCCTTGTCGTCATTCCGGAACAGATGATTGCAAAGTACAGAAACCGCATCATCAATATTCATCCGTCTTTGATTCCGTCTTTTTGCGGAACCGGTTATTATGGGCTGAAAGTGCATGAAGGGGTACTTGCCCGTGGCGTGAAAGTCACAGGTGCTACCGTACATTTTGTGGATGAGGGAACAGATACCGGTCCGATTATTTTGCAGAAAGCGGTAGAAGTGCAGGAGGCGATACGCCGGAGATCCTGCAGCGTCGTGTGATGGAACAGGCAGAGTGGAAGATTATGCCACAGGCGATTGACCTGATTGCGAATGGAAAAGTGACAGTGACAGACAAAAAAGTACATATCAGTAAATAAAAAGCATCACAAACTAGGAGGAGAATCATGAAAGTTCTTGTAATTGGAAGCGGTGGACGTGAGCATGCAATCGTAACAAGTGTTGCAAAAAGTCCGCGGGTCGATAAAATTTATTGTGCACCTGGAAATGCAGGAATTGCTGCATTGGCAGAGTGTGTGCCGATCGGAGCCATGGAGTTTGACAAGCTCGTTGCATTTGCAAAGGAGAAATCCATTGATTTTACCATTGTTGGTATGGATGATCCGCTGGTTGGCGGAATCGTGGATGTCTTTGAGGCAGAGGGCTTAAAGGTATTCGGACCGCGCAAAAATGCAGCGATTCTGGAAGGATCGAAAGCATTCTCCAAGGATCTGATGAAAAAGTATCATATTCCGACGGCTGCTTACGAGAACTTTACCGATCCGGAAGAAGCTTTAAAATATCTTGAGACGGCAAAGATGCCAATCGTGTTAAAGGCAGACGGTCTGGCACTCGGAAAGGGTGTGCTGATCTGTAATACACTCGAAGAGGCAAAAGAAGGCGTGCGTACGATCATGGAAGATAAGAAATTCGGAAATGCCGGAAATACGATGGTAATCGAAGAATTTATGACCGGACGTGAAGTATCGGTTCTGACCTATGTGGACGGAAAGACCATCCGCATCATGTCTTCCGCACAGGATCACAAACGTGCCAAGGATGGAGATCAGGGACTGAATACCGGCGGTATGGGAAATTTCTCTCCAAGTCCGTTCTATACAAAAGAAGTAGATGAATTCTGTAAGAAGTATATTTATCAGCCAACTGTAGATGCTATGGCTGCGGAGGGAAGACCATTTACCGGAGTTATTTTCTTCGGACTGATGCTGACAGGGGAAGGACCAAAGGTTCTTGAGTACAATGCCCGTTTTGGAGATCCGGAGGCACAGGTCGTTCTTCCACGTATGAAAAATGATATCATTGATGTCATGGAAGCATGTGTCGATGGAAACTTGACACGATTGATCTGCAGTTTGAGGACAATGCAGCTGTCTGTGTTGTACTTGCATCTGACGGATATCCGGTTTCCTATGAGAAAGGATTCCCAATCAGCGGACTTGAAAAAGTTCGAGGGCAAGGATGATTACTTCTGTTTCCATGCAGGAACTGCATTCGATAAGGAAGGACGCATCGTAACAAACGGCGGACGTGTCCTTGGCATTACTGCAACCGGAAAAGATTTAAAAGAAGCAAGAAAGAAAGCCTATGAGGCAACCGAATGGGTGGATTTCGCAAATAAGTATATGCGCCATGATATCGGAAAGGCAATTGACGAGGCATAATGAAAAAAGGAATCATATTTGATATGGACGGAACACTCTGGGATTCCGCTGCGGAAGTGGCAGAGTCCTGGAATGAGACCGTAAAAAGAGCCGGCTACGACAGAAAACCGATTACTGTAAAGGACATCCAGTCAGTAATGGGAAAGACGATGGATGTGATCGCACGGATTCTGTTTCCGGATCTGGAAGAAGGCGAACGCCAGAAACTTCTGGTACAGTGTGGGGAAGAAGAAAATGATTATCTCCGGATACACGGAGCAACTCTCTACCCGGATATCCGCAGGACAATGGAACAGTTGAAGAAAAAATATCATCTGTATATTGTAAGCAACTGCCAGTCCGGATATATAGAGGCTTTTCTGGATTATTACAAACTGCACGATCTGATAGAGGATACTGAGTGCTACGGAAATAATGAAAAATCAAAAGGAGAGAATATCGCGTTACTGTACAGGCGGAATGCATTGGATGATGCGGTATATGTAGGTGATATTCAGGGAGATTACGATGCAAGCATGGATGCGGGGGTTAAATTTATTCATGCGGCATACGGGTTTGGTACAATAGAAGACAAGGTTCCTGAAATTCACAAATTCTGTGAATTGGAGAACGTGGCAGATCAGGTTCTGCAGTAGATAAGAGGTTACTATGCGGGAGCAGAAAGAACAGGAAAAGCAAAATGAACTTCTCAGGGTGGTTGCAGAGCAAAACCATGAGAGATTGATAGAATATGATGTAAAAGAAGACCGGGCAGTGGTTTATGCGATAGAAAATGACCGGTTCGAGGTCCTTTTTGATATCGAAGACTATGTAAAGAAGAACCATTATGGATCTGTTTTTATTGATCCGGAAGATAAAAAGGTATTTCGCAGAGCGATGCATGCATGCCTGCAAAAGAAGGGACTGTTACGGTCGATGTCCGTTATTGCGAAAAAGAAATCAACCGGAATGGTACCGTTTTTATCTGGTGAGTATTGCGGAAGAAGATGGAAAAACAGACCGTATGGTGGGGCGTTTTGCTGTGTGCAGCAGGAGAAAGCATCACGGAACGCATGCGGCGCCGGGCAGAGATTGATGTACTGACGAATGTGTATAACCATAAGGCATTTGAGGAATACTGTGCAAAAGAACTTGCGGAATGTACAACAAATGCCTTATTTGTCATGCTTGATATTGATGATTTTAAAATGAATCAATGATACGCAGGGACATGCGGTAGGGGATATGTCTTAAGCCAGACCGGAAGTATTTTAAGTGAAGTGACCGGTGACCGGGGATTGTCGGCAGGCTTGGGGGAGATGAATTCGCGGTGTTTGCTTCCGGCTTTCAGAATTCTGTTGAAATGGAAGAATTTTGTGTCTCCCTGCGTGAAAATTTGAAAAAGATTATCTTTGATATGGAATATTCCGTATCTATCGGTGCTGCGAAACTGGACGGACGAAGAATCAGTTTTCCGGATTTTTATTATGAGGCAGACCGGGCAGTTTACGCGGCGAAAAGAGGCGGAAAAAACCGGATTGTTTTTTATGATCAGATCAAAGAAAATCAGGAGCCGGAAACGGCAGATCCGGTGGAACCGATTCTCGCACAAGGCAATGAAAAATCCATGTTAAGACAGCTCCGTACCTGTATGGAAGCGCTTGGAAGAGAGGGAATCGGAGATGCCCTTATGCAGACATTTGAAGCGCTGCGCCAGTATTTTGACGCGGACTGTGTTGTGCTTGCCTATGCAAAAAGAGGGCGGTATCCGCTATGTGGAAGAGTGTCACAGGGATACGGCACAGATGATGGCAAGACTTGTGACCGAGGGAATTGAGTCAGGAGATGCAGAAGGAGTTATTCAGGAAATAGGACAACTCGGGGACGTGGTGATTCCGGATATCGAAGTCGCTGAGAGAAAGTCATCCGGTGATCTATGAATATCTGGCAGAACTACGTGCATGGTCTGCAGCCGGGATTTCTTTGTATACCGGAGATCGTCTGCTTGGAATTTAATGGTTTAAA
>ENA-OQER01000407-OQER01000407.1-human-gut-metagenome-genome-assembly--contig:-NODE-407-length-23491-cov-9.738101_pt1 | contig 23491 bp, 25 predicted proteins | sample MGYA00242797_ERZ504639 | MGnify/ENA primary metagenome ERZ504639 (study PRJEB26092, sample SAMD00036306) | human gut metagenome | host: Homo sapiens | study: EMG produced TPA metagenomics assembly of...
AATTAAAAAATAAAAAGAGCATAAGAAAATACATTTTAATAACATATTAATAACATAATAAGAAATCGCGTTTGCTATTTATTCGGTTGATTCCTGAAACCTGAGAAATTTCATAGAAACACCTACCGAAAGAATAAGTCTGTAAACGTCTGCGCTTTGGTGTGGACGGGACTTATCGGTATGTGTGGGCTTTCTCAGGGCCTTGGAATCAGATAATTTGCCGTTCACGCCATTTTATCTTTTCCATAGTCCACCTGAGAAACCCCACGATTCCACCGCTAAGATAGTTTTTGCCCAATTAGCGCTTCAAAATGAAAAGACTCCATTCATTAGATGGGAGAGTTGTATCCATACTCTTCCTCTTTTGGTGGTGTTGTATCCGTACATGCACAAGATAGCTTGTACCATACAACACGATCAGATTCTGTTGTCTCAGACAACACTCATCGTCTCAAGTTGAAAACATTAGTTGTACCCATTATCCTCACTGGAACCTCAGCCTTCTATGCTCATAACGGATGGTTGACCAAACAACGTGAGAACATACAAGACAAATTATCAGCCAAGGGGAAACATAAGGTAAAAATCGACAATTACATGCAGTACTCCCCCATGCTTGCCGTTTATGGTCTCAACTTATTAGGTATTGACGGAAAGCATAAATTTTGGGACAGAACTGATATTCTTGCCTTTTCATATGCCACCATGGGAATAATCGTAAATGGTATGAAATATGCTTTTAAAGAAAAGCGTCCTGACAACAATGCCCGTAATTCATTCCCATCTGGACATACAGCAACAGCCTTCATGGGAGCTGAATTTCTATACCAAGAGTACAAAGATATTTCGCCGTGGATAGGATATTCTGGCTATTTGATTGCAGCTACTACTGGATATTTAAGAATCTACAATAATCGCCACTATCTCAATGATGTTGTTGCAGGAGCTTATATTGGCATTATCAGTACAAAGTTTGCATATTGGCTTTATCCGAAAGTATTCACTAAATCCAAATGCCATCACTCTAACTTTCATACGATAAGCACACCTTTCTATGCAGATGGTACAGTTGGTGTAAATGTCTGTATGTCTTTCTGATTAATTTGTCAGTTTCTATTAGCGGAACTACATGGAAAGTAATATCTGTTGATGATGAAGACTTTAACGTCAACGAAAACATTACTTTTCATAAAGATGGAACAGCCACATTGTCAGCACATTCATGGATTCCAATAAAATGGATGTTCAAAGACAACAACTTGGTATTGTTTTTTGACACAGACTATACAAAAGGTAATTTCTCTATAAAAGGAGATGCTGCTACATATCTTTATGTATGGGAGTCAACAGAAGACAATACCCTTTACACTATGACACTTCAAAAGCAATAGACAACACGAAAAGAGCAGAAAGCAAACTGGAATCCAGCTACTTTCTGCTCTTTTAAGAATATATCTTCCTCTGTTCTTCAACCAAAGAACTACCTACTTCTTATTTCAGATTCTTATCCAGAAACTCCAGCATTTTCTCCTGTGCCTTCAGTCCGCAGGAATGAGGAATTTCCCAAAGCTCCGTATCCAGCAGATTATCAGCCCCTGACTCTTCCAAACCTTGTGCATTTCGGCGAAAGCATCTTTTACACCAGGTACAGGGAAGAGCTTATCTTTTGTGCCATTGATGAAAAGCATCGGCTTCGGACAGGCGAGAGAGGCGATGTGAGGATAGTCGAGATACTGGCGAAGACCCGGAATGCAATTCGCAAAGCCGCCATTCTCCTTTCTTCCGAATCTCCGGGTAAGCTGAGCGTCCGTAGTTATCATCCAGCAGATGGAAGCACCCGCCTTGATTCTATCCGATAATGCAGAGAGCATCCACGAGCGATAGGCTCCCATCGAACAGCCCACGCATCCGATACGCTTCGCATCTACATCGGCAGCGAAGCCAGGAACTCGGTGCTGGAAATATCATCGTAAGTCATGAAGCAGAGAGGTCTCTACCCAGCATCATCATGTTGCCGGCTATCAGGTCGTATTTGTTTCTATCCACGCCCTCCTTTCGTCCCCGTTCTCCCCACATCGGAGCATCTGCCGAAAAGACCACGTAGCCATGTTTCGCCAGATAATCGCCCACGTACTGATTATCGTAAAGTTGCTTTGCCCACGCATCCGCATCATCCAGAATCTCCTGGCAGAGCGCCTGCTTCGTAGGGGAATCTTTTTCTTCCGGAGTAAAGAAAGGACGAATCATCTTCTCCTTTCCGATAAAGAGATGGGCACCATGATCATGAAGCGCATTGACTGTTGGGAATGGGCCCTTGCCATCCGGAATCAGGAGATAAGCCGTAATACGGGAATAGGCGTTGATATTAAAGGCGATTTTCTGCGCCTTATATCCGTCTCTCTGCTCCTCGCCCAAAACTTCCATATCCCAAGCCGCAGCCGCTTTCGGAGACGTCATCATGCATTCAAACACCTTCGCCCTTGCCGTCTTTTTCCACTTCTTGAAGTTTCCGATAGAACTGTTGCCCCACGCCATCGGATAGATCAGTTCCTTCTTCAGCGTTTCTACATAGGTAGGAATCTCTCCCTGCCATTCATACTTCTCCCGCTTCTGAAGCTTCGGCTTCGAAGAGTTTTTTGCAAGCGACACAGAGGTCTGAGCAAGCGCCACCGACACCTGCAACAATGCGATGATACTATATGTAATAATCCTTTTCATTCTCTTGTCTTGTTTATAAGATTAGTTATTGTTTGCAAAATTAAGAAATTATCCGCAAAAAGAGCCCAATAATCTCGATATTTTTACGTACCTTTGCCTAAACATCTATAAATAACGGATAAAACATTCATAAACAACAGATAAAACATCATCAAATAGAAGATAAAGCAATATGAAAATAGCAGTTTTTTGTTCAGCAAATAAGAATATCGACCCCGACTTCTTCACATTGACTGAAGAGATGGGAAAGTGGATGGCTGAGAACGGCCACGACCTGGTTTTCGGCGGCTGCAACTCCGGTCTGATGGATTGCATCGGCAAGGCAGTGAAGGCGAATGGCGGCAGAACCATCGGTGTGGTTCCTACGCTTGTAGAGCGAGGAGGCAGAACCTTCCCAGACCTCGACATCGAGATTCCGTGTGATAATCTCAGCGACCGCAAGGACCTGATGCTTGCCCAGGGCGACATCTTCGTAGCCCTTCCTGGCGGCGTCGGCACCCTGGATGAAATCTTCACCATCGCTGCCGCCCACACCATCGGCTACCATCACAAGATGGTGATTCTCTACAACATGAAAGGCTTCTGGAACTCCACCATCGCCCTATTGGATGACATGGCTGAGAAAAGCATGATTCGTGGCGATTGGCGAGATGTAATAGAAGTAGCGGATAACCTGGAAGAGTTAAAGGCGATAGTTGAAAATTCCCATTAATATGATTTTTCGGCAAACTTGTACATTTTTGATATTAAGGAAGGAATAGAAACCTATAAACGAAATACTCAGAAACAAAAGAAAGGGCGGAAAAACAACTGTTAACTGTTAACTCTGTTAACCCCAGTTGTTCTTCCGCCTTTGATATTTTCTTCAAGACCATCTATCCCTTATTTTCTTTCCCCAAAAGGAAATCGGAGAGACTCATAATCAGAATGCCTTCTTCATTATAACCCGAACGATACCTATCCCCTACGATTATCAGTTTGCGAAAGCCATCGTTTACATTCAAAAGAGAAGCCTGCTCCTGATCTTCCTTCTCCTTATCAGGCAAGGCATAAGCCGACTGGATATAGAGGCGTTCATCATGACGGTTCACCACGAAATCAATCTCAAGATTCCTACGCTGCAGTTTGCCATTCTCATCCCGACTGAAGCTCTCCACTACACCGACATCCACACCATAGCCTTGTTTGCGAAGCTCGTTATAGATAACATTCTCCATAATATGAGTGTATTCTATCTGTCGGAAATCAAGCACGGCATTTCGAATACCTAAGTCCTCGAAGTAATACTTGGTACCAGCACCTATGTACTTGCGACCTTTCACATCATAGCGCAAAGCCTCGCTGATGATGAAGGAATCCTGCAGGTATTCCAAATACTTGCTGATAGTATTAACACTTATCTCTACTCCACCAGCCGATTTAAACGTATTGGAGATTTTCAAGACATTGGTACAAGAACCTATCGTAGATGCAAGGAGACGTACCAGCTCTTTCATTCCCTCTGGATTCTTCAAGCGATTTCGGTCCAATACATCTTTCAGATAAACGGTCTCATAAATCTCTCGAAGATAGTTTTGCTTGGCTTCAGGACTTTCCATCTGCACCACAGCAGGCAATCCACCATAAAGATAATAGCTTTCCAAAGCTTGTTGCATCTCTCCTCCTACAACCTCGTAGTATTCAGAAAAGCCCAATGGATGAATTCGGATTTCCCATCCTCGCCCTCTGAACTCCGTGATTACATCCTTTGACAAGAACCGGGCATTGGAACCAGTTACGTACACCTCAGCATTCTCTACATGGAGATAAGAGTTAAGCACATCCTCAAACTCCTTTACCATCTGAACCTCATCAAGAAGAATGTAATACTTCTCCTTGTCTACCATCTGAGCATCAATATACTCTAAGAGTGCATCCGGGTCACGGAGTTTCTTGTTTCTACGGTCTTCAAGATTTACTTGTATGATATGGTCTTCCGCAACACCTCTTTCAAGCAAATGCTTGCAAAAGATGTTGAAAAGAAGAAAAGATTTACCACATCGGCAGATGCCAGTGATAATCTTTATCATCCCATTGCCTTCGGCAGAGATGAGCTTATCTAGATATTCCTTGCGCTCAAAACACATCATTTCACTGAAAATTTTCGTGTCAAGACACATATTTTTGCAGCAAAGTACACTTTTTACTCGACTTTACCAAGTTTTATCGTAATTTACACGGAATATTTAAGGTATTTAAACAAAGAAAGAGCGAAAAAACAACTGTTAACTGTTAACTCTGTTAACCCCAGTTGCCTTTCCGCTCTTTTATAATAATCTCTAACAAGAAATCTTTTATTCTGCCAGCAGCTTCTCTGCCATAGCCTTACCCAGAGCCTCGCACTGCGCCTTTACCTCTGGAGTAATCGCCTGCTTCATATCTACAGGCTCGCCTACAGCCTCGTAGTGGAGCTTGGTTTCGTTCCACTCCTGAATCTTTGCTACTGCCTTGCTTGCCCAGCAATGAGAACCATACCAACCGAGGAGGTGGTTCTTAACGTCCTTATTGGCAAGCTCGGAGAGGAGAACCTCCATCTCGTGATAAAGACCGGCATTGTAGGTTGGAGCACCTACGATGAGCCCCTTGTAGCGGAAGATGTCGCGCAGGATGTAGCTGTGGTGAGTCTTCGAGATGTTGTACATTACGATGTTCTTCACGCCAGCCTTGCTTGCCGCACGGGCGATGATTTCAGCCATACGCTCGGTATTGCCGTACATGGTGCCGTAGCAGATAACGAGGCCCGGCTCCGTCTCGTACTTCGACATCTTATCATACATGCCGATCACCTTCTCAATATGCTCGTGCCAAACCGGACCATGGGTTGAGCAGATGTAATCCAGCTCCACGCCAGCCAACTTCTTCAAGGCATTCTGAACAGGGATTCCATACTTACCCACAATGTTTGAGTAGTAGCGAACCATCTCCAGCCAGAAAGTCTCGCAGTTGATTTCCGTATCGATGATTCCGCCGTTCAGCGCACCGAAGCAACCGAACGCATCACCTGAGAAGAGCACCTTGTTCTTTGCATCCAGGGTAACCATGGTCTCTGGCCAGTGAACCATAGGGATGAGAACGAAACTCAGCTCGTGGTTGCCCAGAGAGAGGGTTTCGCCATTCTTCACTTCTACCACATCATCAGTTACGCCGTAGAAGCCTTCGAGCATTCCCAAGGTTTTCTTGTTGCCCACGATCTTGATGTTAGGGTAATATTTCTTGATGAGGGCGATGGAGCCGCTGTGGTCAGGTTCCATGTGGTTGATGATGAGATAATCGATTTCTCGGTCGCCAATCACCTCGTGGATGTTCTCGAGGAACTGGTGAAGAAATCAACCTCTACAGTATCTACCAGCGCTACCTTCTCATCGTCAATGATATAAGAGTTGTAGCTCACTCCGTTAGGCAAAGGCCAGAGGCCTCAAAACGATGCTTGTTGCGGTCGTTAACGCCTACGTAATAAATTTTGTTTGTTATTTCTGTCATATCTTTTATATTTTTATAATTCCTTCTTCTTTTCTTCTCCGAATTCCTTGGAAACATAATTGTAGATGTCCTTGCAGCATTCGGTGGAGATTCTTGAGCCGAAACAAGGAGACTGTCCCATTGCGCCTCAGACAATCCACGGTCGATGTCCTCGCGGGTGATTCCATCCTTGATCAGTCCGAAAACGAAACCGGCATTGAAATTATCGCCGGCTCCGATAGTGCTCACCGGCTTCATCTTCTCCGAAGGATAACTCTTGGCAAAGCCGTTCTCGGCACGAACCTCTACAGGCTCAGCGCCTGGGTGCAGATAAACTTCTTGCAGTAGAAACTGATTTCGGCATTATAAACCTTATCCGCCTCCGGTTTCTTGTAAAGAATTCCAAAGTCCTCGTGGCTTCCGCGTACGAAATCAGCCATCTCCAGGTTCTCTATCAGATTAGGTGTAATCTTCATGATTTCGTTCTGATGAGAAGCACGGAAGTTGATGTCGTAATAAAGAATGGCGCCGTGCTCCTTCGCATACTCCAGGAAGCCGGCAACCTGAGGACGGACCACAGGATTCAGAGCGAAGAACGAACCGAAGAGCACGATGTCGCCAGGATTGATTTCCGGTGTGGCAAACTCCAGCTGGTCGTGAGGATGATCCTTGTAGAAGATGTAGTCGGCATTGTTGTTCTCGTCGAGGAAAGCCAGCGAGAGCGGCGACTTCGATTCCGGAAAGATGCTCACATTGTCAGCATTCACCCCATTATCTCTCAAAAACTGAATCACATACTCTCCTATGCGGTCGTTGCCCGCCTCGCTGATAAACGAAGCATTTACGCCCGCACGACCCAACGAGATGACTGCATTGAATGATGAGCCACCCGGTACTGCCTCTATCGGCTTGCCGCCCTTGAAGATGATGTCAAGCACGGTTTCTCCTATTCCTATTACTTTGCGCATTGTTTTTGTTGTCTATATTTTATTTTTGGTGGCAAAGATAAGTCTTTTTGGCGATAATGCAAAATAAATGACCATTTTTTTGGATAAATTACATTTTCAGTGTAACTTTGCACCTTGAAATGAAATACAATACTTATACACTCGATAATGGACTCCGCATCATCCACCTGCCTTCAGACAGCAAGGTGGTGTATTGCGGTTACCAGATTAACGCCGGCACCCGAAACGAGGAGCCGGGCGAAGAAGGACTTGCCCACTTCTGCGAGCACGTTACTTTCAAGGGCACAGAGCGCCGCAAGGCGTGGCACATTCTCAACTGTCTGGAGAGCGTGGGAGGCGACCTGAACGCCTACACCAACAAGGAGGGCACGGTTTATTACTCCGCCATCCTCAAGGAGCACATCGCAAGAGCCGTAGATCTGCTCACCGACATCGTTTTCCATTCGGTTTATCCGCAAGCGGAAATAGACAAGGAGGTAGAGGTAATCTGCGATGAGATAGAGAGTTACAACGATTCTCCTGCCGAACTGATTTATGATGAATTCGAAAATATCATCTTCAAGGGTTCGCCGCTGGACCACAATATTCTGGGCACAGCCGAGCAGGTTCGCTCGTTCAAGACAGAAGATGCGCTGCGCTTTACAAGAAAGCTTTACCGGCCGATAATGCGATATTCTTCGCTTACGGAGACATTGACTTCAAGAAGCTGGTGAAGCTTATCAGGAAGGCGCTCGCAGATGATGATTCGGGCAAGGTTGCTGAAAATGCAGCGAATTCAGTGGGCAAGCTTGCTGAGGAAAAGCTCCCACAGATTTCACAGATGACACAGATTTCAGGGGATGAGAATTCTATTACTACAGAAAAATCTGTGTCATCTGTGAAATCTGTGGGACCTGAAAATTATCCATCTGTAGGGAAAGAGATTGCCGGGCAGACGATTGTGATGCAGAAGAATACGCATCAGGCTCATGTGATGATTGGAACCCGCGCCTACGATGTAAACGACAGCCGCAGAATGCCGCTCTATCTGCTCAACAATATGCTGGGCGGACCGGGAATGAACGCCAAGCTGAACCTAGCCCTGCGCGAGCACAACGGACTGGTTTACACCGTAGAGAGTACGATGGTGGCTTATGGCGATACGGGCATTTGGAGCATTTATTTCGGCTGCGATGAGCACGACGTGAAGCGCTGCCTCCGCCTGGTTCGCAAGGAACTGGATAAGTTCATGCAGAAACCGCTGAGCGAGGCGCAGCTCAAGGCCGCCAAGAAGCAGATAAAGGGACAGGTAGGCGTGGCTTGCGACAACCGCGAGAACTTTGCCCTCGACTTCGGCAAGAGCTTCCTTCACTATGGCTGGGAGAAGAATGTAGACCGACTCTACGAGCAGGTGGATGAGATTACTGCCGAACAGATACAGGCCGTGGCTCAGGAGTTGTTTGATAAAGACAGGCTCACCACGCTGATTTTCAGATAATGTTGATTTTCAGACAAATAGCTCAAGTAATAAGAAAATAAAGAAGGCAACAACTTGGGTCTCATGCGACTTCCCTCGTTGTTGCCTTCGTAATTTAATGAATTAAAAACTGCTTTTTTCTTAAAAACAACTAACAATTAACCTAAAAACTTAAACCTAAAAACCTAAAATGAAAATCTATAAAACCTAAAACGAATTCTTAACAATCTATATATGAAATCCCCAATCAGAATTTAGCACGAAAACTCTCAGGGGACAGTATGAATTTCAAATGAAAAGGAGTTTTTACTCTCCTCTCTGATTTCGGAAGCCCCCTTGGCTCCCTACTGTTTTTTACTCAGCTGTGCATTGTTGCCAGCCATTTTTTAATCTCGCTCTTTTGGAGCCCTTCGCATGGCTAATCTCCGATTAAGCCAACTTGTTGCTAATAGCACCAACTTCAGCTACACATGCAACAACTACTGCGAAAATCATTCCTAATACTAACATAATCTTTTCCTTTCTTAAATTTGTTATCTTAAATATACAATCTTGTAGTTTTACCTAACAAAATCTTAACTCTCTTTATTTCTTACCTCCCGGAGGAGGATTTCTATGCTCTCTTAGCTTCGTAGCTTATTTGCCGCAGTTCATTCCGAGGTTCATACCTGCGCAAGCAACTACTGCGAATGCTACTACTGCTACTGTCATTATCCCGAACATGACCATAATCTTTTTCCTTTCTTTTAACCTCTTAATCAATCTCTTCGAGATTTTCCAGAAGTCTTCAACCGAATCTCAGAACCAGGTTCCGAACCGGTCTCAAACTTGTCTCGAATCGATTTCGTAAGTTATCCTTACTGAATCAATCTTTTATCCTTTTTTCTTTTTCTGGTGCAAAGGTACAACTTTTTGTGTGCGCACACAAATATTTTAGGAGAAAAGTTTCAAAAAGCCCTTTTTTCTTGATTAAGGTCAAGAACATTTACATTCTCATTACAAAAACGGGCTATTTTAAAGCTTTTGCCCTTTCAGGGCGACAGGCGTGCTGCCATTATTACCCAGGGCGGTGCCCTGGGCTAGGAGCTTCTGCCCTTTCAGGGCGTGCTGCTAAAACGTGAGGGGCGTGGCATTTCACCACGCCCACTCCTTTATCACCGCTACGCAGCCACTCCTGGCGTTCCGTAGTGCCCATACTTGGCGATGAAACGGGCGGTCTTGGTGAAGGTGCCGTCCTCGTTCTTCATGATGAAGCCACGCTTCTTCCAGTTGCACAGCAGGATGGCAAGTTTCGTCTTGGTGCCATGAACCTGACAGATGTTCTGAATCTCAGTCTTGTCAAAGGTGTCATGAACGTAGAGAAGAAGATTGCTCACACCGGGAGTATGGCACACAGAGCGGCTGTCTGCATCTATTGCCTCCTGCATCTGATTGCCAAAGAAACGCATCTTGCACCACAAATCATACTTCACGCTCCATACGATGAAATCCTCTATCGCCTTCTCCCACTTCTCGCCATTCGCCAGATAAAGCACCATCGCGCGGCGGAAACCATTCGCCAGACCACGCTTGGCAAACTCGGCGTAAGGCTTGTTGTAAGCCAGCTGAGCCATCTCCATAATCTCATTCTCCAGGCGCTCGATAAGCTGGCGAGCCTTACGGCACTCCTTGAAACCTCTGGCTGCGTTCAGCTGCTGGATGTAAGGAGAAAGCTGCGACTTGAACTGCGCATCATAACTGCCCACCTCCGGACGCGGAGCGAAATCGGGACGGATGATGGTGGCGAGCGACAGGCGGCTCACGGCTCCATCAGCCACCTCACGAATCGAGAAGAACTTCTGCGTAACGGCAATGGTGCTCGAAGCATTCCAGTTGAAGCGGGTCTTTACGCGGGCTGTAACGCTCTTGGTTCCTACTCGCTCCTGGCCGTCCTCTGAATTGTCCCAGCAGAGGCGAATCAGCTGGCTAGGGTCGTTAAACTTCCTGAGCATGTCTACCTCGTCCATCTTGCAATAGAGATAAGCATCGCCAGCCTTCTGTACATCGTCGAGACGCTGGATGTAGGCAGCGCGGGTAAGGTCGGGCGAAACGATGCGGATGCAGATGTCTTCCGGGCGCACAGGCTTCTTCTTGTTGTCGCCCATGGTGTTCACCTCGTCCTTCCAGTCCTGCTCCTTCTGGCGGTTCACCTTATCCATCTGAACCAGGTCTTCGATGATGCAGTCGATAGGTCCGTTGACGAGCGATTTGCCTGACGACATGGCTGCAATGAGCAGATTCATCATCGCCGCCTCGTGCACCTGATTATCCGTGTAGCGGAAGGTTACGCCCTTAAGATGAGCGGCAAGCGCAGGGAAGACCGCCATTGCCACAGCCGCCTTGAAATCGGCAGGCACCTTGCTGGTGAGCAGCTTGATGAGCTTAGGCAGCTTGGCTGGCAACTGAGGAGGAACATCGGCATAGATTCCCGCCTTCTCGGTGGCCTGCTTGGCAAGATGATTCTTGCGGGCAGTCTCTACAGCCTGCTTTACCAAATCCGGAATCGCGGTAGATTGCGCCACCTTGCAGGCATTCTCTACGGTGGCGAACGCCTTCGCCTCGTCTTCGCCAAAGGTTTCTATTACCTGCTTGATCCAAGCCGCCTCACTATTACAGATGTATCTTAGCAGGCAGGCTTCACGATAGATGAAGTTGTTGCGGTTGCCGTGGACAGGAGCGCCGCCCATCAGCTCTACCAGCGCCTTCACAATCTCCCCGTAAGGAACGCCGTCGTAAGTCTGCTCATACTGCACGGCATTGGCAGCCCGTCTCGCCTTCTCCTCCTCGCTCTCGATGGGTTCGAAATCTACGGTTGGAGCAGAAGATGCATTCTGAAATGCCTGACTCTGAGAAGATGCATTCTGAGAGGCTCCTGACCGGGCTGAATCTACATCCAGCGGACGGCCGTCTATATCCAGTCCTCTCTTGCGGTAAGCCTCACGGTATTCAGCCACGTCTTCCTTATCCAGGCGTTTGTACCAGTCGTCGGCAGTATAAATCTGGCTTGCCGCATCGGTGATGAAGATGATGCGCTCCGGGGTTACGCAGCTAGGGTCTTCGGTGGCGTGGATGAGTTTGCAGAAGGCGCTCTGAGCCTCAGCGATAGTCATTCCTACCGGGATGCGGATATCGATGTGGGCCTTGTTGCGGGCTGAGCGCTCGATGTGGAGCACCTTTCCCTTCCAGAGTTCGATGTCTTCGGCTGAGAAGATTTTCTCTCTGAAGAGCTTCTCTGTAGGCTCATCAAACATTCCGTTCAGCAGTAGAGCTTTCTTCACCGCTGGCTCAACCTCCTCAGGATTATCAATGTCTACGGTTGTCTGGAAGGTGAAGGCCTCCGGGTCGATGAATTTCTGGGCGCGATGGTCTTCGAGGAAGTGGAAGTAGTGAGGTGAGCGGAAAGGCAGCTGCTTCTTGAGGTCAGTAATCTTGCGGTCGAGCTGCTGGTAAGTCTCTCCCGCCTTCATCTCCTCCTGCATCATCTGGTTCTGCTGGGCGGTGAGGTCACGGATCTGACCAACGAGCTGTGCGAGCCAAGGCTGCTTGGTGAGTTCGGTGTAGTAATCGAGGAGATGGGATGAAATCTGTCCCATGTTCGCTCTGCGGTTAGGGTTCATTGCGATGATGCGACTGCTGAGCTGCTTGCATTCATCAAAGGTTAATGATTTTTGTGTCATAAATCTATATTTTTTTTAGTTGTAATAGACAGGCTCTTTTTGCAGAAACCTGCCGCCTTCCATTCTGAAAAGCGGTGCAAAGATAAACAAAAAAAAGCCGTTTGCAAGTTTTTTTCTGGGTTAAAAAAGCAGGGGTATAAAGAGGGGTATAAAAAGGTATAAAAGTATAAACAAAGGGTATAAGAGGGGTATATTAATACCCCGCTAGCTACCATCACTCGCCATCATCTCGTCATCTTTCATGGTGTTCGAGGTTGGCACTTTCTCATCCACCAGTTTCGGCAAGATTTCCCTCAAGTTCACATTCTCCGAACTGGCTGTTGTTCCCATAATCATCTTGAAAGCATTCACAATATCACAATAACGATTGAATCTTTCCTTGCTTACCGAGCCCAACTCACCTGAATCAAGTTTCCACCATTCCAGAGCCGCATATTCGAAAGGTGCAGATTTCGCCTGCGTAAGATCCTTCCATTTGCAGAGCGGAGCACGCTCCGTATTCTCCGGAGGTAGTTTTTCATACAGGTGGGCCAGATGTTTGCAGAAGGCTGTAGGAGCTCCCATATCGAATAGCCCCCACCCGTTTAAGAGTCGGAACACAGGGAACCAGTCGGATTGCTTTTTCACCAGCAATTCAGGACAGCCTTTTTTCTTATAAACCGCTATCTTCGGAATTACCAAATCAACCAGTTCCATGAATTTTTCTTTCTTCACTTCGTTTGAAGGCTTGGCACCCACCGCTTCATCGCCTTCATCGACTCCTCATCGCCGTGCTTGCCCCACTGCTTCACATCGTCCACCCTGCCGTTCATAATCATCAGCACGATGCCCGAGAGCAACTGGAGCATCTTCTTTCTTGGCACACGCTTATAGAACACCTGACGGAGGAAATCTACAGGGTCGGCCTTGAATGTTGGGTAGAGATTGTGGGGGAAGGCGTGCAGCTGCTGTTCTATGGCGTCCAGCTGGTCTTTATAATCGTAGGTGCCCGTCTGCTTCTTCTTGATGGCATTCGGGGCTTCTACGAAGAAAGAATAGGCCGCACGCTCGCGGTAAGCCGAACTGGTGATGAATCCCATCTCGGTAAGCAGAACGGCCCGGAGGCGCTGCAGTTCATCATCACCTATCTGCTCCAGCTTATGAAGAATGCGGTTTCTGGCCTGCGTCATTTCGCGGGAATAATCGCTGCGCTGGATTTCGAGGAAACTGCTGAGTCGCTCTCTTGCCTCAGAAAGGCAATCAGCAAGCTCCTCGCGCAGCATCGCCTCTGTTTCTGCATCAAGAGAACGGTTCTCTGCCTCAGAAGAGGTTTTATCCGATGCAGAAGAACCTTTATCCGAAGCGCCTTCAGAGAGCGTATTCTGGAGACGGATGATGCTGTTGATGACGCCTTCGAGCATCATGGTGCAGTCGCTGAAGCGGGTGAGCTGTTCGATGGGCAGCACAGGACCGGAGTATTGCCAGTCATCATAAATCTTATCATCATATATTTCGCGGCGCGCCTGCTCCATCTCCTCTTCAGAAACATCAGAGAGTGCCCTCACCATGAGCTGCAATCCAGCCTTATCGCCCTCGTTCTTGCTGTTGCAGCCTATGCAGCGGGTGCGCAGGTTCCGCTCCTTACGGGCGATGATGAGGCGCGTACGTCCTCGCCTTCCAGGGCTGAAACATAGCCTATGAGCTGCTGTTTGTCATAAGCTTTCACCGCCAGCATGTCGAAGGTGTTGGCGTCATCGGGCACGAGGCAGATGGTTCTCCCTCTGCTTCTTTAGCATACTCTACCTCATGGCCTTTCACGTCATTATGGGTGAGTCCTACGATATGGAATGTGAGATTCTTCATTTTATGTTGTTATTATTGTTTTTACGTTTGTTTGCAGTCAGGTTACAAAAGTAAGGTTTTTCGGTGAAACCACCAAGCATTCTTGTTTAAATTTCCTAAAAGAGGGCAGAGAAGCGAGGGGGTTAACAGGGTTAACAGTTAACAGCCGTTTTTTGCATGGTCCCCCTCGCGTACCTTATTATATAATAATATATATATACTTATTTTTATATAAGTGTGTGGATGGAAGTATGCAATTTTGGGGTGTTAACTGTTAACCTGTTAACCTTTTGCTCTCAGAGCGCCCCTCTTCCATCAGAAATGCGCTCTCCCGATGCTTGTAAAAGATGGCTGGCTGAGCTTGTCAGAAAAAAGCTCAAACGCCCTGCTACAGCCCGTTTTACGGGCTTATATGATGGCTAGAGAGAGGCATAAATGATGGCTGAAAAGGGGCATAAATGACGACTCACGAGGGGGGATGGATCATGCGTCGCGACGGAAGAAATGTTGCGTCGCGACGGAACGGGGAATGCATCGCGATGCAGAAAAAAGGGCTTTTTAGAGCGGAAAACTATGAGTTGCGGGACAGAAAACTATGAGTAAGTTTTGTTAACGGGAGGGAAAACAACAAGACGATACTCTTCTCTTATAGGAAGAATATCGCCTCGTTGCCTTCATTAAAAAGGAGGTCAAGGATGCTCATATTGGGCTGAAAACCGTATTTCTGCTCGTAAACCTGGTAATAGCGCTTCGACTCGAATTCGGGGTCAGGAAGAGGTTTCTTGGGACGAATCGCATCGCGGAAATCCTTGATTTCATTCTCTGCTCCCATTTCTTCACGCTGAATGTACTCTTCGGTAACCGAAATCCTGGGACGGATGTCGAGGAGTTCTATCATCTTCTCTGTAGTCTCCATGTTGAAATCGAAGAGGAACTCGTATTTCTTCTCGTAGAAAGGGCGGATGTCGTCCTGATAATACTCGAAGAAAGGGCTCTCGCCATAGGCGGAAAGGAGCGCATTCCAGTGCACGTGGCGCCAGTTGCGTGGTCGGAGATGCGTATGTCCTTCATCGACAGAGAGATGTCGTGATTGGTGGGGATGGTGAGCGAGAGGGGACCGTTGGTGGTAGGGATGAGCATACGGTTACGATAGGTTTGCTTGATAAAGCTCTCGTGGCGCTCTATCAGGCATTCATCGTAGCGGTTCAGCTTCTGGTACCACTGGATGGGGCCGAAATATGTGGAAGAAAGAAGGGCTTTCAATTTCTGCTTTGTTATGAAGGGTTAATGATGAAGAGGGGGACGAGCGATGGAATCGCTCGGAACGGGGGCAGACGGGAGACAAGCTTCCGGCGGGGCTCCAGGCTGCGGCAAGCTGAAGCGAGGGGCAGCGGGGCTCTAAGCAGCGGCGAGGAGCACGAGAGAGCGAGGAGCGGCAGCGCAAGGGAGCTAGAACAGCTTAAAGGCTTTACCTATCATCTGATGCTTATGAACGAGCTGCTGGCCGGTTGGCGTCTTCAAGAGATAGAAGCGGCAATCCTTACAGCCGCAGCGCTTGCAGCAGATGGTTGGAATGACGAACTGCATGGTGTCGATGCGCAGCGTATCGCCCGGAAGCTTCTCTATCCTGCCTATGAAATGAGACTCGAAGACACGCTTGCGCGCTGGTTCTTGCTGATAAACCACCGTATCGGTGAATACAACCACATCGCCACGCCCGAAATTTTCGCAGTCAATCCTGTTCACTATCACCCGGTTGCCTGCCTTCAGCTGGGGCGGAAGCCCACCCTGAGGCACCGAGAAGATAGTGAAGACATAGGTGCGCACTGCCCAAGCCAGAAGCAGAGACAACACCAATGCTATTAGGAATTTGACGGCAGTCTTCAATTCTTATTTCTTTTTCTTACTTAATATTGTCTACAAAAGTGAAGAGTCGATTCCAACGGATGCCCGAGAAGCCCGGATGATCTGGGCTGTGGCTCCACCAGATGAAGATAGGCTTGCCCACGATGTGATCCTCAGGCACGAAACCCCAGTAGCGGCTGTCGGCTGAGTTGTGGCGGTTGTCGCCCATCATCCAGTAGTAGTCGAGCTTGAAGGTATAACTCTTCGCCTGCTTGCCGTTGATGAAGATGCGGCCAGCGTTGTCTACCTTCAGGTCGTTGCCCTCGTAAACCTTGATGCAGCGCTCGTATACAGCAGGTTCTTCAGCGTCAGAGCGATGCTCTCGCCCTTCTTCGGAATCCAAACCGGACCGTAATTATCTCTTGTCCAGCCGGTATAGGCGTTGAGCGGATAGAGGTCGCCATAGGTTGCATCCGTATTGATAGAGATGCTCTCTACGAGGTTTCTGTTCGCCTTCAGCGCCAGATAAGCCTTCTTGGTGAGTGGAATCACGCCACTCTGATTATACATCAGCAGGTCTTCGTTGGTGATTCCCAACTCATCGGCAAGGTCGATTGGGAACTCGCCCTTGAGCTTCATCTTATAAGTATACTGCACGTTATCAGGCTCCTTGTTTGCCTTTCCGTTCAGATAAACGATGCGGTTCTTGATCTGCAGGGTCTGACCAGGCAAGCCCACGCAGCGCTTTACATAGTTCTCGCGGCGGTCGGTAGGACGGCTGATGATGTCGCCATATTCGCCCGGCATGCTGCTGATGTAGTTGCGGCCTGTAGCATAAACCTGCTCAAAATAATGGCGCTGCTGCAATGGGTTCATCGCGCGCACATCCTTTTCCTGTCCGTTCTGCTGCATCAGCTGGTCGCCGATGCTGTAAACCATCTGATAGTAATCATTCGCCTGATAGCGCTCCTCATTGACGAGCGTATCGCCTGCAGGATAGTTGAACACCACGATGTCGTTGAGCTTCACGTTGCCCAATCCCTTTACGCGGCGGTAATCCCAGTGAGGCCACTCTATGTAGCTCTTTACGTTGACCAACGGCATGGTGTGCTGGGTGAGCGGCATGGTGAGCGGAGTTTCAGGAATGCGAGGACCGTAGCTTACCTTGCTCACGAAGAGATAATCGCCCGTGAGGAGACTCTTTTCGAGAGAGGAAGACGGAATGACGTAGTTCTGGAAGAAGAAGAGGTTGATGAAATAAACCGCTACGAGCGCAAACACCAGCGCATCTACCAGCTCATGATGAAACGGATAGGACCTTCTTCATCCTTCCACCACTGCCAGTGAATCTTCTTGGTGATGTAAACGTCGAAGATGAACGGAACCACAATGAGTCCCAGCCAGCTTTCTACCCAAACCAGAAAGAGGAGATAGAGGGCGAGAACCACTGCGAACTTCGCCCACTGTACCTTCATATTGAGTTTTTGTTTCTGCTTGTCTATCATAACTTCTGCTTAGAACTTAAATAAATCTGATGTGGTGAGCAAGCCGGAATGGTTGGCTGTGAACTCAGCTGCGAGAACGGCTCCCAGGGCGAAACCCTTGCGAGAATGGGCGCTGTGCTCATGGTAATCATATCAGCATCGCTGTCATACATCACGGCGTGGATTCCTGGAACCTCGCCATCGCGTACGCAGTTGATGACCAGGTCTTCATCGGTGATGTTTGCATCGCCCTCATCGTGATGACCATCCTCAGTCCAGTAAGTTACGCCACGCTTCCAATCCTTCTTACGGTCGATATTGTCGATGATTTCCTCGGCAAGGGTGATGGCTGTACCTGATGGCGCATCGAGCTTATGAACGTGGTGGGTTTCCTGCATGCATACAGAGTACTGTGGGAAACCATTCATGATTTTAGCCAGATAGCGGTTTACGGCAGAGAAAATGGCCACACCGATGCTGAAGTTAGAGGCCCAGAAGAGGGTCTGCTTACCGTCGGCGCAGAGCTTCTCCACGTCTTCCTTATGGTCTTTCATCCAACCTGTAGAACCTGAAACCACCTTCACGTTGTGAGAGAAAGCCTTCAGATAGTTGCCGTAGGCGGCAGTAGGGTTGGTAAACTCAATGGCTACATCAGCAGAGCAGAACTCCGGCTGTCGATGTCTTGAGGGTTATTCACGTCAATCTTACAAACGATTTCGTGGCCACGCTGCAGGGCGATCTCCTCGATCATGTGTCCCATCTTTCCGTAGCCGATCAAAGCAATTTTCATCTTTATCTATTTTTTATTTGTTCTTACTTTTTGTTCTATTCGGCAAAAAAAATGCAAATGAGCGCAATGAAAGCTTGCTTTCAAATTGCCGAGTGCAGCTTTTTTTATGCAAAAATACACATTCTTCGAAAAACCTTGAAAAATCCTTGTTATTATAATAATAAATAGAAAATTTTGGTTATTTTTGCAGTGATTTAAGGCTTTTAGCCTCATTTAGTAACTAAAAAAGAGAAAATTATGAGCAGATATATTTTTGAGACGAAGATGGAAGTAAGAGATTATGAGTGCGATATTGAGGGCATCGTGAACAATGCCAATTATCTGCACTACATGGAACATACCCGCCATCTCTTTCTGAAGGAATGCGGCCTCAGCTTTGCCGAAATGCACAACAAAGGCGTGGATGCTGTGGTGGCGAGAATGAACCTTCAGTATAAGGTTCCGCTGCAATGCGATGATGAATTCTTCTCACGTCTGTGGCTGGAAAAGCAGGGCGTGAGATATGTTTTCCATCAGGACATCTTCCGTGCCAAGGACGAGAAACTCTGCCTCAAGGCAACCGTAGAACTCGTCTGCCTCATCAACGGAAAGCTGGGCAACAGCGAGGACTACGACAAGGCATTCGAGAAATACTTCTCTCCTCAGAGTTAACAGGTTAACAGTTAACAGCTGATTTTTCAATACCCCTTCCGCACACGAGCGAAGAACTTGCGTTCCGAAAGAGGCAATCCTATAAACCATAAAAGCCGAAACATTATGGAGCAACTCCTTCATTATGTGTGGAAGCACAAGCTCTTCCCACTCTCTCCGCTCACCACCACCTGGCACCAGGCTGTGGAAGTAATTGACCCCGGACTGCACAACCGCAATGCAGGGCCCGATTTCTTCAATGCCAAAATCAAACTCAACGGAACCCTATGGGTGGGAAACGTGGAGATTCACGACAAGGCAAGCGACTGGTATGTGCACGGACATGATAAGGATGAACGCTACGACAACGTTATCCTGCACGTTTGCGGAACCATCGATGTAGAAGCCAAGAACTCGAAAGGCGAGCCCCTCGTGCAGTTACAGCTCGACATCCCCGACAACGTATCGAAACATTATCAGGAGCTGCTGAACATCGACCAGTATCCTCCCTGCTACCAGATTATCCCATCGCTCACCCGCCTCACCGTACACAGTTGGATGAGCGCCCTGCAAACCGAGCGCTTATCGCAGAAAACCGATGCGATAGAGGCGCGCGTGAAGCAATGTAACGGCGATTGGGAAAACGCCTACTTCGTGACCCTGGCGCGCAACTACGGGTTCGGAATCAACGGCGGCGCCTTCGAGCAGTGGGCCTACCATCTGCCGCTGAGAGCCGTAGACCATCATCGCGACGACCTCTTCCAGATAGAAGCCATCTTCCTGGGGCAAGCCGGACTGCTGGAACTGAACACCATTCCCGAAAGATATCAGAAAGACGCGCTGAACGACGGCTATTTCTCCCGATTGAGGAACGAATATCTCTATCTCTCGCATAAATTCTCGCTGCAACCGATGGATTACAAGCAGTGGCGCTTCCTGCGTCTGCGTCCGCAGAACTTCCCTCACATCCGCATCTCGCAGTTAGCCAATCTTTATTATAACCGCCGTGCGGGACTGAGCCAGCTGCTCGAGGTAAGCACGGTGAAGGAGGCAAAGCAGGTGCTCTCAACCAGCGTTACGGAGTATTGGGAAACCCATTATACCTTCGGCAGCACGAGCATCCGTAACGAGAAGCACCTCTCCCCTTTCTCGCTCAATCTGCTCATCATCAACACCGTGGTTCCCATCCTCTTTGCCTACGGCAGGCACCGGGGCGAGGAGAAATACTGCGACCGCGCCTTCGACTTCCTGGAGGAGCTGAAGGCTGAGAATAACCACATAGTAAGGATGTGGAAGGAATGCGGCCTGCCGGTAGAGAACGCCGGGGATAGCCAGGCGCTCATACAGCTGAAGAAGGAATACTGCGACAGGAAGGAATGCCTGAGGTGCAGGATAGGTTACGAATACTTGAAAAGATAAAGATTATGGCTGATCAACAAGAAATACTGAACACCATCCTCCTGACAAGGCTCAATTACTTCAGCCTGGCAGGAATGCTGGAGCTATACAGAACGGTAGGCTCCGCCACGCTCATCCTGGAGCATAAGAACAACCTCAGAGACATCCTCCCCGATGCCTCGGATAAACTCGTGAGCGCTATACAGAACTGCGAAGAAGCCCGAAAACGCGCTGAGGAAGAGCTGGAGTACGACATACGCTACGGAATAGAACCCATTCCGATGAACGACGACCGCTATCCGCAACGCCTCAAAGACTGCGATGACGCACCCCTCATCCTCTTCTATAAAGGCAACGCAACCTCAACCAGCAGCGCGTCATCAACATCGTAGGAACCCGCCACTGCACGCCTTACGGCGAAGACTCATCCGCCGCTTCATCACCGACCTGAAACAGCTCTCGCCCAACGTGCTCATCATAAGCGGACTTGCCTACGGAGTGGATATCGTGGCGCACCGCCAGGCACTCGCCAACGGCTACGAAACCATAGGCGTGCTGGCTCACGGTCTGGATGACCTCTACCCCCGTCAGCACCGGGAAACGGCGGCAAGAATGATAGAACAGGGCGGACTGCTCACCGAATTCCTTACCCGTACAAACGCTGATAAGATAAACTTCGTGCGCCGCAACCGCATCGTAGCGGGAATGTCGGATGCCTGCATCCTGATAGAGAGCGCAGCTCACGGCGGCGGTCTCATCACCTGCGATATTTCGCAATCCTACGGCAGAGACGTCTTCGCTTCCCGGGCAGGATAGCGACCACTACAGCGAAGGCTGCAACAACCTCATCCGCAACAACGGCGCCACGCTCATCACCAGTGCCGAGGACTTTGTGAAGGACATGCGCTGGCAGGATGACGCAACCCTGGTGCGAGCCAAGCAGCAAGGCATCGAGCGCAGCCTCTTCCCCGAGTTATCGCCCGAAGAGCAACTCATCGTAGAAGTCCTCTCCAAGACCAACGACCTGCAAGTGAATCTCATCTCCGTAAAGACGAATATCGACATTTCTCGCCTCACTTCCCTCCTCTTCACATTGGAGATGAAGGGAGTCATCAAGACCTTTGCAGGGGGAATGTATCATCTTTTAAAGTGAAGCAAAGGAGGAGTTAAAGGGAGTTAAGGAGTTAAGACAACAGTTATGAGATACTCATGTTTTTTTGTATATCATGGCAAATTCTCATAAAAAAAGTGTAACTTTGCAACCGAAATTTTGGAGAAGGAATATCAAGGATTATCATTTTCGAAGCATTTGTCTTAACTCCTTTAACTCCTTAACTCCTTTAACTCCTCATAAAACGATGAAAATAGGTAATATAGAATTTGGGCCTCAGCCCCTCTTCCTCGCTCCGATGGAAGACGTAACAGATATTGGTTTTCGCATGCTCTGCAAGCGATTCGGAGCTGCCATGGTTTATACTGAGTTCGTATCGGCGGAAGCCTTGGTGCGAAGCATCAAGAGCACCGTCAGCAAGCTTACGATAAGTGATGAAGAGCGCCCTGTGGGCATTCAGATTTATGGTCGCACCACAGAGGATATGGTGGAAGCTGCCAAAATCGTAGAACAGGCGAAGCCGGATGTGATTGATATTAACTTCGGCTGCCCAGTGAAGAAGGTTGCAGGAAAGGGTGCAGGAGCCGGAATGCTCCGCAATATTCCGCTGATGCTGGATATTACAAGAGAGGTGGTAAAGGCGGTAAACGTGCCCGTAACCGTGAAAACCCGATTGGGATGGGATTGCGAGAACCTCATCATCACCGACCTTGCCGAGCAGTTACAGGATTGCGGAATCCAGGCGCTCACCATCCACGGCAGAACCCGTAGCCAGATGTACACCGGAGAAGCTGACTGGAGCCTCATCGGAGAGGTGAAGAACAATCCCCGCATCCATATTCCGATCATCGCAACGGCGATATTACGACCCCTGAGGAAGCCAAGCTTGCCTTCGAAAGATACGGCGTAGATGCGGTGATGATTGGGCGCGCCACCTTCGGCAGGCCTTGGATTTTCAAGGAAATTCGTGATTATCTGGATAATACGGGCGCTGCTCCATTAACCGTAGATGAGAAAATCGACCTCTTGGAAGAGCAGCTCCGCATCAACGTGGAGCGCATCGACGAGTACAGAGGCATTCTCCACACCCGTCGCCACCTTGCCGCCTCCCCTATCTTCAAGGGCATTCCCGATTTTCGCCAGACGAGAATCGCCATGCTGAGAGCCACGACTGTGGAGGAACTAACTGGGATTCTGAAAGAATGTAGGGAGAGAATCAAGGCAATAGAATAATAAAAGTATATAAGTAAAGGGAGATTCCAACGATGATGGTTGGAATCTCCCTTTTAATTTATTTTTTATATGACAACAAAATTATCTCATACCTGCCTTTTCCAAAATGCTGCGAGCCATTACACAAAAGGGATGTTCTTCGATATTTTTGAATCCCTTAAAATTGCGCTCGGCCTCTGCTGCATGGCGCAAAAACTCTTTTGCTTCTTTACCATGCAATGTTGGTATTGCTTTGATTGCTGTTGCCATAATCTTATCTCCTACTAATCATTATGTCAACTGCCAACCTGTAACAAAGTTAACAGGTTAACAGTTAACAGTTGTTTTTTCTATACTTCTACCTGAAATTGAAGAAACCTAGCTTCCTCAAATTATAGAGAAGGGCTTTACTTCTTCAATATTGAAGCACCTTCGAGCAGGGCGAGTGCCTTGTTCTCGTTCTCCTCCATGATTTCACGCTCTCCCGGACCCTTGTCGTTGATTCCGCAGAGGTGCAGGATGCCATGGATGATGACGCGATGGAGCTCATCATCGTAGGTCTTGCCAAACTGCTCGGCATTGGTGCGGACCGTATCGAGCGAAATCACGATGTCGCCGTTAATCACATCATCCTCATCATAATCGAAGGTGATGACATCGGTATAGTAATCATGACCCAGATACTCGTTGTTTACTTCGAGAATCTTCTCGTCATCTACAAACATATAGCCAATCTCACCCACCTTGCGGCCATGAGAGGCAGCGACCTTGCGAATCCAGGCACTCGTATCACGCTTCTTAATCTTTGGCATTTTCACGCATCTACATTGTATGTTATCATACG
>ENA-OQER01000408-OQER01000408.1-human-gut-metagenome-genome-assembly--contig:-NODE-408-length-23451-cov-10.378580_pt1 | contig 23451 bp, 24 predicted proteins | sample MGYA00242797_ERZ504639 | MGnify/ENA primary metagenome ERZ504639 (study PRJEB26092, sample SAMD00036306) | human gut metagenome | host: Homo sapiens | study: EMG produced TPA metagenomics assembly of...
CAAACTACCATTCGATAAAGATGGTGACACACAGCTTATAACGGCTCAGAACAATATTCTTGACTCGATGTGTACCGAATATAGCAGCAGGGGAATGTATGGAGATTTTGGCCGCTATGTTTTTCAAAGTGCATTGGATAATTGGAAAGACGATATAGAGGAAATATCCAATTATGGAATAAAAACGATTTTTGAGGACTTTGGGTATGATGCGCAATTATTTAAAGTATTTGATGGTCAACACGCCAGTTGGGAGCGGCATGGAAATAAGATAGAGCGAATAGGAAAGAAATATGAATGGATTGTACTGTACAAAATAGCCGCTATTCTGGAAGACAACCATTTTGGAGAACCACTCGACAGGGATTGGAAGTCACCCACGATTTACCATTTGCGACGGTTTGACCCTACCATTATGATGAATCCTGATGTGAGGGACTTTACGACTAGCATCCCTGCTTACAAGGTTCCAGAGTATGATATATCAGGAGGTGACAATCGGAAATGGATGTTGGATTGGAAGAAGATTCCATCCCTTAAAGATTATTTAATTTATAAAGGGGATGATAATAGAGAGTGGATATGCCTGTATGCATACTATTCAATTTCATCGCTTTCGGAAGAAGATAAATATCCAACGGAGAGAGAATTGTGGCTTTCGCACAATCATTTTTTGTAGATAGTATTCATCGGGAAGGGATGTGTTCTCTAATAGACAGAGACGGCTTGGGTGGTCGTAGCGGTACTGAAAATCATGAAGCAAGCTATAGTTATTACCGAGAGTATTATTGGGCGGATAGCTACAAGACCCAAATAGAGGGTCAAGACTATATCAATAGAGAATATGAAACAGGAAGTAGTAGCACATCGTTTAAGGTACAACCATCTTACTTGCTATATGACATCAGTTCGGATGCGGACTATTCTGTGGGCAGCTCACGTGAAATGATATTGCCATCACCCTTCTTGTTTGATGAGCTTAATCTGAGATTCTCCGTTGCTGATGGTGTGTGGCTTGCTCCAGACGGCTCGGTGGCATGCTATGATAGTTTTTGGGTTTATGGTGGTCATGCAGGGTTGTTTGTCAGAAAAGATTTGCTGCTACAGTATTTGCATGAGACAGGTAAGAGTCTTGTATGGCCCATACTGATGGAACGGACGTATAAACCAGAAGGAACTTATTGGCCAAGTATACAAGTAGGTGGATATGCTTGGATGGACGAAAAAGGTAAGATTAGGCACAAAATACGCACCTATGAACTTACCGCATTTCAAAAGAAGCGTAATAGTGTTATGTTTGCCATACGTAGGTCCTTGTATCAGGTTAAGAAGAAACTGGTGGAAAAGGGGCTGGTAAAAGTTTCAGTGGAGGAACATTTAAGAATGTTGGCAGAAGAAGACTATGATTTAAAGATTTCTTGCAGTAAAATGGTTATAGATATCAAGATTAGATTATAAAGAAACAGGGACAGGTTTCTGTTTCAGATAAAATGGAATACGTAATATCGAGTTAATGGCAAGGCAATCCAGACAACCTTCAGGAACGGGAATCTATCACGTGATGATGCGTGGTATAAATCATCAAAACATTTTTGAGGAGCATGAGGACTATTCATATAATAAACTGAATGACCTTGTGAATATTCCTTTGTCTGATGATGTTGCATGCCTTGATATAGAAGATACATCGAAAGGCCGTCCTTCGGATAATCAGGTAATGTTACTGATTAAAGAAAAGACTGGCGTAATGAATAGCAGTGCCTTTCAGCAATTGCCTAAAGAAACAAAACGGTCGGTTTTGATTGAATTGAAGGGTATGAGAGCATCATTTCGCCAATTGGAGAGATTGACCGGAATCGGAAAAAGTATGATATTTCGTATGTGATGCAACAGAAACCTGTCCCTGTGTTTCAAGATTTAGGGTTATGAAAATGGAATTACGTATATTTTTTTCTTGGCAGACATCGTCGAAAACTGATAAACTCAACAACAAGGAGTTTATCTTGGAATGTATTCAGAAAGCGGTGATAGCTATAGAAAACAAGGGCACTCTGAAGGGTATCACCTTCAGAGTGCAACAGGGTACTGGTGGCGAACCTGGCACTCCTGACATGATAGCGACCTGTCTGAGGAGAAATGATGAGTGCCATATCTTCATAGCTGACATTTCCGTTGACAAGCACTTCAACAAGGTGCAGCGGTGGGCGAACAGGAAGCCAGAACTTAGAGAACGTCCCAACGAGAATGTGATGTATGAGTTGGGCAGAGCTGACGGACATCTGGACTACGGGCAGGTGATACAGGTGGCCAACACGGTGTTTGGCGATGTGTCTGAGAACGACTATCTGCGACCAATAGATATTCGGCACAAGCGCAGACCCATCACGTTTCATTTGGAAGCCAATGATGGACCGAAAGCAGAAAAGGTGAGGAGGGAGTTGACAGAGAACTTAAAGACAGCTCTGAAAAAGTCTGCCAAGGCTGCACTGGAACATATCCATAAAGAATTGTTGCCCTACGAGCGGTGCGAGGATGCCATCAAGGAAATGCAGTTTGAGGGAAAGTTTATCTTCAAGGGCAATCTGAAGGACATGGAAAAAGCCATTTCCGACAACAAAGGACTTTTGAGGGTGTTGGGATTGAATGGCGTAGGAAAGACGAGGCTGGTGATGGAAACGGTGCTGAAGGAGACAGAAGAAACACCAAAACTCTATTGTGACTGTCTGCTGGCAGCGGAACAGTACGTCATAGACACCACGACCAGAATCTATGAGAAATATGGAAATACCATACTGATACTCGACAATTGTAATGAGGGCTTGTTCGCTAAACTCAAGACTCTGTACGGCAGGAAGAACGCACAGAACCGGCTGTATGCCATCAGTGATGAGACAGTAGCACCGAGCAACGGATGCGAATATGTGTTGTTTAATGATGCTTACGAGGAAGTGGTTGACGGTATTATAGCCAAGTTTTACGGTCAGAATGACGAGGTAAGCGCGAGGATAAAAGACAATGCCTGTGGCAATCCGCTGTTTGCTGTTCAGGCGATAAAGGGTCTCAAAGAGACGGGCGACCTGAGAGACTTCGATGACCGAAAGCTCATGGCCAATATGCTGTCGGCAGCAGAAGGTAGTGAAGAGCGCGTCATAGCAGAGACGCTTTCTTTGTTCTCGAATATCGGTTACGATGGCGATGCCACAAGGAGATAGAGGCAATAGCGAAGAACAAGAATATTACAGGCTGAATGGGATGATACCGTCTTGGTGAACAAGTTCGACACACTTATCAAGAAATATCTTGACCGTGGCTGATGCAACGTGTAGGTGTGTTTGTCCGCTTCCGCTCACCTGCCATTTCAAAGATGCTGGCAATGGAATGGTTTGACAAGTGTACGGCACAGCAGCTGGAGCAAGTCATTATAACCCTCGGGCAAGTGGGCATGGCCGTTAATCTGGTTCCGCCCTTCTTTGAAAAGGTGCGCGACATGGACAACAACAGCAGGGTGATAGACTTGCTGAAGGAGTTGCTACAACCGAACAGGCTGCTGACATTCAGGGATTTTATCAATACAGAGGTGGGTTCCAAGATATATCGCTCGCTGATAGAGGTGGTGCCAGAGGCTGTCGCCGACAGCTATATACGAGCCTTGGTGGTCTGAGCATAGACGAATTGAAGGAGATAAGGGATGGACGCAGGGTGCTGGTATGGACATTGGAGAAACTCTGCTATAAGCCAGAGACGTTCCAAAAAGCCGCAAAGTTGCTCCTGCGGTTGAGTTGCGCTGAAAACGAGTTTATATCGAACAACGCAACGGGTGAGTTTGTGGCGCTCTTTCCTGTCAGGTTGCCCTCAACATCCGTGCCGCTTGCAAAGAGACTTGCATTCCTGCAAAGAGAGATAAAGAGTCAGGAAGAGAAGCCTGTGGTGATGAAGGCCCTTGGCAGAGCGTTGAGCACAGCAAACTTTATCCACTTTGGAGGCAAACAGAAAGTGGGTACTCAGGTATATGGCTACTACGAGCCTCAGTCCGACCAAGAGATTGATGACTACATCAACGGATGTCTTGACTTGCTGCAACAAGAGATAGACGGCAACACAGAGTATAAGGATGAGAGTATCGGAATGCTGGTTTCCAACTTCAGGTCGCTGAACGCTTTCGGGTCGTTCGACGCTGTGATGCCACGGGTGGAAAAGGTTGCTGCCTCGCTGAACTATGATTGGGATGATATGTTGAAGGTGCTGCATTTTGCAAGGCGAGACCCAGAAAAACTGAGAACCGCTCAAAACAAGCAGCGGATAGAGGCACTTATCCAAAAGCTGACAAAGACAGATTTCGTATCACGCTTTGCCGCTGTGGAAAGTTTTGAGAAGAATGACTACTTGGGGATGGCTGACTTTGAGCGACAGAAGATAGTGGATGGGAAGTATGAGGCCTTGGCAGATGACCTGGTTAATCAGAAGCTATATAGCAAAGAGTTGCTGAAAGACATATATGACAGCCAGACCTTCCTCGCATACGCATTCCCGATGAAGTTGGTGGCTTTGAGCACTCCAGAAGAGCAGCTGCAATTTGCCTCCGACTCGATAGACCTGATGGAGGGGAGAACGAGCAGCATCTTCGTCTATTACGTGAAGGATGTGACGGAAGAGGTGTTTGCGCAGATAGTTTCTATCATTGAGGCAAAAGAGAAAGAGTGGTTGCTTTTCTCCCTTGTAGCTATAAGGAATTATGGCTTCACACATCCGTATGTAGATAAGCTCTTTGAGTTGGTGGCCCAGAAGAAAGTTGAAGCGGGAGGGTTCGTAAGTTATTGGAGCTATGTGCGTATAGACAGACAGTCAACGCCAGAAGGAGTTGACCTGTTGGCACGCGTGATGCAGCTGCCAGACGGATTCGAGATAGGTCTGCACATGGCGATGTCGCAATATTTGAGCAGTCAGCACAATAACGACAAGATGGATGCACTGATGGAGAGTGAGATAGCAAAGCGGGCAGACAAGGTGCCGGAACTTATCACCAATCCGCAGTACTCCCACATCCTTGGAGCATTGTTGACAAAGGGCAAACGAGACGGTCTTGCTGGAGCAATGGCAAAGGGCGTATTCTCTTATATTGTAAACTCGGACTCCACGACGTTGAGATATGAGGTGGAAACCGTACTGCAGCGGCTTTTTGAGAACTATTTCGACATCACATGGCGGGAGATGGCTGGTCTGATGTCAACAGAGGATGATGCTGATAACTTTGTAAAGTTTTATTTCGCTTTTGGCTTTTCCTCGCTTCATAATCCATTCCCAGGCTTGATTTTCAAGAAGGAGAATATGCCTGTGTTGATGGACTGGTGTAAGAACCACCCCGACGTTGCCCCTTACAGGCTGATGGCGTTGGCTCCATTGATTGATGGAGATGGTTTGTCAGAGCCAGTGATGGCTCTGCTTGACAACTATGGCAGTCAGAAAATGGTACGGACAGCCCTGAGTGACAAACTCGGCACGTTCGCTGGGCCTGCATCGACATACAACGACAGAGCATCGTTGATTGAGCCTCTGACCAAGCACAACAACCCAGACGTAAACAATTGGGCAACGCTTGAAATTGAGCACCTGAAATATTACGGACGGCAGACATAAAAGATGGAGGAGAACTTTTTGCTTCCTGGCAGACTGCCCAGCCATCAGTGGGCATTGAATCCGGAAGGGGATTAAGAGTTTTAATTGTTATGAAAAAGACTTTGGTAATATTTTTTTCTTGCTTCTAGTGTTTTGGATGCCAGAGATAGGGGAGGCGTGTCCCTTCTTGGGCTACGCTGATGCAATTTGCTGTAAGCTGCTGATTACAGAGGGCATTGCATGCCTTGTGACGGTTGTGCCCTATGTTATATGGATACGCAAAAAACTATATCTGCATGGTGGTTGGCTTATTCGAAAATGCTGTTGCTCTTGCTGTCGATGATGCCATTCTGGAATAGTGGATTTAACATCTGCTCTACACAGTTCATTATTGCATTGACTTTTGTCATAATGTTAGTGATGGATGCGTTCGTGCTATTTAGGAAAAGTTCAATGAAGAAATCTGGCGTGCAGGATGAGGGTCATAGAGGGTCATAGGGACAGGTACCGCTGACCCACTTCATCATTAATAATCTGATTAATTCATTATACATCGTATGTCAAGGCAGGCGCGAACAGAATCGGGAACTGGAGTATATCATGCCATACTTCGAGGAGTGAACAAACAGCAGATATTTGAGTGTGACGAAGACTATGCACATTTTGTTCGCATTCTCCGTCGTCAATGCGGAATTGCAGTCAGTACCCGTCCCTCGCAAATCGACGAAGAACCAAACGAACCTGCAGAACGTCACTGCTACATATATGCATGGTGCCTTATGGGTAACCATGTTCATCTCCTTCTCAAGGAACATAATGAAAGCATAGGTGATGTGATGAAGCGTATTTCGTCGTCATACGTTTACTATTACAATCACAAGTATGGCCGTATAGGACATCTCTTTCAGGAGCGCTTCAAAAGCCAACCAGTCAACGACTGGGATTGTTTTCTAAAGCTTTTCCGCTATATTCATCAGAACCCGCTGAAGCCACATCTCGTAACTGACCTCAAGGACTATCGTTGGAGCAGTTGGTTGGAATACAATTCCATACTTCAGCATCCTTTCACCTCTATAGACGCCGTGCTAAGACGCATACCGCTACGCGAACTTCAATGTCTCGTAGGCGATCTGCTTTCTGATGAGGAAGATCAAGAGTTTCTTGATATATATGTAAAATCGAAGCGGACTGGGTTTTCCGATGAAGAAGTCTGGCAACTTCTTTCAACTTTCAGTGGAGCCACTAACGCTACCGAGTTTCAAGCCTTAGAACGTCCGAAACAGAAGCATTACCTTTATATGGTACATGAACAAGGTGTAGGCCCCCGAACGCTTTCGCGTCTCACCGGTGTACCTTATTCCGTTGTGCAGCGCGCTACAAGCAAAGCAAACGAACAAAAATTACAGACAGGAGTTGTGAGTGAAGATTCTCCTCTGGACGAACTCTATTATTCCTATTGTGATGATGGAGAATTTGAAAAGTACCCAGAATACTGAAATATAAATAAGTGGGTCAGAGGTACCTGTCCCTGTGACCCCTTAAGGTTGGCGGACCAAAGCGGTCTGCGCCATGTTATGCGGCTGGGACCGCCTTGCTAAAGGTGGATAGGATTATTGAAGTGCTGGTTTTGTGGTAATTCACTGATAACTTGCAGATTTATTCTGTTTTTTCTTGGTAGTTTCGAAGAAAAAGCGTATTTTTGCGGCAAGTTATATAAACTAAATAATAGGAGATAAGATTATGGCAATAGATATAAAGGTTATTCCGACTCTTCATGGTGATGAAGCTATGCGCTTTATCAACAATGCAGATGAGGTTATGAAAAGTAAAGAGCGTGTTGATTTTTCTGAGAAAATAGCTATAGCTCGTGCTATATTAAAAAAAGCAGGAATGTAATCTTGGGATTTTTATTAGATAAGTGTAAACTTAAAAAGATGGATGACTAGATTCTTTCGACTTGCCATCCTTTTACTTGTGGAGATGAGGATTTGGATGATTTCTTTCTACATGATGCAATGCGTTATAAAGCAGAATTGCTTGGTAAAACTTATTGCTTCGTGCTGGATGATGATCCTAAAACCATTGTTTGTATGTTTACTTTGTCTAATGATAATATTAGAGTAGATGTCATACCTAATAGTCGTGGTCGTAAACTGTCTCATGGTATTCCTAGAGAGAAACGAATGCGTAGATATCCTGCTGTACTTATTGGAAGGCTTGGAATTAATGTTGACTTTCGTCATCAAGGTATAGGGTCAGAATTATTGGATTTCATTAAATCTTGGTTTATAGATGAAGAAAATAAAACAGGATGCCGCTTTTTGATAGTTGATGCCTATAATTGTATGGTTCCATTGGATTTTTATCAAAAGAATGAATTCTTGTTTTTGTTTTCGACGGAACAGCAAGAAGCAGAGAATCTGGGGTATGACATGACAAAGTCGTTGCATACGCGCCTCATGTATTATGATTTGAAGAAGTTAACTTCAAATTGAAAAACGTATTAATACAATGCGCCATTTGTATTATCAGTAGTTAGACAAGAACCAGAGTTTTTCTGTCTAGAGTTTTTGAGGTGTCCTTCCGATTTATGTGTTGAAGTGGAAGTATCATGCCTTGATGACAGAAGCACTTTTAGTTAAAGCTGCTTTAAAAATCGAAAAAGTCTAATTTCTTAAAATACTCTGTATCCCCAGTAAACACTGGGGATGGAGTTGTATTGTCATAGGGGTTGGATGCTTACGCTTCTCCAAGGGTAAGAAGGTTGGCAGAGCGTATGAATGGCTTGTAGAATATGCAGCACATAACAGAAATGAGTTTTCACACTGGGTGAAGGGATTTGTACCCTATCCCCGTCTAGGTTAATAAAGAATATAAACTAAGAAACAAAAGAGTTAAGTACGAAGAGCCTTGTGATGGGAGATTGTCAAGCACGGTTCCGAGAGAAGGAGGATGAAATTCCCTCCACTTACTCGACTATATAAATACACAAAGTATGGAAGGTTATAATAATAAGCCTGAGATGCTATTTGTTCTCAGGATGAATGCAGAAGGGAATGATGTTTTCATAGAAGAATATGAACTTTCTGAGTTTCCTAAGTTGGAGGAATGGTTTAATTCCAAAGGATTTTTTGATTATAATGCGACATTTGAGGAAATGGAACTCGTGGGACAATGTCTAGGAGCAGAAAGAATCGTCAACTACGATAGAAGAAAGTTTGTTTTAGAACTTGAGCTGAAGGATATGAAACAGAGCTTGAAAGATTATACGGAAAGTGTATTGAAAGTTGAAAAGGCTTTGGAAAACATAGGAGTGGAAGATTTCGAGCATGCTAAGAGTATGGAGAAAATAGACTTGTGCAGTTTCTCTGATTTGTTCTATATATATGGCAAGCCATTCTTAAAACTTGAATACCGCTTAGGGCATCGTCTTAGATTAGATTCTGGTATAGCGGGATATAATATACCTTGTTGGAAGATAGAATTCCTACATCGAGGTGATTTGTCTGTACATAAGAGAAATGATTTGCAGGAAGGACAAAAAACGTTTGATGAATGGATGCAAGTGATAGCCCAAATTCCAGAAGATGCCGATTTGAAAAAGAAGAAAATATGTGAACTGATTCATAATATATATGGTTTGGATATTCAAATAACAGATATTCTGTATGATCCTGCCTCAGAATGCTTAGTCTTGAAGGAAGAAGTAGAGCAGAATATGCTGAAGGACATTAAGCCAGAAAGGGCAGTGGAACCTGATGAAATAGCCAAATATACCACATTAGATACGCTTGTTGCTGTATTGCAGTCGGGAAAGATGCGTATGAATAGTATTGTGTCGATGAATGACAAGACAGAGACAGGTTTTTTAGAGGAATACATTAGAAACTACAAAGAAGACTTTGATGAAGAATGTGATAAGTATCTGTTTGCAGATAAAGAATTCATTACTTCTTTTACTACACGTATTGACGATCTTGATATGTGGAGATTGTATGGGGACAATGCCCGTGGCGTATGCATGGTGTTTGAGCGCATAAACAAGGATAGTGATGAACTTTTTAATATTAGTTATATAGCTGAAGAATCAGATGTTCTAGAGAAAATTGCCAAATTACAAGATGCATTAAAGGATAATTCTATCAGATTTCGCATGAACCTCTTGAAGAAATACCAGCATTTCTTGAAACTATCAGATTATTCTTCTGAGAGTGAATGTCGATTGATGGTAAATAGTAAGAAAACTGACGGATGGTTTATTAATCGTGATAACGGTATTTTGACACCTTACATTGAGAAGAAGTTAGTGAGAGAAGTCGAAGAAGATAATATATATCCGTTCCGCTTAAGTGGAATTATTCTTGGACCTGCTTCTCGGGAACAAACGGCTAATATGATGCAAATTCTCTATATGGCGGCTCAATGTCAGTATTCGCTTTTTGTGAAGCAGAGTAAGATAACTAGTTATAGGTGAGGTGTATAGAGTGATGTTACAAGTTGAACTATAAATAATATAAGAGTATGTTTGAAAACTTGGATAAGATTAAGAGCGTTATTACGAATATTTTTACTCAAATATCTTTGAATAAATTGTCTAACTGCCATGACTTAAATGTCTTGGCAGAAAATGTGTTTATGTATGTGCTGAATGACTGCTTTGATTATCATTTGCAGAATGCTAATATATTGAATAATGTACCTAATCAAGTGGGTTTCGATTTGATTGATACTAAAAATAAAATTATCTTTCAGGTTACTTCTTCTGATACAATAGAAAAATATTCCGAAACCATTAAAAAGGTAAAAAACGTGCATGGCCTCGAAGGATTCAATCTGAAATTCTTTATATTAAAAGCATCTGCTAATAAGCATCCAGCAAGTAGCAAAATACACAATCTATCAAGTCCTATAATCTTTGATAAAGACAAAGATATACTGGATGGAAATTGGCTTTTTGCCCAATTTACTTCACATTTTGATAGAATTTCACTTATAGAGAAACATCTGGAATTACTATTTAATGGTGAACTTTCCTATAAAATGATTTATAGTCTCCTGGATTTTTATGAAAGCATTTGCGATTATCCTTTACCTGAGCATTATTTACCTCGTAAGTTTGCTCTGAAATCAGATCGTTCGGAGGCCTTTGATGTATTGTTCTCTCCAGAATCTAAAGAATATTCATTGGATAAGATTCTTGAAGAAGTGGTCAAGAATAATGAATTGCGTAAGTTTGTTATCTTTAGTACTGCTCAAAATGGTAAAACAACAGAGCTTTATAGGCTATATAACATAATTTCCAAAGATGTGGAAAGGGTGTTCAATTTATTGCGGCATCTTCTTATAGTCAATTTCATCATGATAGTTTCTTTAATATTTTGCCATGTAGATTAGAAGAAAACCAATACATTCTTCTAGATGGTATGGACGAACTTAATGATAAAGATAGGAATTCTTTGATAAATGAACTAAGGGATTTCTTAAAAGAGTACTCAAAAATAAAGGTTGTAGTTACATGCCGTTCAAACTATAACAATGGTAGAATGTTGAGTGATTTTACTCAACTTGAAATGCTGCCTTTATCTTATGATGAAATAGTATCTTACATAAAGGGTAGTCTTGGTGAACATACGACAAGTTTTATTAAATATATCGAACAGCACCAAAACATTTCAGAACTTCTTGATGTGCCATTCTATCTGTCTTCTGTTGTTGATTATTTTGGCGAAAAACATCAGATTCCTCAAACACAAGAGAAAATACTTGATTATATATTTGCCAAAAGTTTGAAAGTGAAAGAAAAAGAAGGGGATACTATTAATGACTTAGCATATGGGGCAGAAAGCTTGTTTACTGTGATTGCGCTTACCATGCAATTTTCAGAAAAACAAGTATTGTCTGGGCTAGAATTATATGAATATTTAAAGTTGCCAAAAGAAAAAATATCTGATCTAACTTTATATACTATATTTAAAAAAGATTCCTTTAAGGACGTTTATTCTTTCATTCATAATGGCTTTAAAGAGCATTTTGTTGCAAAATTCTTAAAGAATCTTTCCTACCAAGAAATATTAAAGATAGTATGCTACGCAAATGGTGAAATTCCAATAATTAAGAAGAACTGGTATAATGTGTTGGTTCTTGCTATCTCATATATGAATGAATCTGTCAAGAAAGATCAGATGATAGACTGGTTATTAAAAAATGATGTGAAGGTTTTACAGAATATTGATTCAACCAGTATTAGTATGGTGGTTAAGCAGAGTGTTTTAAAGGGAATTTTAGGAGAATATAGTAAAGAGCAAATTTATCCTGATGATTTTTACAAAATAGCCAAGTTTATAGCATGCTTGTGTAATACAAAAAATAATGCAGAATTCCTGTTGAAAGAGTATAGAAATGTTCATCAGATAAATCCATATTTGGCTTTGTTGGCAACTTGTGTTTCTATGATGGACTTCTCCAGTCCTTCTGTTGGCATATTGCTGCCTGACTTCAAGAATGTTGTTTTCGATAAGATAAATGAACTGGGGAATAATGATGATCAGGAAACCTATTCTTTGTATGTACCTTTCTATAGTAGTTATTTGAATACTGAAGAAGACATTGATAGACTTATCATACTTGATGTAAAGTCGAAAGATCATCATATCATACAAACTGCATTTCAGTTGATTGCTAATTTGAATCAAGCTGATAAATATGTGGGGTATATTATTGCGCAAGAAAGATATTTGCAGAACTATAGTCTAAAGAGTACAACTCATATCGTTCATCGCCATGATTTCTACAAATGTTTGGGGAATGTTTATGGTAAAAATGAGTTAAAGAGATTATGGGAGTTCTTGCCGCAACTCTTTGATGAGGAAAAGGCGGATCATAATCAGGCTGATTTGTTAAATCCTATTCAAGAAATGCTATGCAATAGTAAAGTATATGTGGATGATGAGGTCTTCTGTCAAGTAGTTATAGATTCATGGATCCAAATTGCTAAGGATCATGATTATATTTCTTTTTCTTTGCGAGATACTATTGTTGAAATTTATAAAGCGTTCCGTAATTTTTGTATAGAAAATGTATTAAAGCCTGACTTCATTAGTCTCATAAATGAAATTAGAGGTGTTGAAGATACTCAACAAGAAATAAGGCTTTTGCAAATTCTAAAAATAAAACTGTCTTTGTTGGGTGCAGAAACAGATTTGAAGGAATGTATAGATGTGCTGAAACCAGATTCGATAAATGATTTTGGTATTGCTACTTGGCTTACTAATAATTATGATGATGCGTGGAATCTTCTGCATTATGACTTGGTTCATAAGAAATTTCCCAAAAGAAGGTTTTACCATCCTAATGAGATGAAGTTGCGTGAAGAAAAAAGCATGGCGTTGCTTCTGGATTATGCCCAATTTAAAGAAACGGTGCTATATATTGTAAATCAGTATGCACCGAAAGCTAGAAAGGAATTGTATGCAAAAGTAAAGGAATGCGAAGAAAACAAGTGGGACAGTTATGTCGGTTCGTTTATGAGCTTATTCTATAATTATAACACGCAGGAATATGACCTGCAGGAAATCAAAAATAACATAGAAGATCAAAGCCATTATGAACTGTTTGTATTGGATCAATTGGCAAATCACAGGATAAAACAGTTAACAGGCAAGCAAAAGAACTGTTTGAAAGTAATACTTGAACATGTGTTGCCGAAGATAAAAGATAACCGCACAGGCCAGAGATATCTGAGCTTGGCATTAGATTATGAAATTACTTTAGATAAGGATGTTCAAGAAATATGTTTGAAATATGCTTCTGTAAGAGATAGCAGATGGGAACATGCTTATAGCCATAAACCTTTTATTGATTACGCAGTTCAGGAACTAGGTAAGGAACGAGCTGAGCATAGAATTATTTCTTTGATAAAGAATCCGAAAGGCTTAGATGTTTGTGACTACCTAGAATTAGCAAAATACGCAATAAATGCGCACTTGTCTGAAGTGTATTCCTATATATTTGAATTCATTAAGCATGACGAAGACGGTTATTCTGGGAATATCATAAATTTGTATCTTAAAAGTGAACCTGACGGAATGGAACAAATTATGGCTATCTTCCAAGATATTCCTGATAAGCATAAAGCGTATGTCCTAAAAATGTTGATGTGCCATTTAAAGGATGATATGCAATGGGTAAAAGATACTCTAGTTCACTTTAAGGATACACTATTGAAACATGACAAAAAGACATATTTGGAGTGTCAGGCATCATTAGGTAATCAAGAGGCTTTAGAAGAGATTCTTAAGTGTATGACAGAAGATAAATATTATTTCGGTAATGTGTTTACTGCAATTAGATTCTGTAATTATACAATAGATTCTTTACCCGTTTTCGATAAACTTTTAGATCTTTCTTTTACGATGGATTCATCGTTCTGGACAAGTAGTATTATTGACGGGATAAAAGGGATGGTTGGAACCTCTTCTGTTAATCTTGAAAAGGTGATAAAGGTTCTAAGCTCAAAAATCACGGATGAACGTACGTGGTTAAATAAAACCATTGATAGCATAAAATATAGTTATTATGAAGCGGTTGACTCTCATATGACAATAGAACTGGCGGCAGAAAAGGTACGTAAAATGAAAATGCTCTCCAATTCTTTGAATATATGATGCTCATAGCGCTTTAACTGTACCGCTTGCATCAATCAAATGATACCACCTCGTTAGCGTGGTTACAGGTGTCGCCTACTACGAGAACTGGAGACACCTGCTGTAATGACATCTTATAGTTCGTTGTCTAGGATTTCCATCATTTCTGCTGCTGTAATCACTTGCGGTTCTTTTGGGAAGTGTTTTAGATTACCTGTTACTAAGAAGGAATCTTCCTTGCTCAGGCAGACTTCATAGAAGACTCGGTCGTCCTCATCTGGCATGTTGCCAGCATAAGGAAAACGGGAAGAATCAATTCCGTTTTGCTTTACAAGTTCTATAACTGTGCAGATTTGGTCGTCTGACAACTTGAATTTTGCGCGATGAAGCACTTCATCGTATTCTTTTATAATGTCATCATTATATAAAGGTATAATACGATGAAGGAACAAACTTCAAGAACTCTTGCTGTTGAAGCATTTGAGTTGTGGGTGATAAGGGCTGATACAAATATGTTTGTATCAATGACTGCATATACCATTGCGTTCTTTTCTTAATCGTCTGACTTCTCTGATTTCTTCATTGATTTCATCAAGCGTGAGCTCTGGGGTTTCACCTCTTTCTGCTTTAGCTCTAAGTTGCTTGAACGCAGCCTTAGCTTTCGCAGTCACTTCATCTTCTTCTTCATTCTTTGCTTGAATGGAGAAGGGAATGCTCTTACTGCGAATTACTGCCTTAACAAAGATGTTGATAGCGGTATTCGCACTCATACCGAACTGTTCGCAGAGTTTATCAAACTGTGCTTTCTGCTGGTTGTCCATGCGGACTGTCATTGCTGTCTGTGCCATAAGCCTATAATGTTTAATTGATAATCATTCTGATTGCAAATATACATCATTATGGCGTAAATTGGTGCGATAGTATTAATAATTTAATAAAGATTAATAGTTGAATGAATGATATAACTGCTTGTTTCGCTTTCTTGAAGTATTGCCTTGGATATAAGGTTCCTTACCGTTAAAGAAGGAGTCTTTCGAATCCCTCCGTCTCCCTTTAGATAAGATTAGCTGCACTCGGCAATTTGAAAGCAAACTTTCATTGCGCTCATTTGCAAAATCTTTAGCCAAAGGGAGTTTTTCGTAAACCTACCTTCAATAGTCTTTACGACCCTTTCGGTTCCCCTTACAGGGACAGAAACCTTCCTTACCCTTAAGGAAGGCTCCACCTCTCATCTCGGTCTTCTCCCCTCAGGAAGAGGGAGGAAACCGCTCCTCCTCGTCGCTCGGAACCGCTACGCTCTAAGGTTGGCGGACCATCAAAGCCCTCGCCATATTTTGCGGGATGGGACCGCCTGGCTGTTGCGGTGGGAGATCTAATGCTGCATCAAAGCCCTCGCCATGTTGTGCGGGATGGACCGTCTGGGAATAGCAGTCTATAGTTTACAGTTAATAGTTATAGTTTACGATTGATTTCGTGGTTATTTGCTGATAACTTGCAGATTTCTTGTTAATTGCTTGGTGGTTTCGAGAAAAAAGCGTAACTTTGGCGGCAAGTTATATAAATAAAATAATAGGAGATAGGATTATGGCATTAGCAATTAGTGGTATCCCAATGCTGACAGGTGATGAGGCTTTAGCTTTCAGAGAAAAAGCTGAAGAAACATTGAAGAAGCGTGGTAGCATAGATTTCTCAAAGCAACGTGCTGAGATGAAGGCTATTTTGGCAAAAGCTAAATTTTAAGTTAGTATTATGGGATTTTTAGCAGATAAAACGGTGTTTTCACCATTGACAAAAGAAATATTGGAAGAATCTATTTCATTTTCATGTGGCAATGAAGACTTGGATGGATTCTTCCATAATGATGCTGTGTCTTATGCCGACAACTTGTTTGGTAAATCTTACTGCTATTATCTTGAGGAATCCAAGGCTGATATCGTATGTGCCTTTACGGTCTCAAATGCCAGTATTTTCACAAAATACCTGCCTAATGCGAGAAAGAAAAAGGTTGGAAAGCATGTTCCTCATATAAAACAGGATTTGATATATCCTGCTGTACTTATAGGAAGATTGGGAATTTCAACAAAATTTCAGCATCTTCATATCGGGACAGAAGTAATAGACTTTATTAAGTCCTGGTTTGTTGAGCCATATAATAAAACGGGCTGTCGTTATTTGGTAGTTGATGCCTATAATGAAGATGTGCCTGTGGCTTTTTATAAGAAGAATGGTTTTGGTTTTATGTTCAGCACAGAAGAGCAGGAAAAATCATATAGAGGTATTGTTTCTGATAAACCATTAAAGACTCGTCTAATGTACTTTGATTTGATACTTATCAAGTAGGTTAAAAAGCAATGTAAAATACACCGATAAGTGTAACTGCTTGCAATATGCTTGGTATGCTACCCAAGCCCTAAATCCCTATCATAGGGATTAGGGATGTAACCGCCCTCCGGTGCTCAGAACCGCTTGCTCTAAGGTTGGCGGGGCATCAAAGCCCTCGCCATGTTGTGCGGGATGGACCGCCTGGGAATAGCAGTTTATAGCTTACAGTTAATAGTTATAGTTTACGATTGGTTTTGTGGTGATTCGTTGATAACTTGCAGATTTCTTGCTTTTTTCTCATCAGGATTGTTGTAATCCGCTATGGAAAAGCCATTGTTCTTTTTTAGGCAAAGCGTATATTTACCGTTTTCTTGTCAAAGGTTACCTGGAGTCCTGGGTAGAACCTGTATCTGATATTTTCATACCACAGTTCTTGTTCTGAAGCCTTCTTCATGAATCCATCCTCAGAAAGATTCCAATCTTTTTCATTTCCCATATAGTGTGCAAATACTTTCATATCATTCTTTTTTTATTCATATGTTTGTGTTTACTTTTATGGTGATAGGCATAACCATCGATTTCTATACCGAGTAATGGTTGCAATGACATCCATCTCTGTTCCTTGGAACTTATGAACAGTACCCACTTCAATATCAGGTAACTGCTGGCGAATCCAAGTTGAGGTTTTCCAATTCCAACCTTGAAGTTGCCTGTTGATTCTTTAAATCAAAGACTTTGTCTAATTGCAAAGAAATTCTTAGAATCTCTTTTTCAACAACAGTTTTTTCCTCTTCTTCTATTCCCCAATCTTTGACATTCTCTGGTATTGGGGTTTGTCCTTCCTTGATAAAGGTCTCCTTATTATCATGCTTCCCAAAGGTCTTTTGCCTTTGGGATGTTATGCCGATTCGTGATGACAGGCTTAGGAATCTTATAGCTGTCACGCATGGCCTTGATGATGTCTTCCAGATAGTTTCTGCCAGAAGGCATGTCCTCAAGAAGGAGTCGTTCCTTGAGCTTGCGGCTGTTGCCAACCATGGCATGGAGGGAGAAGGCATTGAGCATCCAACTTCGGGTACTTCCTTCATCGAAACAGTTGCCATACTCGATGTTGTATCAGTATCCGCTGCCACATTCGATGTTTATCTCAAACAGTTCCTCGATGCTATGGATGTTGTTGATGAAGGTTCTTCGGAAGAGTTCCGTTCCCTCACTGAGGTCAGAGGCAATCTGTCGTGCCTTCCAGTAGTATACACTTGTAGATTGGGCCCTATATGATAGGGTGGCTTTTCAGATTGTATCTTCTGTGAAGCACCCTTTATTGATGAGTTGTCATCCTCATCAGCTTGAATGAGATGCAACTTATAATAGGGTGTTACGAATTCCACATTCTTTTAACTTAGAATCACAGACACAACATTACTAGCAATATTTGCATTAGTCTTCTGCTCAATGATTTCTAAATACTCCTCTATAATTTCATTTGTAACGCACAAGGTGAATTTACCTTTCAAGAAATCATCCCAAATCTTACGATAAGGATTATCCTTGGAAGGCTCATCAATAAGCAATTAGTATCAAGAACTATCTTTTTCATTTGCCAGAAGTACGTAAATGTTCATTACCCCAGCTCTCGATGGTATCAAGAGTTATACTTCCATTATCGCGCAGCTGCTAAAGGGCATGGGGATGGAGTCGCCCGGCGGTGCTGGCCTTTGTTGACCAGCTTCAAAAGTATGAGATTCTGGAGGTGTGCAACATGGTAACCAGTAAGGTGGTGCATTTGAAGCCCAGCATCTTTAGCTCCGGGCTTTCTCCAACTCCTGGTGGATAGCCTCTCTTTAGCCCTCTTTCCTGGAAGATGGGCACGATGGATCAATATCGTATTCGGCTTCGGTCAGGTGCCCTGCCATATCAGGAAAACTGCTTCTATCGAAGGCTCGTTTTCCAGGGGCGCTTGCACCGGAAACCGCACTTTTTTACATCAGGGGGGAGCCTAATCCCCGATTTCAGGGCTAACGCTTTGAAACACGGAGGCTTACCTGCCAATTTCTTGGCGACTTCGTGCGGCAAGCCGAGGTAAGCGATTAGGCTTAGGGAAAGTCCCTAAGAACCCTTCAGTCCCTGCTGACAAACAATGGAAGTTATGGCAAAACAAGTACTCGACATTAGAGCCGGAAAAGGCATGACAACCTCTCAGAGCAATGAGTTTCTGCGCAATGCTAATGGTGGCGAAAGGTTGAAGCGTTGGAGCGGCAACTATGATTCTACTCGCGAGCACCTGAATTTTGAGATTAAGAAAGGTGGGGTGATTTGTGAGGTGGACAAGAAGACATCTGTCCCCAAAAGAATCAAGATGCTGCTTGAGGAACGAAAAATTTGGGATTGAAGACGGATGGTCTCAGAATTTACAGCAGTCTTCACAATGACATTGCTAAGATTAATCAGAAGTATGGTCTGGAGCGTGGTGATAGAATTTCTGAAACAGGAGCCCGGCATCGTTCCACGGAGGAATACCACGCAGAGCTTCGTGAAAAATTAATGAGTGAGAATGAGCAGCTATCTCTATCGCTGCAAAATTCTTCATGAGTGCAAAGTTACTAATTATAGATGTATTATCCAAATTTTTAATATTTATATATCCATACTGGTATGCCATTTTGCTCCAATTGGCATGACAGTTTTTGACGGAAATCAAGAAATCATACCCTTTTCTGCATTTTCTTTCCCCAAAAAATGCCAGTGAGATTCAGGCATTGTACTCTCACCAGATAGGCATGCAGGGAGTGGATAGTCACAAGGAAACCTATGAGGTTCAGGAAACTTCACAGGAGAACGCACAGCAGGAGTCAACAGAGATAGAACAGGCTGCTGTTTCAGAGTAACAAATATCTGATTTTCAATATAATTAAAACGCAGAGGTCTGCTGGCAGTAATGCCGGCAGATTTCTGCGTTTAATTTAATACATCTAATTATTCTTAAAAAAACTTGATAACCCATCTTATAATGAAGTAAATTATGTATTTTTGCATATCATAATTAAGATTAAAGCTATGACAAAGAATACAATGGCAAACAAACTTCCAAGGAAGTTGATTCAAAAGATGGAAATCGTGGGTGAGCAGATTAAGCTTGCCAGATTACGGCGCAACCTGAGCATGGCACAAGTTGCAGAAAGGGCAACATGCTCGGAAGTTACACTTTGCAAGGTAGAAAAGGGATTACCAACGGTTTCCATCGGAATTTACCTGCGTGTACTCTATGCTCTTCAGCTGGATGATGACATCTTGCTCCTGGCAAAGGATGACAAACTCGGAAGGGCATTGCAGGATATGGGACTGAAGAATCGTCAACGAGCATCTAAAAAGGAGTAGGAATGGAACGACTGTTTGTTTTCGCAGATTTTAACTGGCTCGGCAAAGCGGAGCTGGTAGGGGAGTTGTGCTATGAAAAATTGCGCGGCTCTGACAGTTATGCATTTAAGTTTGATGAGAATTGGCTTAAGGTTCATACCGGAAGTTTAGCTACTCTGCTCCAAATCCCAGCTAGAGAGATGGCTATGTTTAAAGAAAGGTTTAATCTTAACCTATAATATAATGAAGTATCAAACCTATTTACTTCATTATATTATGGGTTATTCTGCAGTCTCTATCATGTCGATGATGGTATAGATTGGCAAGATATCCAATGCAAGTTGGGTGTTAAAATGGTAAGAAAGGAGATTATTTATGTCACAAAAGAAGATATTCAGATGCCAGGATTGTGGGTACGAGACCGAAGTATATGAGGGACGTGGCTTCATGGGACAGCATATCGAAGCCATGTCTTGTCCTGACTGCAGAAACATAGTACCTCTTGTGGTGGGTGGAGTAATTGGTGATGCTGCACCTAGTTTTAATTCTCTTGTAGGAAGGCTATGTCTAAGATGTGGTTCTGACAGGATTCACAGGTGGGATATGCATACTTGCCCAAAGTGCGGGGGCAAGATGCAACCCACTGGCGAAGAAGAGTTTTGGACATGAAAATTCTAGCCTATATTTACCTCTTTGATATTTTGCTGAAAATTACTTCTCCTCGTCTGAACGGTTTGACGAATCTCATATTTAACCTCCATGCCAAGGATATCCATGATTTTTTCAACCGTCTAAAGGGAAGGGTTGCCTTAACTGCTCTCTATTTTCTTGATGGTAGAAATGGCTATCTCAGACATGTCAGCGAGGTCTTGCTGGGTAATTCCCAAGGCCTTACGCTGCAATTTCATTACTTCTTGAATTTTCATACCAAGTAGTATATTATATTGTACTTTTCGTACAAAGTTAACAAAAGAATCTAGATTACGCAAGAAAAGGTATAATATATTGTTCTTTTTATAAAAAATTATAAATTCCTGAGATTTTTCTTGTTTTTTTGCCTTTGAATATTGTTTTTTCCTTAACTTTGCATGCACAATTCATTATAGAAATCATGACTATAGAAGAAGCTATCAAACAAAGACATAGTGTACGAAAGTACATACACAAACCTCTTTCAACTGAGGTAGTTAGAGCACTTGAAGAAAAAATCTTGGAGTGCAACAAAGAGGGTGGCCTTCACATACAACTGGTTACCCAAGAAACCAAGGCATTCTCCGGCATTATGTCATATGGAAAATTCCATGGCGTGGAGAACTATCTCGTAATGGCAGGGCAAAAAGACGACGATCTTGATGAGCGTATTGGCTATTATGGCGAACAGCTTGTGCTGCTTGCCCAAGCCCTAGGACTCAACACCTGCTGGGCAGGATTAAGCTATCGCAAGGTGAATGAAGCCTACAAGATAGAAAAAGGGGAGAAGTTGACATGCATGATTGCCTTGGGATACGGAGAGTCACAAGGAGTTAGTCACAAAATCAAGACCATGGAACAGGTGAGCAATGCAACCAGCAATTCTCCTTCATGGTTCCGAAAGGGCGTGGAAGCAGCTCTTCTTGCTCCCACTGCATCAATCAGCAGAAGTTCTCATTCTTCCTGCAAGACCAGGAAGGTACAAAAGCTGGTTGTAAACCCAAGTTCTTGCCAAGAGAGGCTTCTCAATGGTCGGATATACCAAGATGGATCTCGGCATTGCCAAGCTTCATTTTGAAATAGGAGCAGGAAAAGAAAACTTTGAGTGGGAATAAGGACAGAATGAGAGACTTCACGGAAATATGGCAAATTCAAGATACCATCATAAATGTTGGATCATAAAGCACATGATTATAAGTGTAATTTGCACAAATATGCGTAAGGGCACTAGGTTTAAGAGTGGCTAAGCTCATATTGACATTATTACTGACAGCAAGGTTGCTTTAATTCATCTAATTATTCGTTTAAAAAAAGGGCTAGCCCCATAATCAGGACTAGCCCCCAGTTTTAATTATTTTCTCGATGCAATGAATGTATCTTGAAAGCTGCATAGCACTTCAAGAAAGATTACTTAACCTCAATGTGCTTAACATCGTCTTTCTTCTCCTCCTTCTTCTCATCCTTGTTCTCGATGGATACATTCAGATAGCCATCCTTATCGATGTTCATCTTGACCATATCTTTCTTCAAACCAGGAGCTGCAACCTCCATCGTGTAAGCTGTAGCACTTTCCTTGACGTTGACTGCAGGAGCTGTTGCGTTCACCTGTTTTTCAATCCATGCCATCAGTACTGCTACAGCATACTGCTGTTCTTCTCCTGTCAGCTGTCTTCCGGCAGGTATATGATGCCATTTGAAGAAACAACCACGGCAACAGCAGCCTGTAGCATGCTGGGCAATGAATACAGGATGCCCTCTCATAGGCGTCTGCTTGCCGTCATTGGGAATCACGGCAGGAGCAAGGCGTTTGGCAACGAAATCCTCCGCATGCTTACGGATGGTTGCCAAGCCTTTTCTGCAATATATTCCTTATCCTTCTTCGAGAGATGGAAACGGCTGCGGAAAGCTGATTTGGAAAGTCTTTCAAACAAATCAGTCAAGTCATACTCTTTGTCTGGAGAAGTATCGCTTTCCATGTCTTCTGAGAGATAGAGTTTTTCTGATGATCCTCTTTCTCCTCAGGAAACAAATTGAGTTCTACATATTTTGCTTGGTTTACTTTTGATTCTTTTTTCATTTCTATTAGCCTCCTATATCTATGAATCTCCTATTCATATTAATGGATATCAGACTCTTCCGCTGCAGATGCTTTGTTTTCCTTGGGTTGTGGGTTGGGTACGAAGCCAAGGATGGCAACCAGACAACTCATCAAAGGACTGACGATGTTGAAGAAGCAGAAGGGGAGATAGACAAGTGTCGGGATACCAAGAACCGTACTCTGCGTCATACCGCAGGCTGTCCATGGAACCAATACGCTCGTTACGGTAGCGCTATCCTCTGTACTTCGGCTCAAGAGTTCCGGACGGTAGCCTCGTTCGGCATATTCATCCTTATAGATAGATGCATTCATAATAATGCTCAGGAACTGGTCACCCATAACGAGATTGAGCAAGACGCCTGATGTCACGGTGCTGCAGACAAGTGATACGGTGCTGTGGATGCTTTTCAGGAGCATGTGGGTAATGGCGTGGAGCATGCCGCTGGCTACCATACATGAACCGAAACACATGGCACAGAGGATGAGCCAGATGGTATTGAGCATGCCAGCCATACCTCGGGTGGCTACGAGATCATTGATGTTCGCCATACCGCAATCTACCTGGGTATGGGTATAGCAGGTGGTCATGATTCCTTCAAAGAGGCTTTTGGCAGAGATGCTGTCTTCACCTGCTATCCCTACAAGTACTTCCGGCTGGAGAATGAGGGCACAGATGCATGCTGAAAGGGCTGAAAGAAGAAGTGTGATGAGAGATGGAGCTTGCGGTAGATG
>ENA-OQER01000409-OQER01000409.1-human-gut-metagenome-genome-assembly--contig:-NODE-409-length-23413-cov-2.570257_pt1 | contig 23413 bp, 30 predicted proteins | sample MGYA00242797_ERZ504639 | MGnify/ENA primary metagenome ERZ504639 (study PRJEB26092, sample SAMD00036306) | human gut metagenome | host: Homo sapiens | study: EMG produced TPA metagenomics assembly of...
GTTTAACTGGGGCGGCAGTCTTGGAAGCTTCTATGAGGAGAATGGAAAGACATATGATCTTACACAGTATGCGAAAGATAACGGATGGAACGACAAATTTACAGAATCTTCTTTAAATCTCTGTACATTTGAAAACAAGCTTTCCGGATATCCGACAAGCTACAATGCACTTGGTGTTTACTATAATAAACAGATCTTTGAAGATAACGGAATCGAAGTTCCTACTACATTCGAGGATTTCGAAGCAGCTCTTAAGACTCTGAAAGATAACGGAGTTACACCAATGGATACAGCCGGACTTAACGGATGGCATGTAATGAGATGGTTTGAGCTTCTTGTTGAGCACTATGCAGGTGCTGAGCTTCATGACAAGCTGAACACATTTGAGGAGAGCTGGAACTGCGATGCAGTAGTACAGGCTTTTGAGAAATATAAAGAGTGGGTTGACGCAGGATACTTCCCGGATGGTTTCCTTACACTTGATCCGAACGATACCATCATGGCAATGGGTACAGGAGAGTGTGCAATGGATCTCCAGGGACAGTGGTATGACGGACAGTTCATCCAGAATGATCTTGATCCTAACAATTATGGTGTATTTGCATTCCCGTCAGGTGATGACAACCGTATGTCTGCTTTCGCAGAGATGACACAGTTCAATGCTAATCTTTCTGATGAAGACTTGATGCATGCGTGAAGTTCATGGATTACTATCAGAGTGATGAGAATGTTGCAGAGTATGGTGAGTACTATAACGTACCGCTTCCTGTACAGGGCGCTGAAGCTCCGGCTGAGCAGGTCAACGTAAACGGTATGCTTGAAACATCTAATGAGAACGGTACATTCACGATCACTGACCAGGCATTCCCGACAGAGGTTGCAGATGTTCTCTTTAATGCACAGGATGCAGTTGCAAACGGCGAGATGACACCGGAAGATGCAGCAGCTAATATCCAGAAGGCAATTGAAGAATATCAGGCTAAATATCATAAAAGCATAACGGGGCGGCCAGAGCGCAGGCTTTGGCGCTTTTTCAGTAAAAATGGAGGTGATCCGGAATGAAGAAAAAAAGAAAGTTGATTTTGGGGCATATGCGTTTCTTATACCGGCAGCAGTGATCTACCTTTCCGTAATTGTGGTACCGGTATTTTACTCACTGTTTATCAGTATGTTTAAATGGAACGGTGTTGCTGAGAAGGAGTTTGTAGGTCTGTCAAACTATGTTAATCTTTTTACAAATGATGCAACATTTATGATCGCGTTGAAGAATAACCTGGTCTGGATCGTACTTACGATTGTACTTCTGATGACGGTTTCTCTTGGCTTTGCGGTCATTCTTAACAAACAGTTCCGCGGACGTACCGTGTTCCGTGCATTTTTCTATTTTCCCTGCGTTATCGCACCAATCGCGGTAGCGATCATCTGGAGATGGATCTACAATCCGAACATCGGATTTATCAATCAGTTTTTCAAGGTACTTGGGATTAATTTCAAACAGACCTGGATCTCTGATCCGAAGGTGAGCCTGTATGCAATCTTTGCGGCAGCACTGTGGCAGGGGATCGGCCAGCCGATGATCCTTTTCCTGGCAGGTCTTCAGGCAGTATCCCCGGATGTCTTGAGGCAGCAACCATTGATGGTGCAGGTCCGGTCCGTAAATTCTTCAGTGTTACCGTACCGCTTATGAAAGAAACATTTGTCATGGTTCTTGCAACACTGATCGTAGCAGCTATGAAGGTTTTCGATATTGTACAGGGTCTTACAGGAGGCGGTCCAAACAACTCTACACAGGTTCTGGCAACCTATATGTATTCTCAGACATTCCAGTATAACAATGTAGGTATGGGAACTGCAGTTGCCTGTGTCATGGTAGTCATGATGCTTGTGGTGATCATTCCGTATGTTTCCTTCACGGCAAAAGAAAAGTAGGAGGTGCAGACAATGGACGGAAAAACAAAAAAAATCACAAAAAAAATATTGCTGTACGTACTTCTGATAATTTTGGCACTGATCTGGATCGTTCCGATCTTTACATTGGTTGCAACAGCATTGAAACACAAAAAGGATTTTATGAGCGGACTGAGTCTGTTCCAGCTTCCTGCTGAAATTGCCTGGGATAACTTTACCAATGCCATTACAAAGGGAAATCTTTTTACTTATATGAAGAATGATCTGATCATTTCCTGCCTGAAGGTACCGCTTGGTATTTTTGTAGGTGCTATGGCTTCCTTTGCACTGACAAGACTGAATATCAAGCACCGTATAGGTATCTTCGTATTCTTCCTTATTGGTATGATGCTTCCGATGCAGACAGCACTGGTACCGATCAACATCATCTACAGCAAATTGAATCTTCTGAATACATATTTCGGATTATTTTATGTTTATATCGGATTTGGTATTTCCTACTGTATCCTGATCATGCGAGGTTTATGCTGGGAATTCCGAAAGATATTGATGAGGCTGCATGTATCGACGGATGTAATAAGTGGCAGCTTTTTTACAAGATCATCCTGCCGATCGCAAAACCGGCGATCGCAACACTGTTTATCACAGATTTCCTTTCCACATGGAATGAGTATCTTCTGGCCAGCGTTATCATCAACGACAATGCCATGAAGACAGTACCGGTTGGTATTATGACATTCGTAGGTGAGCACGGAACAGACTATGGTTATCTGTGTGCAGGTGTACTTGTTTCCGTTATTCCGGTTATGGTGGTATATCTGATCTTCCAGAGATATTTCGTGGAAGGTATGGCCGGAGCAGTTAAATCTTGATATCAGATGCAGGCAGCGTAACGGGTCGTGAACAGCCGCCTGGATGACTACAGAAAGAAAGAGGAGGATTTATGAGTACTTGCAAATATACAGAATCCGTAGAAAAATGGGGAACCTTTGAAGCTGAAATGCCAGGTAAGCATGAAGGGAATCCGTTTACCGATTATGCAATTCAGGGAACCTTTAAAGGTAAAGAAGAGACAAAAACCGTAGATGGTTTCTATGATGGAGACGGAATTTACCGTGTACGTTTTATGCCATCTTTTGAAGGTGATTATACATTTGAGATCAAAGGAAGCTTTTCTGATGAAGTGTATACAGGTGCATTTCATGTAACACCGGCAGCAGAGGGCAATCACGGACCGGTCCGTGTATCCTACACCTATCATATGGCATATGAAGATGGAAAACCTTATTATTCCATCGGAACAACCTGCTATGTGTGGGAACTTCAGAGCGAGGAGCTTCAGAAACAGACACTGGAGACACTGGCAGACAGTGCATTTAATAAGATCCGTTTCTGTGTATTCCCGAAACATTATGACTACAACCTGAATGAGCCGATCAGCTATCCATATGAAGGAACTCCGATGGACAGCTCTGTACTGACATCTGAGAATTTTCTGGAATATGTTGGCTGTGCAGCAGGCAATGATTTTGATCACAAGAGATTTAATGTAAAACATTTCCAGCACATTGATGACTGTATAAAGAAGCTGATGGACCTTGGGATCCAGGCAGATATCATTGTGATGCATCCATATGACAGATGGGGATTCAGCGAGATGAGCGCAGAGTGTGATGATCTCTACTGGAAATATCTCATTGCCAGAGTAAGTGCATACAGAAACGTATGGTGGTCACTTGCCAATGAGTACGATCTTTTCCCGAAAAAGACAACAGAGGACTGGGAGCGTTACGCAGCTATTATCCAGGAAAAAGATGTATACAATCATCTTCGTTCCATTCACAATTGCAAGAGTTTCTATGATTATACAAGACCGTGGATCACTCACTGCAGCATTCAGAGACAGGATCTTTACAAGTCCTCCGAGATGGTAAATGAGTGGCGGATCCGTTACAAAAAACCGGTAGTTCTGGATGAGATTGCATATGAAGGAAATATCCAGCATGGATGGGGAAATATCAGTGGAAAAGAAATGACAAGACGTTTCTGGGAAGCATTCTGTCGGGGAGCATATCCGGGACACGGAGAAACCTATATGAATGATGAGGGAATTCTCTGGTGGTCTCATGGCGGCAAGCTTCACGGAGAAAGCCCCGAGAGATTTAAATTCCTCCAGAAGATTATGGAGGAGACACCGGCACCGGGACTTCGTCCGCTGGAAAATCAGTGGGATGAGGTTGGTGCAGCAGTAGATAATAGTCTTCAGGATATTAAATATTATATTTTCTATTACAGCTTCATGCGTCCGTCATTCCGTGAGTATCATATCGATGATGAGACAGAATTTGAGGTAGAAGTAATTGATACCTGGAATATGACGATCGAGAAGAAAGGAATCTTTAAAGGCAAGTTCCGGATCGACCTGCCTGGAAGAGAATATATGGCTGTACGTGTACGTGAGGTCAAATGATCATTTTTGCGGGGAGCTGCCTGTGAGCAGCTTCCCGCTTTGTGTTGACAGTGCAGAAGAAAATGTTTAAAATCAAGGAGAGAATGTTTAGTAAGAGGGAGCGGCATGAAGATTAAAGCAGCGGATATAGCAAGAAATCTTAATCTTTCCAAGGCAACTGTATCTCTGGTTTTGAACAACAAGCCAGGGGTCAGTGAAAAGACCAGACGGAAGGTTTTCGATTATATAGAAGAAGTTACCGGAGAACCGGAAAAACAAAAAGAAGAAAAAGATAAACAGAATCAGGAATTGGAAAATAAAAATATCATCAAGGTGCTTTATATTGACAATCATCTCAGGTTCCTCAAAAATTTTGAATTGGATGTATGCCCGGATAGTCTGACGATATTTGAACAGGAAGCCAGAAGAATGGGCTGTATCGTCAGTGTGACTTATGCTTCTTCCACAAAAAAAGAAGACGTGGAGCGCGTAGTGCGTGAGGCCAATGAGGAAAATGTGGCAGGTGTGATCCTGTATGCAACAGAGATGCAGCCGGATCAGTTTCCACCGTTTCGGGCGATCCGAAAGCCAATGGTGATTTATGATAATGATCTTGGAAATGAATATCATTGCGTTACCTCGGTGGAGTGGAGGGAATCAGAGATTGTGTAGATTATCTGGTTTCCAGAGGATGCCGGAATATCAAATATATGGCCAATACCCAGGATATCTTTAATTTCCAGCAAAGGCGTGCAGGATTCCGTGCAGGACTTCGGAAGAATGGCCTGCCGCTGGAGAAAGAGTCTATTTACTCGCTGGGAGAAACTACCAGTGAGGTATGCGAGGCAACACTGAAATATCTGGATACTCATGAATTGCCGGATGCCTTTATCATGGAAAATTATCAGATATCCATTGGAGTGATGCGTGCGTTACGGCAGAAGAAAATTTCGGTTCCGGAAGACATTTCTCTTCTGGGTGTGGATGAGATCCCGGATTATCTTACCGGAGATATCCTTCTTACCACACTTCGGATGGAGCATCTGGAACGTGCGCATGTACCATGCTTTTCCTGGAACAGGAGATGAAGGGGGCGATTTCCTGTAAATTCAAGTCGTTTTCTACCTGTAAGATCATTCCAGGGCAGACGGTCAAATAAAATGAAAATACAGATGAGGAGAAAATAAAATGTTATTTTTTGTAAACGATTACTGCGAGGGAGCTCATCCGGCGATCCTCCAAAAGCTTCTGGAAACCAATATGGAGAAGCTTTCCGGCTATGGCACAGACAAATACTGTGATTCTGCAAAAGAGAAGATCCGTAAGGCCTGTGGCTGCCCGGATGCTGAGGTGCTTTTCCTGGTGGGAGGAACCCAGACCAATGCCACGGTCATAGGTTCTGTCTTGAACCGTTATGAAGGTGTTCTTGCGGCGCAGACCGGACACGTAAGCTGTCATGAGGCCGGAGCGATCGAGTATACAGGACATAAGGTACTGACACTTCCGGCAGAAAACGGAAAGATCAAAGCAGAAAGTATCACAGATTATGTGGAAACTTTTTACGGGGATGAAAGTCACGACCATATGGTATTTCCGGGAATGGTTTATATTTCCCATCCGACAGAGTACGGAACACTTTATACGAAGAAAGAGCTGGAGGAAATTTCCGAGGTATGCCATAAATACGAGCTTCCGCTATTTCTGGACGGAGCAAGACTTGGTTACGGTCTGGTAAGTCCGGAAGCAGATGTGACACTTGAGGATATCGCCAGATGTACAGATATGTTCTACATCGGCGGAACCAAGGTAGGAGCACTTTGCGGTGAGGCAGTGGTCTTTACGAAAAAAGCTCCGAAGCACATTATGACTATGGTGAAACAGCAGGGAGCCCTTCTGGCAAAAGGCCGTCTTCTGGGAATCCAGTTTGACACACTGTTTACCGATGATCTGTATACAAGGATCAGCAAAAATGCTATTGAAACAGCTATGAAGCTGAAAAAAGCTCTTCAGGAAAAAGGATATCAGTTTTTCCTGGATTCTCCCACGAACCAGCAGTTTGTAGTTCTGGAAAATAAAAAGAAAGAAGAACTGGGCAAAGAAGTGCAGTTTGATTTCTGGGAAAAATATGATGAAGATCATACAGTGATCCGTTTTGCCACAAGCTGGGGAACAAAAATGGAAGATATTGATGCGCTGATCGAGCTGCTGTAGGGCTGTCGGCAGATGATAAAAGAGATGAGATGGAAAAACTCCGTAAGGTCCGGGTGAATGCAGACCTCACGGAGTTTTTGTTTTCGGAAATTATAACTTTTTACCCTTCTCAGCAGCTGCGGTAAGCGCTTCAAATACGGCACTGCGGAAGCCGCTCTTTTCCAGGGTGCGGACACCTTCAATGGTAGTTCCTGCCGGTGAGCAGACCATGTCTTTCAGGTCTCCAGGGTGTCTGCCGGTTTCCAGAACCATTTTTGCACTGCCGAGAACAGTCTGGGAAGCAAATTTATAAGCCTGCTTACGAGGCATTCCCTGGCTGACAGCGGCATCTGCCATGGCTTCGATAAACATAAACACATAAGCCGGTGCACAGCCGCCTACAGCGCCTGCGGCGTCCATCAGACGCTCCGGTATCACTTCGGTACAGCCAAAGCTGTCTGTGATCTTAAGGATTTCTGCCAGTTCGTCTTCCGAAACCCGGTCATTGGCACATACAGCAGTCATTCCGGCTCCAACCTGTGCAGGAGTATTAGGCATAAAACGAACAACCTTCAGAGGAAGACCGGCTTTTTCTTCCAGCCATGCAAGCGTCTTGCCGGGAGCGATTCCGATGATGGTGTGCTCTGTCGTGAGGCTGTCGTGGATCTCCGTGAGAACTTCCTCATAAAACTGCGGTTTTACTGCAAGAACGACAGTTTTTGCAGATCTGACTATTTCATTGTTATCCAGAGTGGTGACAACACCAAGAGTTTTTTTACTGCGCGCTCTGCCTTCTTCTGTAAGGTTAGAAACAATGATCTCATCCTTTGAAAAGATTCCATGACGGAGAATACCGCCGATCATGCAGAGGCCATATTTCCACATCCGATAAATCCAATCTTCATAAACAAAAACCCTCCTTAAAATTTTATAAAAAAAGACACGCCTGACTGCGTGCCCTCTTTGGCAATGAAAGCAGATAACGGGAATCGAACCCGCCTCCTCAGCTTGGGAAGCTGATGTTCTACCGATGAACTATATCTGCCTGCATTACTAATTATAACACCTGAAATAAGAAATACAAGTGCGATTTCCGATTCGTTTAGCGATCAATCTACGTTACTGAGAACGGAGTGAACAGTAATCAGTCTGCCAGCCCTGGCTCATGGTACTGTTATGATATCTGGTAGAATAAGTCACATCTTCTCCGAACCAGTCCGGCGCAGTGTAGGCATTGGCGGCCTCCTCTGTAGGAAATTCAACCTCAGCCAGAAGAACTCCCTCGTATTCTCCGTGGAACACATCCAGCTCAATAAAAAGTCCGTCTTTTTCCGGGATCACATAGCGGTCCTTTGTAATGAGGATACCGTCTGCTTTAGGCTTCAGATGCTCATAGGCCTCAGCGGTGAGCGGAAGATTATATTCTTCACGGCTCATGAGACCTTTGGATTTGTAAGTAAGAAAATAGTCATCATCCTGCCGGCGGATGCGGACAACAGGGGAAGTGCAAAGATACCCCTGCTCGATCCGGTGGCAGGGATAGGAAGCCAGATCCTGCGGAAGGTCATCCTTCCGGATCAGAAATTTACGTTCAATCTCCATAATAAAAAACCTCCGGGTTTGTGAAATGAAAAGATATTATGTTCAGTCTACAGGAAAAAACAGGATTTGCAATGGGATATCTGTTGAAATTTCTTGAACATTTTTCAGATGGAAAAGCATTATGGAAGGGAATGGGGAATACAGAAAATATTTATGGATTTTATAAAAGAAAGGATGAACAGGATCATGAGTAAAGTGTATATTTTTTTCGCAGATGGTTTTGAGGATATTGAAGGACTGACAGTGGTAGATCTGATGAGAAGAGCCGGGATCGACATCCAGACAGTATCTATCAAAGAGACAAAAGAGATCAGAACCTCTCATGAGATCGATCTTCTTACAGACCGTACCTTTGGAGAATGTGATTTTTCCGATGCGGATATGCTTGTAATTCCGGGAGGAATGCCGGGAACAAAATATCTGGAGGAATATAAACCGCTGACTGAACTTCTGACAGATTTCTATCAGAAGGGCGGCAAGGTAGCAGCTATCTGTGCGGCACCAGGTGTATTCGAAAGACTTGGATTCCTGAAAGGCAGAAATGCTACATCTTATCCATCTGTTATGGAACAGCTTAAAAGTGCCAGAACATCTCTGAAGCCTGTAGTGGTAGATGGAAATGTAACTACCAGCAGAGGCCTTGGAACAGCCATCGACTTCAGCCTTTCCCTGATCGGACAGCTGGAGGGAAGCGCAAAGGCAGAAGAGATTGCTGAATCGGTGGTGTATGTAAGATCATGAAAAAAGAGATGAAACAGATCCTGTGGGTAGTGACGCTTCTTGTTATACTGATGACAGCCACAGGACATTTGGTGTCAGCTGCCGGCTTTGACTGGTCGGATGGTACATACGGGAACGCCTGCAAAAAGATGTATTCCGTATCTTTCAGGTCAGGCAGAGGAGTCTCCTCTGCTGTATATGAAAAATTGGGAAAGAAACAGAAATCTGGTTCCATGATCACGATTCCCAAAGTGCCGCAGGTCCCAGCAGGATATCAGGCAGAGGGATGGTCTCTGAAAAAAGGAGGAACGGAGGCAAGATATAAGCCGGGAAAAAAATATTTTGTAAGAAGAAATGTAACGTTTTATGCAGTGATAAAAAAGAAGAACAATCTCAAACTGATCCTGCACAGGAATGACGGAGGTATCTACAAGATCATACGGGTTCCAAGCGGAAAACTGAAACTGCCGGTGATGGCCAATGAAGAGAATTCTACATTCCTTGGATGGTCCACCCGAGCAGGTCAGAAGACCTCGCCAAGGTATGAAGCCGGACAGGTGATCACAGTCAGTGGGACCATGCATCTCTATGCAGTTAGATTCTGGCGTTATCAGGAACCGAATCTGGTCAGGAACAGCTTTCATTATCCTGAGAACTACGAAGGATCATCTTCGTGGGAGATTCCAGGACATATGGTCTTCAGAAGGTATTGTACGAACAGTTTGGGGAGGAGTATGTGGACAGCCATGTCAGCTTTGTATGCTGTTCTAATACGGAACTGGACTGGCTGAAGTTGACGGGCGCACAGGCTCTTTTGAAAGAAATAGAAAAATATCGTAAAAATGAAAAATACGCAAAGATCGCGGTGGTGTTTAATCATGGTGTCAACGATCTCAGAGATATTAAAGGAAAACAGGATCTGAATGATAAACTCTCACAGTACGGGTCTTACATGAAAAAGCTGGGAACAGAGCTTTCCATGAAAAACTGCAGTCTGTATTATATGTCTGTGAATCCGATCAATGGAGGGGAAAGGGGAAGTACCCGGAATCGTAAATGTGAGAATATCCGGGCTTTTAACAGCGGTCTTGCCAGTAAGCTTGGAAGTCAGTACCATTATATCGATGTTTACAGTTATCTGATGCGGACAGGATATGGTACTGTATCCAATACGGGAGACGGTACAGACGATGGTGTTCATTATACGCCCGGAACTTATAAAAGAATTTTTGCATTTTGTCTTGCTTACATAAGAAAAACAGAAAATTACTTTGATATTGAGGAAATACACCGCACGGATTTTGGCGATTAGTATAAGTTCTGTGCATTGCGAAGTGCGTTGCTGAGAAAGAAGTGAGCAGTGACAAATGCCCTGTGTGGGCATATGGAAAACTGAAAAAAAATACTGGCGTTTTTACAGTGGTTATGCTATACTACAGAAATGACTGTAAATATATATAATGCGAGTGTTAACTATTTTATATAAGGTATTTACTCGATATGATTAAGGAGGAACAAGAAACATGAGTTTACAGGTGGAGAAAATGGAGAAAAACATGGCGAAACTTACAATCGAGGTTTCCGCCGAGGATCTTGACAAAGCAATGCAGAATGCATATCAGAAGCAAAAGGCAGAATTTCTATTCCGGGATTCCGTAAAGGAAAAGCTCCAAGAAAAATGATCGAGCAGATGTACGGAAAGGGAGTATTCCTTGAGGACGCTGCAAACGCTCTGATTCCTGAGCATTACAGCAAAGCACTTGCTGAGTGTGATCTTGAGATCGTTTCCCAGCCTAAGATCGATGTAACACAGGTTGAGCCTGGCAAACCATTTATCTTTACAGCAGAAGTAGCTACTAAACCAGAGGTAACTCTCGGTGACTATAAAGGACTTGAGGTTCCGAAGTCTGAGACAGAGGTAACAGACGAGGAAGTCGAGGCTGAGCTTAAGAAAGAGCAGGAGAAAAACTCCAGAACGATCACAGTTGAGGATCGTGCAGCACAGAACGGCGATACAGCAACTATCGATTTCGAGGGCTTCGTAGACGGTGAGGCATTCGAGGGCGGTAAAGGAACAGACTATCCGCTGACACTTGGTTCCAACACCTTCATCCCGGGATTCGAGGAGCAGCTTGTTGGTGCTAACACAGGTGATCACGTAGAAGTTAAGGTTACATTCCCAGAGGAGTATCAGGCAAAAGAGCTGGCTGGCAAAGAAGCTGTATTCCAGTGTGATGTTAAGAAGATCGAAGCAAAAGAGCTTCCGGAGCTTGACGACGACTTTGCTAAGGATGTATCTGAGTTTGATACACTTGCTGAGTACAAGGAAGACGTTAAGAAGAACCTGACAGAGAAGAAAGCAGAAGACGCACGTCGTGCAAAAGAAGACGCAGCAGTAGATAAAGCGATCGAGAATGCACAGATGGATATTCCGGAGGCAATGATCGAGACACAGACACGTCAGATGCTTGACGATTTCGCAAGAAGAATGCAGTCTCAGGGTCTTTCCATGGAGCAGTACTTCCAGTTCACAGGTCAGAGTGTTGACAAGATGATGGAAGACATGAAGCCACAGCTCTTAAGAGAATCCAGACAAGACTTGTTCTTGAGAAGATCGCTGAGGTAGAGAACATCCAGCCAACAGAGGATGAGGTTAACGAAGAGATCTCCAAGATGGCAGAGATGTACAAGATGGAAGCAGACAAATTAAAAGATCTCATCGGTGAGAACGAGATGGAGCAGATGAAGAAAGATATGGCTGTTCAGAAAGCTGTTACATTAGTTGCCGATGCAGCTGTAGAGGCGTAATAAACCTCGGAAATGGAGGGCAAAATGAGTTTAGTACCTTACGTCATTGAGCAGACCAGCAGAGGAGAAAGAAGTTACGATATCTATTCAAGACTTCTTAAGGACCGAATCATTTTCCTTGGAGAAGAGGTAAACGATGTCAGTGCGAACCTGATCGTTGCGCAGCTTCTCTTCCTGGAAGCAGAAGATCCTTCCAAGGATATCCAGCTTTATATCAACAGCCCGGGTGGTTCTGTAACTGCCGGAATGGCAATTTATGATACAATGCAGTATATTAAGTGCGATGTATCTACGATCTGCCTTGGAATGGCAGCCAGTATGGGAGCTTTCCTCCTGTCCTCCGGTGCCAAAGGCAAGAGATATGCACTGCCGAATTCGACGATCATGATCCATCAGCATCAGGCGGTGCACAGGGGCAGGCTACAGAAATCCAGATCGTAGCTGACCAGATCGCAAAAACCAAAAAGAAGCTGAACGAGATTCTTTCTGCGAATACCGGACAGCCTCTTGAGATTGTGGAAAAAGATACTGACCGTGACAACTATATGACAGCGGAAGAAGCTAAGGCATACGGCCTGATCGACGGTGTTGTGATCCACAAATAATGCGTAAGAAAAGACTCCTGTAAAGACACAGGAGTCTTATCTTGCTTTAAAAAGGAATTTTAAATGTCTGCGAGAGACGGACATTTACGTTTAGAAAGGAAACAAAAAGATATGGCAGATAAAGTAAAAGAAGGAAAGGTAAGATGCTCCTTTTGCCATAAGACTGAAGATCAGGTACGCAAGCTGATCGCAGGTCCGGATGGAGCATATATTTGTGATGAATGTATCGGGATCTGCTCCGAGATCATGGAAGAAGAATTCAGTATGTATGATCATGAGGCAGATTATGAAACAGGGATCAACCTTCTGAAACCGGAAGAGATCCACAGTATCCTGGATGAGTATGTGATCGGACAGGATGATGCCAAGAAGGCACTTTCCGTAGCTGTTTACAATCATTACAAGAGAATTCTTGCTTCAAGAAACCTGGACGTGGAGCTGCAGAAGAGTAATATCCTGATGCTTGGTCCGACCGGTTCCGGTAAGACACTTCTTGCACAGACACTGGCAAGACTGCTGAATGTTCCCTTTGCCATCGCAGATGCCACTACTCTCACAGAGGCGGGCTATGTTGGCGAGGATGTTGAGAACATTCTTCTGAAGATCATTCAGGCAGCCGATTACGATATTGAGCGTGCTCAGTACGGAATCATTTATATCGATGAGATCGATAAGATCACAAGAAAATCCGAGAATACATCCATCACCAGAGATGTGTCCGGTGAGGGCGTACAGCAGGCACTTCTGAAAATTCTGGAAGGAACCGTTGCAAGCGTACCTCCTCAGGGAGGAAGAAGCATCCTCATCAGGAATTTATCCAGATCGATACTACAAACATCCTGTTATTTGCGGTGGTGCCTTTGACGGACTGGAGAAGATCATCGAGGCAAGACAGGATACCAAATCCATTGGTTTCGGAGCGGAGGTTTCCGAGAAGGAAGACCGCAATGTGGGCGAGGTTCTGAAGGAGGTTATGCCGGAGGACTTTATTAAATTCGGTCTGATCCCGGAGTTTATCGGACGAGTTCCGGTCGTGGTAACCTTGGATTCTCTGGATGAAGAAGCGCTGATCCGTATTCTGAAGGAGCCTAAGAATTCCCTCACAAAGCAGTATGACAAGCTTTTTGAGCTGGATGGCGTGAAGCTTGAGTTCCAGGATGAAGCACTTGAGACAGTTGCCCGGAAATCTCTTGAGAGAAAAACAGGTGCCAGAGGACTTCGTGCTATCATGGAGCATACCTTGATGGATCTGATGTACAAGACACCATCTGACGACACCATCCGTAAGTGTATCGTTACAAAAGAGGCAGTGGAGGGAACCGGAGAGCCGGAGATCATCCACGGGGAGGCCAAGCTCCTGCAAAAAAAGCAGGACGCAAAACATCCCGTTCGAGAAAGAAAGGCAAGCCGGAAACAGCTTGATGAAGGGAATGACATAAATGACAAATCAGTCAATATATTGCCAATGATCGCTCTCCGTGGGACCACAGTCCTTCCGGATATGATCGTACACTTTGATGTGAGCAGAGAGAAATCTATCCGTGCCGTGGAAGCAGCCATGCTCCATGACCAGAAGATCTTTCTGCTGACACAGAAGGATCCTGAGGTGGAAATACCGGAACTTACTGATCTGTATCAGGTAGGAACCGTCGCTTATATCAAGCAGGTGGTGAAGCTTCCGCAGGATCTTTACCGGGTTCTTGTAGAGGGACTGGACAGGGCAGAGGTTCTGGGTCTGGAGCAGGAGGAACCATATCTGAAGGCGGAATGCGAGATCGTTACGGCGCAGGAAGAGGATTACCCGGAACCGGTAAAGGACGCCATGCTTCGTAGCATCCGGGAGCTTTTTCAGAGATATTGCAGAGAAAGCGGAAAAGTAAGCAAGGATCTGGTAACCCAGATTATGAACATCGAAGATGTGCAGGAAACCATCGACCAGATTGCAGTAAATCTTCCGATGGCGTATCAGAACAAGCAGAAACTTCTGGAAGCAGTGTCTTTGAATGACCGTTATGAGATCCTTGGAGCGCTTCTTGGCAGCGAGATCGAGGTGATTCATATCACCAAAGATCTTCAGCGCAAGGTGAAATCCCATATCGACAAGAATCAGAGAGAGTATATCCTCCGGGAACAGCTGAAAACCATTCGTGAGGAGCTGGGTGAGGAGAATACTGCAGATGATATCGATGAATTAAAAAAACAGCTGAAGGAGTTGGATGCATCTGATGAAGTAAAAGAGAAGATTTCCAAGGAGATCAGCCGTTTTAAAGGAATGGCAGCCAGTGCCGCAGAGGCAACGGTGCAGAGAGGCTATCTGGAAACCGTTCTTGCACTTCCGTGGAATAAGAAATCCGAGGATTCCGAGATCTTGAGAACGCATGGAAGGTTTTGGAAGAGGGGCATTACGGACTGAAAGAGGTCAAAGAGCGTATCATGGAATTCCTTGCTGTACGTAAGCTGACCCACAAGGGAAAGAGTCCGATCCTCTGTCTGGTGGGACCTCCGGGAACCGGAAAAACTTCCATTGCACGTTCTGTGGCAGAGGCCATGAACAAGAAATACGTCCGGATCTGTCTTGGAGGTGTCCGTGATGAGGCAGAGATCCGGGGTCACAGAAAGACTTACGTCGGTGCCATGCCAGGAAGGATCACAGTCGCACTGAAGGAAGCCGGAGTCAGCAACCCGCTGATGCTTCTTGATGAGATCGACAAGACCAGCAGCGATTATAAAGGAGATACATCCGCAGCACTTCTGGAGGTTCTGGATCCGGAGCAGAACAGTAAGTTTAATGATCACTATGTAGAGATTCCCCAGGATCTTTCCGAGGTACTGTTTATTGCCACTGCAAATGATGTTCAGGGAATCTCGAGACCTCTTCTTGACCGTATGGAGCTGATGGAAATCCCGGGATATACGGAGAATGAGAAAGAACATATCGCAAGGGAACATCTGATCCCGAAGCAGATGGAGATCAACGGTATTCCGGAAGGTAAGCTGGTGATCCAGCCGGCAGCTCTTGGCAAGCTGATCAACAACTATACCAAGGAAGCAGGAGTCCGTTCTCTGGAGAGAAGCATCGGACGTATCTGCAGAAAGACTGCACGTGCTATCATGGAAGAGGGTAAGGATAAAGTAGTTGTCACATCCAGAAATATTTCCAGATTCCTTGGCAAAGAACGATATAACTATCTGATGGCCAATGAGAAGGATGAGATCGGGATCGCCCGCGGTCTTGCATGGACACAGGTAGGCGGTGATACCCTGCAGATCGAGGTCAATATCATGCCCGGAAAAGGCGAGCTGCTTCTTACCGGACAGCTTGGAGATGTGATGAAGGAATCTGCACAGGCAGGTATCAGCTATATCCGTTCGGTTTCTGAACAATATGAGATCGATCCGGAATTTTTCCAGAAGCATGATATGCATGTACATATCCCGGAGGGTGCCGTTCCGAAGGATGGTCCGTCTGCAGGTATTACAATGGCAACTGCCATGCTGTCTGCAATTATCGAAAAACCGGTACGTGCGGATCTTGCCATGACCGGTGAGATCACCTTAAGAGGCCGTGTGCTTCCGATCGGCGGACTGAAAGAGAAGCTGCTTGCAGCTAAATATGCCAGAATCAAAGAAGTCCTTGTTCCGGAGAAAAATCGTCCGGATATCGAGGAGATGGACAGAGAGATCATCCAGGGACTGAATATTCGGTTTGTGGATAACATGAAAGAAGTTCTCGGTGAAGCTCTTGCATAAAAAAACAGAAAAACCCTGCCCTGACCTTCAGGACAGGGCTTTTAAAAGAAAAGGGAGGAATAACGAATGGTAATCAAAAACGTATCGCTGGATATCGTCTGCGGCATCACAAGCAAGATCCCGGACACAGGAAGGCCGGAGGTAGCTTTTGCGGGAAAATCAAATGTAGGGAAATCCTCCCTGATCAATGGTCTGATGAACCGCAAGGCCCTGGCAAGAACCAGTGCACAGCCGGGAAAAACACAGACGATCAATTTTTATAATATTAATGAAGTAATGTATCTCGTAGACCTGCCGGGCTACGCTACGCCAAGGTCTCTGCAGCAGAGAAGGAAAAATGGGGAAAAATGATCGAGGCTATCTCCATAATTCCAAAGAGCTCCGTGCGGTTTTTCTCCTGGTGGATATCCGTCACAAGCCTTCAGCCAATGACAAGCAGATGTATGACTGGATCTGTCACAACGGATATGAGCCGGTGATCATCGCGACCAAGCTTGACAAGCTGAAACGCAGCCAGGTGGCAAAAAGCCTGAAGGAAATCCGCATCGGACTGGGCCTTCCAAAAGAGGGAAAGATCCTTCCGTTTTCTGCGGAGACAAAGCAGGGAAGAGACGAGATATGGGCACTGATCGATGAGTTGACCGGCCTTGGTGAACCGGCAGCTACAGAGGATTAAGGAGAGCAGAAAGATGGGAATTATCAAGGCGCTCAAGCTGGGATTTGACTATCAGAGATACGATGATGACGGCAATGTGGTAGACATGCAGCGTGCAGTCAATGATGTGAACCTGGACATTGAAGCAGGAGAATTTGTGGCAGTTCTGGGACATAACGGATCCGGAAAATCCACACTGGCGAAGCATATGAATGCGCTTCTGATCCCAACAGAGGGAACGATGCTGGTGGACGGGATCGATACCGCCAGAGAGACCAAACTCTGGAAGGTACGCCAGAAGGCAGGAATGGTATTTCAGAATCCGGATAACCAGATCATAGGAACCGTTGTGGAAGAGGATGTAGGCTTTGGTCCGGAAAACATGGGAGTTCCTACAGATGATATCTGGAAACGGGTGAATGACAGCCTGGAAAAAGTCGGTATGACAGCCTACCGTTATCAGTCCCCAAACAAGCTTTCCGGAGGGCAGAAGCAGAGAGTGGCTATTGCAGGCGTGATGGCCATGCGCCCGCGGTGCATCATCCTGGATGAGCCTACCGCCATGCTGGATCCTAACGGAAGAAAGGAAGTCCTGGAGGCAGTGCGGGAGCTGAACCGTAAGGAAAAGGTAACAGTCATTCTGATCACCCATTACATGGAGGAAGTGATCCATGCTGACCGTGTCTACGTCATGGACAGCGGAAATGTTGTGATGCAGGGAAATCCCAAAGAGATTTTTCTCAGGTGGATACCCTTAAGGCGTATGGACTGGATGTACCACAGGTAACACTTCTTGCATATGAACTGAAGAAATCCGGCGTGGATGTTCCGGATGGAATACTGACTACAGAGGAGCTGGTGAGCGCATTATGTCAATCGAATTAAAAAATGTAACTTATACCTACAGCCCCGGGACAGCCTATGAGAGCCATGCGCTGAAGGATGTCAGCCTTGTGATCCCGGACGGCCAGTTTATCGGGATCATCGGACACACAGGAAGCGGAAAATCCACGCTGATCCAGCATCTGAATGCGCTGGTACAGCCAACATCCGGCCAGGTTCTGTATAACGGAGAAGATGTGTGGGCTGAGAAATATGACCGGAAACAGCTCCGCAGCGAGGTTGGTCTGGTGTTCCAGTACCCGGAGCATCAGCTGTTTGAAAATGATGTGATCTCTGATGTATGCTTTGGCCCCATGAATCAGGGACTTTCCAGGGAAGAAGCAGAGAAAGAAGCGAAGCAGGCTCTGATTCAGGTTGGAGTAAAAGAATCCAATTTCAAGAAATCACCCTTTGAGCTTTCCGGAGGCCAGAAAAAAAGGGTAGCTATTGCAGGGGTTCTTGCAATGAACCCGAAGATCCTGATTCTGGACGAGCCCACAGCAGGGCTTGATCCGAAGGGCAGGGATGATATCCTGGATCAGATCGCAGAGCTTCATAAGGTGCGAGGGATAACCATTGTTCTGGTTTCCCACAGCATGGAGGATATTGCGAAATATGTGGAGCGTCTTATTGTTATGAACCACGGAGAAGCTGTATTTGATGATGAACCGAAGAAGGTTTTTTCACATTATAAGGAACTGGAAACCATGGGACTTGCCGCACCGCAGATCACTTATATCATGCATGCGCTGAAGGAACATGGGCTGCATGTGGATGCAAATGCCACAACGGTGGAGGAAGCCAGAGACAGCATCCTTGCCGCACTTGCGCAGGCAAATTCTCCATTACTGAACAAAGGAGGGGCGGAAAAATGATCAGAGATATTACTATCGGTCAGTATTATCCGGCCAAATCCGTTCTTCACAGACTGGACCACGGACCAAATTTCTGGGAACTCTGGGATTTCTGATCTCTGTGTTCCTGTTCCATACATTTCTCGATATGCGGTAGCAACAGTATTTCTGGTTGCTATGATCGCAATATCCAAGGTTCCGGTGAAATTCATGTTCAAGGGTCTGAAGCTATCGTTATGATCCTTCTGATCACGGTTGTGTTCAATATCATCCTGACGCCTGGCGAAGTGCTGTGGCGTTTCGGGATCATCAAGGTCACAAGGGAAGGCCTTGTTCTTGCAGGAAGAATGGCGATCCGTCTTGTTTACCTTGTGATCGGTTCTTCCATCATGACATTGACTACCACGCCGAATCAGCTGACAGATGGTCTGGAGAGACTGCTCCGTCCGCTGAACAAGATCCGGGTGCCGGTACATGAGATCGCCATGATGATGTCCATTGCTCTTCGCTTTATCCCGATCCTTCTGGAGGAGACGGATAAGATCATGAAGCACAGATTGCCAGAGGTGCAGATTTTGAAAGCGGAAATCTGATCCAGAAGGCGAAAAATATGGTCCCTCTTCTTGTGCCGCTGTTTATTTCAGCGTTCCGCCGCGCCAATGATCTGGCAATGGCCATGGAAGCAAGGTGTTACCATGGTGGAGAGCACAGAACCAGATGAAGCCGCTGCATTACGAAAAAAGAGATTATGCGGCCTATGGGATCCTTGTGGTATATCTTGCTGTGGGGGTTGCATTCCGCGTGGCAGGACTGTAACCGAATCCTGCAGGTACTTAGACATGGAACGGTCCGAAGCGTTGCATTTTGCATAGCGGAACTGTAACCGAATCAGGCGGGCATTTTGCAGGACGGTATGTCTGTTTTGGGATGGGAAGTACTGCAGGGATGTCTGTATCAGGAGGGAATATATTTTATGAAACGAGTAGGACTTGTTGTAGCTTATGATGGAACCAAGTACTCAGGCTGCAGACACAGCCAAATGGAATCACCATTCAGGGCGTTTTTAAACGATACCTTAAGTGAGCTTCTGGGAGAAAAGATCGAGACGATCGGCGCAAGCCGCACAGACGCAGGGGTTCATGCACTTGGAAATGTGGCGGTTTTTGACACCGAATCCAGGATTCCCGGGGAAAAATTTTCCTATGCACTGAACCAGAGACTTCCGGAGGATATCCGTATTCAGCTGTCTGAGGAGGTGGAGCCGGATTTTCATCCCCGTTATTGTGACAGTGAAAAAACATATGAATATCGTATCCTGAACCGGAAGTTTCCGGTGCCAACGGAGCGTTTGTACTCTTATTTTTACCATTATAAACTGGATGTGGATAAGATGAAGGAAGCAACATCTTATCTGATCGGACGCCATGATTTTGCCAGCTTCTGCGGCTCCGGCGCACAGGTGAAGACCACCATCCGTACTGTGACCTCCATGGATGTGTGGAGAGATGGTGATATGGTGACAATCCGCATTTCAGGAACAGGTTTTCTTTACAATATGGTGCGTATCATTTCAGGAACTCTGATCGAGATCGGGAACGGACAGTATCCGCCGGAACGTATGGATAAGATTTTAAAAGCCTGTGACCGCGGGGCTGCAGGCCCCACAGCACCGGCGCAGGGGCTGACATTGATGGGAATCGAGTTTTTCTGAAAACAGGAATTTTGTTGAAAATTACAAGAAAAAACAGTTGACAGGCAAGGTGCCTTATAATATAATAACTCAATGTGACGTAGTGCGAAGATGCTTGAGCCAATAGCCCCGGCGACGGCATTTTATCAGCGGTTTCGGACATTTCCGCGATTTATTTTGCACCCGCGTTTCCATTTACTTTTTTTCGCGGAAGTACCGCGGTTTGAGAAACATTATCGTTGATAAATAACAGGAGGTAGGACCATGCAGACTTATATGGCTAATCCGGATAAAATCGAAAGAAAATGGTATGTAGTTGACGCAGAGGGTTGCACTCTGGGACGTCTGGCATCCGGTGTTGCAAGTGTTTTAAGAGGAAAGAACAAACCTCAGTTTACACCGCACGTTGACACAGGAGATTATGTAATCGTTGTAAACGCTGATAAGATCAAAGTTACAGGCAAGAAGCTTGAGCAGAAGATTTATTATAACCACTCCGACTATGTTGGTGGAATGAAAGAAACCACATTAAAAGAAATGTTAGCAAAGAAACCTGAGAAGGTTATCGAGCTCGCAGTTAAGGGAATGCTTCCGAAAGGACCTCTTGGAAGAGCTATGAACAAGAAACTTTTCGTATACGCAGGACCAGAGCACAAACATGAGGCTCAGAAGCCTGAAGTTTTAACATTTTAATAGGAGGTAGAAAACATTGGCTAGCGCAAAATTCTACGGAACAGGAAGAAGAAAGAAATCAATCGCAAGAGTTTACCTGGTACCTGGAACAGGTAAAATCACTATCAATAAAAGAGACATCGATGAGTACTTCGGACTTGAGACTCTGAAAGTTATCGTTCGTCAGCCACTGGCTTTAACAGAGACAGAGGGTAAATTCGACGTGATCGTTAACGTTCACGGTGGTGGATACACAGGACAGGCTGGAGCAATCCGTCATGGTCTTTCCAGAGCACTCCTTGAGGCAGACAAAGACTACAGACCGGCTCTTAAAGCTGCTGGATTCCTTACACGTGATCCACGTATGAAAGAGCGTAAGAAATACGGTCTCAAAGCAGCTCGTCGCGCTCCGCAGTTCAGCAAGCGATAATTCCAATCGAATACGGAAATTTATTAAAACCTCGGAAAGCCTTGATTTTCCGGGGTTTTTTATATCTGAAATTTCTAAAATTTTCTAAAAAGGGGTCGATTTTGAAGTGTAGAACACACGTAGCGCACAAAACACTTTAAAAAATATATTGAGTATATTGCAAAGAAAAATTGTGTATGATATAATGCCAGTAGGCAAAAGAAATAATAAGTCCATGAGGACAAAAAGAATGAAGCCCCCAGTACCGCGAATACTGAGGCTTCTTCTTATTTTTTATAGTGGACAAGAAACCACTAGGTCAGTGCTGTCCTTACTTGTCGCCGTCTAACCATTTGATGATGTAGTGGCAGGCTACACCAGCCATGCAGGAGACAAAGAAAGAAATAATAAATTCCATGAGGTTCACCTCCTCCCGTTGCCGGGTTTCGGTTGGACAACAATAGTATTATAGCATAGAACAATACGGACGGGAAGCAAATATATTTGCCCTTTATGGCAGTGTATTTGCAGGAACGGTGTAGCGCCGAAAAAAATTGAAAGCAATGTATGAGACACTTTAATAGATATTTGATCAGACAAGGACTCTGATCGGACGAATGGGAGGTATGCTTCATGCCGTTACAGATTATCAGAAACGATATTACAAAAATGCGCGTTGACGCAATCGTCAATGCTGCCAACACTTCTCTTTTGGGCGGCGGCGGTGTGGACGGCTGCATTCATCGTGCCGCTGGACCGGAACTGCTTGCAGAATGCAGTACGCTGCATGGCTGCGAGACTGGCAGCGCAAAAATCACAAAGGGATATCGCCTGCCCTGCAAATATGTGATTCATGCAGTCGGCCCGCGCTGGCGAGATGGCAAGCATCAGGAACAACAGCTTCTGGAATCCTGTTATCGGACATCTTTGAACCTGGCAAAAGAAAATGGCTGTCAGGCGGTGGCTTTTCCGCTGATTTCCTCCGGCATCTACGGCTATCCAAAAGACCAGGCTCTGAAGGTTGCAGTCGATACCATCAGTGCATTCTTACTGGAAAATGAGATGATGGTCTACATCGTTATCTTTGATAAGAAGGCATATCAGATTAGCGGAAAACTGTTTGCTGATATCGCGGCGTACATAGATGACTGGTATGTGGATGAACATACCGACAGTCGAGTAGAACAGAGACGGCGGCTTGAAGCGTTGTCAGAGGAATCCTGCTTTGAAGCTGCATCTGCCCCGCTGCCGTCCGAAGCAATCTGTAAATCTTGCAGCAGTCAATCTCTGGAGGAGGCACTGGGGCAGATTGATGAGAGCTTTTCGGAAATGCTGCTGCGGAAGATTGACGAAAGCGGCATGACGGATGTTCAGTGCTACAAGAAGGCAAACATTGACCGGAAGCTCTTTTCCAAAATTCGCTCTGATAAATTCTATAAGCCATCCAAACCAACAGTGCTGGCATTTGCTCTCGCTTTGGAGCTGCCGCTTGCCCAGATGCAGGAGATGCTCGGAAGGCAGGATTTACCCTTTCCCATTCGAGCAAATTCGATATCATTGTAGAATATTTTGTCGAACGGGGAAACTACAATGTGTATGAAATTAACGAGGCATTGTTTGCTTTTGACCAGAGCCTGATCGGGGCATAAGGACAAAGAAATGTCGTTTTTCTATGCGACCACTTCACAAAAGAAAATCGCTATATTATGGCTGTAAGGTACGAAACCGAGTAGCCATAATCTTTTGGGAGGACAAGCATATGAGAAAAAATTTAACAGAGATCGTTTTTATCTTAGACCGCAGCGGTTCCATGAGCGGATTGGAACGGGATACCATCGGCGGATTCAATTCCATGATTGAGCAGCAGAAAAAAGCAGAGGGCGAAGCACTGATCTCAACGGTGCTGTTTGACAATGTGAGCGAAGTCCTGCACGACCGTGTAAATGTAAAGGATATCCGACCGATGACTGACCGTGACTACATAGTTCGCGGATGCACAGCACTCTTAGATGCCATCGGCGGTGCGATTCATCACATTGGAAATGTTCATAAGTACGCACGACCGGAAGATGTCCCAGAGCACACCATGTTCGTAATCACTACGGACGGAATGGAAAATGCCAGCCGCCGGTACAACAGCGAAAAAGTGAAGCAGATGATCGAGCGGCAGAAAGCGAAATACGGTTGGGAGTTTTTGTTCCTTGGTGCCAATATTGACG
>ENA-OQER01000410-OQER01000410.1-human-gut-metagenome-genome-assembly--contig:-NODE-410-length-23403-cov-2.755198_pt1 | contig 23403 bp, 24 predicted proteins | sample MGYA00242797_ERZ504639 | MGnify/ENA primary metagenome ERZ504639 (study PRJEB26092, sample SAMD00036306) | human gut metagenome | host: Homo sapiens | study: EMG produced TPA metagenomics assembly of...
CGCGCGGCCCTGCTCGACCGCCACACCGCGGCCACGCAAGACAAGCTCGACGCGGCGCACGTGGCCATTTGCGGCTGCGGCGGCCTCGGATCGACGATTGCAGTGGCGTTGACCCGCATTGGCGTCGGTCACCTGCATTTGATTGATTTTGATCGCGTGGATATGACGAATCTGAATCGTCAGCAGTATTTTTTGAAGGATCTTGGGCAGTACAAGACGGAAGCATTGCGCAGTAACTTGCGTCAGATCAATCCTTTTATCGATATCACCATTGATACCGTGAAAGTGACCGACGAGAACGTGCCGATGCTGTTCGGTAATGAAGATATTATCTGCGAAGCGTTCGACGTGCCGGAAAACAAGACGATGCTGGTGAATGCCGTACTTGAGAATCTGCCGAACAAGAAGCTGGTGAGTGCTTCTGGAATGGCGGGATTCCGCAGTTCCAATTTGGTGAATACTCGTCGCGTTTCGAAGAATTTCTACTTCTGCGGCGATGGCGAAACCGCTCCGGTGCCAGGCGCTGGTCTGATGGCACCGCGCGTGGGTGTGGTCGCCTGCCATGAAGCCAATATGATCACTCGCTTGATTCTCGGCGAAGAAGACGCCTGACAGCGAAACGCAAACGCAAACGCAAGTTGCAATCGCGAATCGCAACGAATGACACGACACTAATCGCATAGTAAGGATTAACCATGAGCACCGAAAACACGATCACCACCGCGGAAAAAGACTTCGCGGCGGCACCGAACGCCACGCTCGACGAGCTGGTCGGCACCACCACGAACACCGCACTGCTGCCGGAACCGGATGCGCACGCGTATGACGAAATCGCCACCGGCGACGCCGATCCGTTGATCCTCGGCGGACACAAGTTCACGAGCCGTTTCATCCTCGGTTCCGGCCGCTACGATCTGAACCTCATCAAGGCGACCATTGAGAACGCGGGCACGCAGATCGTCACCATGGCGTTGCGTCGCTGCCGTACCACCGAAAACAATCTGCTCGACTACATTCCGAAGGGCATCACCATGCTGCCGAACACGTCCGGCGCACGCAATGCCGAGGAAGCGGTGCGTATTGCACGTCTCGCCCGCGAAGTGTGCCAGACGGATTTCGTAAAGGTGGAGATCGAACATGAGGCGAAGTATCTGCTGCCCGACAATGAGGAAACCATCAAAGCCACGAAACAGCTGGCAAAAGAAGGTTTCGTGGTCATGCCGTACATGTTCCCCGATCCGATTGCGGCGAAGCGTCTTGAAGACGCTGGTGCGGCTTGCGTGATGCCACTCGGCGCGATGATCGGCTCGAATAAGGGTCTGCGTGCACGCGATTTCATTGAAGTGATTATCAAGAATTCCAATGTTCCGGTGATTATCGACGCTGGTATTGGCCGTCCGAGCCAGGCTGCGGAAGCCATGGAAATGGGCGCGGACGCGGTGATGGCATACACGGCCATCGCTTCCGCCGGCAATATTCCGCTGATGGCACGCGCGTTCAAGAAGGCGATCGAAGCGGGTCGTGAAGCGTATTTGTCTGGCTTGGGCAAGGTTACGGAAGATCATGCCGTGCCGTCCAGCCCGACGAACGAGGCCGACTATATCGGCTGATTTGCGCTGGATCCCGTAATGGGGATTCGCGCAAAGACCATGCTGAAAGGGGCGTTTGCCGAACGTACGTGATGCACTCACGTTCGGCAACGCCCCTTACTTGTATCCTGCGTTACCTGCAAACGTTACTGCTGCAAGGCTTCCTTAAGATCGCGATTCTGGAATCGTTCGTGTAGCAGGCAATATCCGCCAAACGCAACCAGCCAAATCAGACCGGCAATCGCAGAACCAATCGTGTCCGTCGACAGGAACAACGTGACATACACGAGCACAAAGAACGTGATCGCAATCCAATCAAACACCTGCCAAGCGGGCATGACGAAACCGTCCGGTAGAAAATCGCTGCTCTGACGATACCTGTGGTGGGCGAGCATCGTCAGCACGTAAATGAAAATCACCACAGCGCTGGCGGCCGAAGCGAATAGCACGAACGCGCCGGAAATACCCGGAATCGCGTTGATGATCGGGGAGAACAGAATCATGCAACCCGAAGCGACGATCGCCTTCGCAGGCACCTTGTGTCGGAAACCTCAGCCAAACGCGCCATCGCAGGCGACTCGGAATCCGAAGCAAGCTGATACAAGTGACGACCGGCCGAATAAATCAGCGAATTCACGCCGACGCGGCAGCCGTAATCACCACGAAGAACACCAGGGCGGCGGCCCAATCAAGACCCGCATATTTGAACACCATGATGAACGGCGAACCGAACGAGCCATCGGAATTCTCGTGAAAGTTACGCCAGGGCACAATAGCCATGATCGCGATCAGCGCGCCCACGTAGAAGATCAGAATACGCATGATCAGCTCGTTCACGGCCTTCGGCAGCACCTCGCGCGGATTCTGCGTTTCCGACACCGTGACACCCACGAATTCGATGAGCTGGTAGGCGAAGAACACCATTTGGAAGCTCATGAAGAAGTTCATCCAACCGTTCGGCGCGAGCTGGAAGCCGTCGGTGATATTCGTAAGGCTCACCGTGGCACCCGACACCGTGCCGTCCACACCTTCGATGTGCGTGGCGGGGTAGCTGAAGCCGATGATCAGCATCACGATGGCGGTGACGATCAGACCGACGATCAGCGTGATCTTGATCATGGAGAACCAGAATTCCGCCTCGCCGAACACTTTCACCGCAATCAGATTGATGCCGGTGAGCGCTACGAGGAAGCACAGTTCGATCAACCACTTCCACGAGTTCAGGTCTATGCCGAATGTGCCGAAGAACGTTACGAAATATGTGCTTACGGCGGTGATTTCGGTCATGCCGGTCAGAATGAGCACGATCCAATACGTCCAGCCGGCGAACTTGCCCCACCCGCGGCCGAGATAGCGCGTGATGAAGTTGATGAACGTGTGCTGGCTAGGATCGCTGTACATCATTTCGCCGATGGCACGCATCAGCAGGAACATGATCAGGCCAACGCGATATACACGAAAATGATGCTCGGGCCAGTCAGTGCGATCGACTTGCCGGAGCCTAGGAACAGACCGGTGCCGATGGTGCCGCCGATGGCGATGAACTGGACGTGGCGGTTTTTCAGGCCTCGCTCCATTTCATTGCTTTGGTCGAGGCTTTCGACGGATTTGATGTGCGCGGCGCTTGAGCCCGCGGAATTGGTGTTCTCGGAAGTCATAATGTTCACTACCCTACCCCGCGAACCGCACATTGCGCCCGCCGAAGCTTTGTTTTTGGGCACGTACGCAGATTTTGCGGCACTGGCGCATCCCGTTTGTGGTCAACCGTGCCCAGCTGACCACCTTATTCCCGTATTTTCGCCTCGCCATACCCCCTGCCGCCCTATCTCGCCTATATATGGCAGATTCACGAGGTTGACCGCTACTTTCTCGCTTACATATGGCATAACGATGGTCTGGGTCAGGTGGTGGCGGCGATTTGGCCGCGCAGTTCGGCGTTCGCGCGTTCCAGTTCGTCGATACGGCGTGCCTGCTGTTTGATGATGATGCTCGCGGTTCCCACGTCGATGCCGTCGTCGCCTTGCGCTTTGACGGGAATATGTTCCATCGTCCTGTTGGTGATGCTATCGAGGTTGCGCCTCATCACGAACGCATGCTCATACCGGTTGACGAGTTGCGCGATGATCTCGCTGTCGCTCATGTTGCCGCTGCCGGTCACGGATTTGATGGCCGACGTTTTCCAACGATCCACACACCGTTCGATGCGCTTGTATCCGATGAGATCCGGCGGAAGTCCCGCTTCCCGGAAGATTTTGGTTGGCGATTCGCCTGTCAAGTAGCGGATGGTGCACACTTGCTTGAACGAATCGGCGTAGGTGATGCGATTGCGCGTTACGTTGGCGACCGCTGGCAGTCCGCGCAATAGTTGGATTTCCTCGTCGCTGAATGCTCCCCCACCTCGTGCCATGACACCCGCCTTTCCACTGTTTGCATGAATGTGCTTGCGATTGTAGGGTGCCATTGTCGTGAGATGCCCCCACCTGCAACCCCTGCATGATTGCTTTTTAACGACTGTTTTGCCACCTAACTGCCACTTGCGGATACCTTTTTCATGCCGGATTTCGCCGTTTGGTACCGGATTTCACCCGTTTCGATCCCGTATTGCCCCGTGCAAAACCTTCACCCCTAAAAAGTATGGAAAGGCACGAAAAGACATGAAAAGCGGGCATCCACGGATGGTTTCCGCGAATGCCCGCTTACGGCTGCTTATGCGCTTATTGTTTCAGCGATTGAGCGCGTATCAGCGCATGCGCTGGCGCGACTTGAGCGCGACGGCAACGCCGGCACCTGCCACGAGCAGCGCCACCACGGTGAAGAGGGTCGTGCCCGCAGCACCGGTGAGCGGCAGCTGGGTGACGTTCTTCACGTTCTTGACCTGGTATTTATCGGAAGACTCCTTCGGAGCCAGGCCCCACACATCCGTACCCTTGAACTTGACCTCACCATTCTCAATGATGACATTGAACTTGGCCTTGAGGCTCTGCTGGAAGCCATTCGGAACCGTGGTTTCGTTGACTTCGTAGGTGCCATCTGCAAGACCCTTGAAGGTCACTGTGCCGGTCTTGTCAGAGGTGGCGGTGAACGAACCATCCACACCCGGAACGCGGATCGTGAACGTAGCATCGGCCAGCGGATTGCCTTGAGCGTCGGTCTTGGTAAAGGAGAACCCGCTATTGGTGATGGTAGTGCTGTCAGTAGCTTCAGCACCATTGTCGGAGAGCACGACCGCGTTAGTCACGGCCTTGCTGCCGGAGGCTCCCGCTTCAGTAACCTTGGCAGCATAGGTCACAGTAATGAGTGCACCTGCGGTCTGCTTCTGGATGGAACTGATGGTGACGGTGAAGGTGCCATTCTTGTTTTGGGCCACGGTGTAATCCGTACCCTTGTTCAGGCTCTTATCGCCGACCGTCACCTTAAGGGAATCGAAATCCACAGTCTGGCCAGCAGACGGGGTATCCGTGTAGGTGTAGCCGTAATCGCTGTAGTACTGCGTGTTCTGCGGCACCTCGCTCGTAATGGTGTATGTCACTTTCTGGCCAACGGAAGCGGTGATGACGTCCTCTCCATTCACCTTCTTGGTCACGGCAGTGGTCTGGTTCTTAATGGCCACAGTTGCCTTAGTGAGCGGATTCAGCACGCCATCCTTAACGTTACCGGAGCCAACGAGGATTGCGATAGACGGAGTGGCAGCTCCATTGGTGCCAACCGAGTAATCCGCGTCCACAAACAGGTACAGGCCTGCAGGGAGCGTCACAGTAGCGGAAGTGCCATTAGCGGCAGCACCCAAATCAACCTCTTCTGCGGTACCAAGCTTGTCAGTCGTGGTCTTCAGCGATTCCACAAACTTACGGGAAGCGCTATTATTCCATGCACCATCTGCAGAATTGTCCACAGACAGCACGCCTTCGGCGAGCGCCCAAGCCATCAGATCGCCGCCATCGGTCGGAACCGTCTTATTAGTGCCTGCAACAGCAGCTTCGAGCGCAGCTTGATGCCGGAGTTATCCGTCACCGTGCCGGCAGTCTGCACACCGTACGTTGCATTGCTACCAGTGCCGTACTGCACGTAGTCAGCGATCTTGTAGGCGTCCAGCTTACGATTGGTCAGCTGCTTGGCGTCCTGAGCAGTGAATGTGAAATTCACCTTACTAGTGACGACAGTGCCGCTGCCGTCAGCCTGTGCGCTTGCCGCGCTCAGGGCCATGCCGCCCAGCAACGTCGCAGCGGCGGCGATACCGGCGAAAAGTTTCCTCATCTTCATGAGAATCCCCTCTCATTGTGTTGTTGATGTTGTGTTTGTTTTTGCTAACGGGATCTGAAGCCCAACATGCTCCGGATCCACAAATTTGTGATGTGCGGCTGGACCGCCCCGTGAAGGTTGGTAGGGCAGTCCAGCCCGAGGAACCGTCTCAGACGAGACGCTTCTTGCTGTTCCAGACGCCAGCCGCGCCAACCAGCAGTACTGCGAGTCCGCCGATCGAGCCGCCAACCAGCAGCCATTGACGATCCGTGGTTCCGCCCGTCAACGGCAACGCCGACACCGCCACATACGTATTGGTGAATGCGATCGGATCGCCGATTTTCTGCGATTCGGAAACGTTCTTGCCGTTGTCGTCGAGCAGTTTCGTCACGGATTTCACCGAAGCCGTCCATGCGCCGTTCGTTTCGGTAACGGCGACCACAATCTGGTATTTCGCGCCCGAATAGTGCAGGGCTGCGATATTGCCGTTGCCTTCCGTAATGGTGTACGTGTAGTCGGCTTTTCCAGCGTTGTAGGTGATGTCACCGAACGTTGCGGAATGCTGGCTATCCGGGGAATCAGCATCATAGGCGACCGTCACCTTGCACGACTGTTGCGCCTGTTGCGCGCAATCGGCCGGCAGCGGCGCGTTGCCGTCTGCGGTCAGTTCGAAATCGAACGAATCGCCTGCCTTCCAGTCGCGCCCCTCTAGGATTTTCTGCACGGTGATCACATTGGATAGCGTCGCGCTCTTCAACGTGTTGGTCAATGTGGCCGTCATGTTGCCGCCGTTGCCGTCACTCTGCCAGACCATGGCTTTGGTGAGGTCCACGCCGGTCGCGTTGCTCGCAGCATTGCCATACTGGTAGGAGACCGCGTAGCGGCTGTCTTCCGACGTTTCAGCCACGCTGTAGGTGTATCCGGGCTGCAACCTGCCGATCGTGGCCGTCCAATTATTCGACGCGTTCAACGTGATTGGATCGCCTACTTTTTCAGCCTGTGCGGCCGCTTCCCCGGTCTTCGTGCGCTGCAATTGGACCGTCACCGCGTCGCTCGCATGCTTGCTCGCACCGTCGGACCACACCTTGTTGATGGTGATTTGGCCAAGTCTGACTTGCACGACCGGTTTGGCATAGTCGAGCGTCTGTTGGGTGCATTCCGATTCCTGGTCGTTAACGGACGTGACCACGCAGTAGTTCAGATGCGCTCCGGCATTGGAGAAGTATCCTTGCTTTCCTGCGGATTCATTGCCGGTATTGGCTTCTCCCGTGTCCGGGTATTGCTGCTTGCTTGCGTAATCCGCATATGCGGCGTCGCTTGGTTTTACCTTGAAGGAAACGTCGATGGTTTCGTTTTTGTCGACGATCATGCCGTTCCTATTGTTGAATGTCACGGTAATCGTGCGATTGCCGTTGTCGTCGACGTTGTAGACGGCCGTATATCCGCTTACGGTTGTGCCATTGTTGGTTGCCGTCACATATCGCGTGATATCGGTGCCGTTTGCCACATCGGCGAAATCGACCGGATCAACCATTGAGACAGGGTGTCGGTGATGGAATACGCTCTGATTTTCGCGGTTGTGGTGATGGTGTTGTAGATCTGTTCGAATGCCTTCGTCAGATTTTCCGCGGACGTTCCGTCGTATTCCTTGCCGGTGACGGCGTTCGCTTCTTTGGCTAGGTCGCTCATCTTATTGGCGTCGGCCGAAACCTTCACCACATACAGGGCTGCGTTCCCGCGTTCGTTGGCTTCCGACAGAGCGGCCGCATAGTTGTAGCCGTAGCTATCGTCATCGCCCTCGCCGTGGATGTTTCCGTCCGAGCCGTCCGGGTCGGTTTTCCACTGGTAGGACCGGTCCAACCACTTATTGTTAGCCTCGCACTCCGCCTGTGTCCCGTATTCAGGATGGCTTTCCCATCCCTGACCGAACCCACTCCACTTGAAGCATCCGGAATAGGATGTGATTCTGAAGGTCGGATTGCCGTCAGACAGGAAGACGATATGCTTCTGCACACCGGAACGTCCCGACGACAGATCGTTCGCTGTTTTCAGGCGTCTTCCCAGTTGGTTCCGCCATTTGGCCACGCACTGACGGCCGTGCCGATAGCGCCAGGGGAAGTCGTGAACTGCGAAGTTGTTCGCGCCCTGTCGCTGAACGTCACCACCGCCATCTGTACTTGCTGCTCAGCCGGAAGAGCGGCATTCGTGGCCGTCAGAAGCTTACTCGCCAAGGCCGTGGCAGCGTTTTTCGCATTCGTGTCACGGTTGCTGTTTTTCATACTGCCGGACTTGTCAAGCACCAGCACAATATCGGCAGGCACCGCGGTCGTAACCGTGGACGACGAACTATCGCCGGACGCAGTCAAATGCAACGCATACTGATCACCGTCTCCACCTTCGATTTTGGCAATGCTTTTACTATTCGCAGGCTGCAAGGTGGAAGTGTCACCGGAAGGATTCTGGTCGTCTTCCGCAATGGCGGAAGACGTGGTGACGTAGCCCAAGCCGCCAAGCATGGCAATCGCAGCGAGCGCCGCAACCATGCGTTGAACAAAGCCTCCCCTCGCTTTGCCTCGTTGTGCGCATGTCTCATATGCATCCCCTTAATTCACGTCTCTCATCGAATCGCGCCACTGACTCGCCTGGAGCAATCCGACACTGCTTCAACCCTGAAAACTAAAGGAAATCAAACAATCGCGCGCACACCCTACGTGCGGGAAAGTCGGGGTTTGGCAACAGCGCAACAACAAAATCCCTGCAACACATTTCCTACGGCGCAATCACCCGACATCACAAAAGGAAAAACGTGCGAAAAGCGCGATTATTCACGCAAATGTAACCGAATCAGCCGCGCTTCGGCCACCAAGCAGCATGCCTGCGAATATGCCACGGCTTGCGTCGCAACCAAACCAACAACGCGCCCACTACGAGAGTCGCAATACCTGTGATCGCACCAATCGCGCGGGCATCCTTCACCGCGTCGTTTTCGGCGGGAATCTCATCTGGAATGGCGGAACGTGTGGCCGAAACCAGCAGACGGTGCGTGTTGACGCCATATGGCGTGCAGGTCATCAGGGTCACGCGATCCTCACCAGGCACGATTTTCAGCTGCGACGTGTCGTTCGGCTCGATCACCGTGATACGGTCCACCTGATAGCCGAGCGTTCGACCCATCACTTCGATGTAGAAGTAGTCGCCGACACGCATTTCATCGAGCCGCGTGAACATGGCCGCCTCGACCAGTCCGCGATGCCCGGTGAGCACCGCATGCGTGCTCTTGCCGCCGACTGGCAGGCTGCTGCCGTATAGGTGGCCTGCGCCCGAAGCGAGCGCCGATTCGGAGGTGCCATGGTAGATCGCAGTCTCACGGAAATTTTCGGAATGCGAATCGTACCCATCACGCCACCGCCGGAATCCAACAGACTCCGGTACTCCGCGTCCGCCGAACTGGCGCTTGCGGAACCGGCGTCCGCGGAACCGGCGTCCGCGCCTGTACCCGCACCACTCTGATTGTCCGATTCACCAGAATCGGACACACTGGCACGCGATCCTCCACGCACATCAGCGAACGGATCCTTCGCCTCACCCAAAATCGCTGTCCGGATTCCGCAAGCCGCTTGTTATAGTCCTGGGCCGCGGCGAACGCGTCATCCGCCTGCGGATACGGCCAGCCCGCAACCGTCTGCGCGGATCTTACCGACGTTCCCGACAGATCACGCGCCGACCGATACTGCAACATCGCCGGAAAACCGCCAATACAGATCGCAGCGACAATCAACAGCGCCGCAATCGCACGCATCGCCAGCGTTTTGCCGCGAGCGTGACGTCGTTGACGCATTTCGTCGCAACGTCAATCGCCTCTTCGAACGACGGAAAGCGACTTCCAACGAAAGTCGACCACCCATCGGAGCTCTTCGGTGACGGCCAACGACCGTCATGCCATTCCGCCGTTTCCTCCATCTCACGCAACCGTGCCGTCACCCGACAAGCTTTCGCAGCACACGTTCCAGTTCGTCGATGCGCAACGCCTGTTTCGCGATCAATTCGTCGCATTGGTTGATGATGAGTTGCGCTTGGGCGAGCTTCGAAAGCGCATCCTGCGATTCCGTTGCCGACGATTGCGCATCATCGCGCATAAGATCATGATGCCGAATGACGCGCAGGTCGTCGCGGTCCACCCGCTTGCTGTTGCGGCGGTCTCGTTCCTCCTGCTTTTTCCAGCGCGCAATGCACCGCTCAATGCGTTTGTATCCGATGAGTTTCGGGTCGAGACCCGCCTCGCGGAAGATGGCGGCCGGCGATTCGCCCGCATTGTATCTGCACATGACTTCGATGCGGAAACTGTCGGCATACCGGATATGCGACGCGCTCACGCTTTCCACTGCGGGAAGGCTGGCCAAATACGCGCGCTCCTTTGCGGTGAATTTTCCATCAACCATTCTTCCCTCCCCCTATATTGCCTAAACAGCTTGGTTCAGAATCGTATCGGAGCTTTCCCATTGGCACCCTCGTTAAAACCCTCGAATAAAGCCCACCCTTCCCCCAATGAAAAGAAGGAGTCCATCTTCAAAACAAAACAGTTCCGCCATTTTGCACAGATAGTAACGCTCATAGAATTACCCCCCCCCCCATAAAATTTACAAAAACTTAACCTTGCCCCAGAGTGCCCTTTGGCTCATCATGGGGCATCACGTCCTTGAACACCGTCATGCAGACTCACTAGGCTAGAAACATGACGCAAGAGCTCGTTTCATTGACTATCATCATGGCGGTGGCGGCCGTCAGCCCGATTGTGGCGCAGCTGATTCCAGGAAGGTTCATTCCACAAACTGTGCTGCTGCTCGTCACCGGAGCCGCACTCGGTCCGTACGGACTGGGCGTAATCGAGGTGAACGACGCCGTGAAACTCTTGAGCGAGCTCGGCATGGCGTTCCTATTCCTGCTCGCCGGCTATGAAATCGACCCGAAACGACTCGCCGGACATCAAGGCAAAGTCGGCCTTGTCACATGGATCATCACCTTGGGACTCGCCGGACTCGTCGTGGCCCTGCTTCCATTCTTCGCAAAGCAAGGCATCAACGGCATCGCACGGTAATAGCACTTACCACCACCGCTCTCGGCACACTCATGCCGATTCTCAAGGAACGCAACCTCGAAGGCACCCCCATCCGGCGACGCATCATCTCGTACGGAACGTGGGGCGAACTCGGCCCAATCCTTGCCATGGCCATCCTGCTATCCACCGAACCGGCTGGCAGACCATGCTCGTGCTCGGCGCGTTCCTTACCATCTGTCTACTGTGCGCAATGCTACCCACGAAAGCACTGAAAACCGGCCATCGCCTGTACCGTTTCCTTACGGAAAACGCGAACACGTCATCGCAAACGCTCATGCGACTGACCACATTCCTGCTCATCTTCCTAGTCACCATTCTGCACTGTTCGAACTTGACGCGGTGCGTCGGCGCGTTCGCCGCAGGCTTCATCCTGCGTTACATCATCCCCGACGGCAGCAAGTCGCTGGAAATGAAGCTGGAAGGCGTCGGCTACGGATTCCTTATTCCTGTGTTTTTCGTGGTGTCAGGAGCCGCGATCAACGTGCGCGCGTGGCAGGCCGACCCGCGCTGCTCGTCGCGTTCATCGTAATGCTCATGCTGATTCGCGCGGTGCCCGTATATGTTGCGCTATCGCTCGACAAACGCGAGAATCCGCTGTCATCGCATCATCGCGTCACCGTAGCGCTGTATTGCACGACCGCGCTGCCGATCATCGTCGCCGTCACGTCACTGGCGGTGAAGGTCGGCACCATGCAAGGCGACACCGCGTCAACACTGGTCGCAGCCGGCGCGATTACGGTGTTCCTAATGCCGCTGCTTGGCTCGATCACATATCAGGTGGCCGACGTACATCCGGTCACCGCGGTTCGGGAGATTGCACACACACCATCCGATTGGCGGACGATCGTGCACGAACATGCGCAGGTGCGTGCGCTGCTGCACCATCAGGACCGGCTCAAGCGTATGGCGGAAACATTGGACGCACTGGAGAAGATGGGAACGATGGGACATGGCGATGCGGCACATAGCAATGCCGGACATGGCGATGAATATCGAGCCGAACTTGTGAAACGTGCGCGCCGCGAAATCGACCGGCAGTTGAAGGAACTCGGCCTGGACCCGCAGCTCACCACGCAACTGCCACACAACTACCGTTATCCGAAGAACTGAGACGCGAATCCGAGCCTTTCCGGCACTCTAAGTGTCCGATTCTGGTGAATCGGACAACCACAGGGCACTTTCGCCGCATTACTTGTCCGATTCTGGAGAAACGGACAACCATGCATGCGACTATTCGACGGACTTGAGCGAACTGATCGGGTCGATGCGGTCGAGTACAGGGTTGACGAGCAGCTGCACAAGTAGCGCGAACGCCATGGTCGCGACAGCCGCGATCACATAGCTCAACGGCTTACATTCCACTTCGAAATACAGTGCGGGCATGTTCAACGCGGCCGTCAGCAATCCGCCGACGAAACGTCCGAGCGGCAAGCCCAACACCACGCCCATCATGGTGAGCACCATCATTTCGCGATTTACGTAATGATGCACTTCCTTGTCGAAGAAGCCAAGCACCTTAAGTGTGGCCATCTCGCGTTCACGTTCTGATACGTTGGTGTTGGCAAGAGTGAACAGCACCACTAGCGCGAGCCCGCCCGCGAGCGCCACGATCAGCGCGACCACCGCGCCCATCAGGTCGAATTTGAAGCTTTCCGCCATGTGTGCGCAGCTCACGGCTTTCATGACCGCGTCATCGTCTTCCAGCTTTCCCGCGTAGGCGGCCTGGGATTCGCCCGACCCTTTGAGCTTCGCGTACATGCGTTCCACACCAGTTGCCGGTCGTTTGACGATGCGCCATTCGAGGTACCGGATTTGCCGTTTTTGTTGTCTGATTCTCCAGAATCGGACATCTGGGACCCGTTTTTACCGCTCTGGCTGTCCGATTCTCCAGAATCGACGCGGAAGATGCGGAAGACGTGCCGGATGCAGCAGTATCGAACAGCTGGCGATAATAGGTTTCGCTCACATACACGTCCGATCCGATCACACTGCGGATCACCGCGCTGACATGCGCTTCGGCCTGCATATCGTCACCGTTGGTCAGCGTTACCATACCGCCCGCTTTGACGCCCATCGCGCTTGCCGCGGACTGCGATACGATCACGCCGTCATCGCCCAGACTTACCGCGCCCTTCGTACCGGAGGTACCATTCGCGTCCGATTCTCCAGAATCGGACATCTGGGACCCGTTTTTACCCGTCTGGTTGTCCGATTCTCCAGAATCGGACACCGAAGACGCAGAGGAAGACGCTCTGGACTTCCCGCTGAACAACGACTTCGCACCATCCACCCAACTGGAACGCACCGGCTGCAACGTGACCATCTTGCCGAACTCGCTGCGTTCACTGTCGGGCACGGCAACCAGCTGAATGCTTTCGCTCCCCGAATCGCCGGTCAGATCACCCGATTCAACGCGCACGTCCATGCTCGACGTGACGCGACCATCCGAAGCGACTTTTTGCCGCATCGCATCAGCATCGTCATCATTCGCGACCACCATCAAATCGTACTGATACACGTCCTGATACTGTTTCGCGCCCAATGCGGCAACGGTGTCGTTGATCGCAAGTCCGCACACAATCAGCGCGGTGCAGCCGGCCACGCCGCCGACCGTCATGATCAGGCGCGATTTGAAGCGGAAAATGTTGCGTGCCGTGACTTTGCCGAGGAAGCTCATGCGATTCCACAACGGTTGATACGCTCCAGCAGAATGCGCGATCCTGCACGCGGCGCTTTCGGACGCATGAGACTGGCCGGCTTCTGTCGCATTTCCTGCGCGCACGCATACACGGTTGCGGCAAGCACGCCGATTACGAATAGCGCGACTCCGGCCGTTCCATACAGCCAGTCGTATTCCAAGCGTACGTCCGGCATCACATACAAGCCTCGCAATACGACGAGCAGGAACGCCGGAATGCCAAGGAAGCCTGCGATCAGGCCGAGTCCACCGCCGATCAGACAGGCGAACAGCGCGAACAACAGGTATCGTGAGGCGACCGCAAGACGCCCGTAGCCGAGCCCCGTGTATGTGCCGATCAGCCCGCGATCCTCTTCGACCATGCGCGCCATGGCGGTCAGACTCATCATCACCGCCACGAGCAAGAACACGATCGGGAATGCGTTGCCCAGCGATTGGATGGATTCCAGATCAGATTTCAGCGAGCTGAATCCGCCGATTTGCGACCGGTCCTGCACATACCAACGCACTTGCGGAATGCTGTCTTCCAGCTCGTTTTGCTTGGATTGCAGTGTCCGTTCGGTGTCTTTTTTCTGCTGGTCCAATTTCGATTGCGCCTGGTCGAGTTGCGCTTTGGCTTCCGCTAATTGCGGGCTTGCGGCAATTACCGTTTCACGTAGTGTTTCACGGGTTGTTTCGTCGAGGGATCCTGCAGCCGCGCCCGCCTGCATATTGACGATTTGGTCGATTTGCTGATTGAGCTGGCTGCGATTGCTGTCGATCTGCTGTTGCGCTGCGGCGAACTGTTTGTCGGTTTGCGCTTTCGCCTCGTCGATTTGTTTGGTTCCAGCGTCGAGTAGTTCCTGATGACGCGCTTTCTGGCGATTGGTTCGCACCGTGCCGTCGATGCGGTCAGCTACTTCGCTGACGGTGTCGTCGTACACGTCACTGAACGAGTCCTTGTCGGCGGCGCCTTTCACGAGAATGGTGACGGCCGTGTACATGCTGCCGGTCACACCGTCGGACGGCGCAAAGAACGTGTAGTCGCTGGTAGCGGAGGAACGGAACGCGTTCGTACCAGAATAGCCGTCTGGATTGGTGAGATCCTGCGGGTCAAGCACCACGCCCACAATAGTCAGTTCGGTGGGGAAGCTCGGTGCCTGATTGTCCGATTCACCAGAATCGGTCACCCGTGCGGCACTTTTGCCATCCTGCGTATCCGATTCTCCAGAATCGGACATCTGGGACCGTTTTCGCCCGTTTGGCTGTCCGATTCTGCAGAATCGGACACGGAAGACGTCGCAGAAGAAGCAGAAGACGCCGAATCCTGCGGCGTCACCGTAATATGGTCGCCCTTTTTGTAGCCGGAATCCTTGATGAATTTGCGCGTCACCGCAATCTCACCGGACTTCTCCGGCATGCGTCCGCTCTGCAGATACGGCTGGTCAATGCCGTTCGTGCCGATCTCCTGCATGGTCACGGTTTTTTTGCCGTTCAAATCGACGGTCACGGTTTGCGAACGTTCGCCCTGCACTTTCGCAACACCGGAAATCTTACGGAGCGCGGCAATATCGTCATCGGTCAATCCGGCCGTCGACAACACCTGAATGTCGTGCAATCCTTGGGTGTCGAAAAAACGATCCGTCGCAAGAAAAGCGTCTCGGCAACCCGCGTAAATGCCGGTAAGCACGGCGACGCCCAGCAACGAGATCAGTGCGATGGAGATGAATCGCTTCCACGCATGCAACCACATACGCACCATGTCTTTGATGAATGCCATGACGACCTCCAGCCCGTAGCGTTCAAGCAGCACCAACCATCGCTCTCACAACCTTCATTTTATTGAACTATCGAACTATTGAACACTATGAAACCGAATCCACGCGCTACAGCTACAATCGGGGAAGACGCGCCATACCAAAAACCATAGGCGCGTCACCTACCACTACTGCCGAACGCAACATCGCCAAGATCGCCAAACTTTTGCCGAATTTGCCGAATTTGCCGAATTTGCCGAATATTGCCGAGGCACCCAAGAAGAGGAAGCATTCATGAGCGACGCAACCGTTGCGAAGAAACCGCGCGAAACCGACGATGTGCCGGTTCCGCCGACGCTGCGCAAGTCTTTGAAGAATCGTCATATTCAATTGATCGCATTGGGCGGCGCGATCGGCACCGGCCTGTTCTATGGTTCCAGCGAGTCGATTCAGCTGGCGGGCCCGGCCATTCTGCTCGCCTATCTGATCGGCGGTCTGGCGATTTTCCTGATCGTGCGCGCCCTGTCCGAAATGGCGGTCGAGGATCCGAAGGCGGGCGCGTTCAGCTATTACGCCACGCAGTACTGGTCGAAGCGAGCCGGCTTTATTTCCGGCTGGAATTACTGGTTCAACTACGTGCTCGTGGCCATGGTGGAGTTGGCCGTGGTTGGCTCGTTCGTGAATTACTGGTTCCCGAGCATTCCGAAGTGGGTGTCGGCGGCGGTGTTCCTGGTGGCCATCGCGGCGCTGAATCTTATGGGCGTGAACAAGTTCGGCGAATTTGAATTCTGGTTCGCCATCATCAAGATCGTGGCCGTGCTTGCCATGATTTTCGGCGGTTTGTATGTGATCATCGCGAATGTGCCGACCGCTTCGGGCATTCGCGCGTCGTTCGCCAACTGGTTTACCGTTGACGGCGGATTCCTGCCGCATGGCCTGATGTCTCGCAATGCGGACGGCACGTGGACCGGTCTGCTGATGGCGCTGGTCGTGGTGATGTTCAGCTTCGGCGGCACCGAGCTCATCGGCATCACCGCGGGCGAAACCGAAATCGCGCACCACCATCCCGAAGGCCACGAACGGCATTATCTGGCGTATTCTCGTGTTCTACATCTGCGCGCTCGGCGTGATTATGGCCGTGGTGCCGTGGAGCACGATCGACGGCAATTCCAGCCCGTTCGTGCAGATTTTCGACTCGGTGGGCGTGCATGCGGCCGCCGGCATTCTGAATTTCGTGTGCTTGACCGCCGTGATGAGCGTGTACAACTCCGGCCTGTACGCGAACTCGCGCATGCTGTATTCGTTAGCGAAGCAGGGCAATGCGCCCGCGTATCTGGGCCGCCTGAACAAGCGCGGCGTTCCGGTCGGGGGTGTGATCACGTCGGCCATCATCATTGCGATCGCCGTGGTGGTGGTGTTCGTGTGGCCTGATTTCGCGTTCAATTATTTGATGTCGATTGCCACGATTGCCGCTGCGATTAATTGGATCATGATTATGCTTACGGAAATTAAGTTCCGTCGCGTTGTCGCCGCCGGCGACGGTCCGAATGATTTAAAGGGATTGAAGGGCCAGGAAGCGCTTGACAAGCTCGCTTTCAAGCTGCCGTTCGCCAAGGTGACGCCGTATGTGGTGATCGCGTTCATGCTGCTGGTCGTGGTGCTGATGTGCTTCTCCGCAAGCTATCGCATCGCCGTGGTCGCCGGTGTGATTTGGCTGGTCGTGCTGTTCGCCGCCTATCAGATCACACAGAAGCGCGCCTGAAGTCGTAAGGCAACAATGCGCCCATGCCTCAAGCGAGGGGCACGGGCGCTTTTTGATTTCAGATTACGATTTCAGATTTCAGATTTTGATTTCCAATCCGCGATTCCCGGGCTGTTCTGGGGACTCGCGCCGTTCGACCTGTGGTACCTGTCGAAGCAGTCCGGCAACACCGTCGCAATCCTGTATGGCGTAACCCTTGCGGCGATCGCCGCGATCGGCTCGCTGCTCGCTTTCATCCTGCCCTTGTCGGGGCACAGCAAATGCGCAATCGCAATTTTTAATTCATCATCGCATTAACTCATCATCGCATCTTATTCCGCTGCCGGAGCGGGACCGGTCGAAGCGCGGGCACGCAATTCGTACGGCCCTTCCATCAGATGCCCCCACACGCTCGCCGCCGATCAGCTTGAGCAGCAATCCGGCGGCCTGCTTACCGGTATCGACCACGTCACGGCCCATGGCGGTCAGGTTCGGATACGCCGCGGTGCACATGAGGGAATCATCCCACGACATGATGGAGATTTCCTCCGGTACTTTGATGCCTTGCGAAGCTGCCACGCCAAGGCCAGCCAACGCCATCACATCATTGTCGTAGATGATCGCCGTCGGATGCTCAGAGAACGCCAGCAGGCGCTTCGTGGCCTCGCGACCGGTTTCCGGCGTGTAGTCGGTGTGCAGGCAACGATAACGCATGCCCAGCTCGGAAGCGACGTCCGCAAAGGCGGAATCGCAATATACGAGTGCGCAAGCGATTCGGGACCGCCGACGCGGGCGATCTGACGATGTCCGAGATCATACAGGTATCGCACCGCTCGGCGCACGGCATCGGCGTCGGCGCTTGACAGACTCGGCAGATTGCCGACCACGGAGGCATCGGCAATGGCAAGCACCGGCATCTCCTCATGCTCCTCAAGCAAGGCAACGCAAGGGTCTCCAAGCTCGACATTGACGAGCAGCATGCGTCGACGTTGCCAGTAGCAATCCAATCATCGATGATCGAAAGCTTCGCGTCCTCACCCACGGCCATGCGTACCAGCAGAGAATAATCGTATTTTTCCAGCTCGGCGCCAAGACCGGAAATAAGTTCCATCATGTAGGATTCGACGGAAAGCAGCTTCGGGTCGTAACCCAGCACTAGACCCACGCGCTGCGTCTTCGCCTTGGCCAGCGCCTGTGCCGCGCCATTCGGCTTCCATCCCAGTTCGTGTGCGACCTTCAACACTTTGTCTCGAGTCACATCGGAAACACCAGACTTGCCGTTGACGCATACGAAACGGCGCTACTAGAGACTCCCGAAGCCTTGGCAACGTCAAAAATCGTCACCTTGCTTTTTTGAATAGGCATGTCCGTGTCCTTCTTCTTAACTTAAATCGCAACTTAAACGGTTCATCTACATCGTACAGTAAAAGCGCCGACCAACCTCTTGAAAAGTCAGCGTTCACAACACTTTCGTTTCTTAAGGTTGGCGCGCTTCAACTTATGTTTTTACTCAACCGAACACGTCAACTGAAATTTCAGTAGTCCTCTATCCACTCTTCTACCGCTTCAGTAGACGGCGTACTCGCGGAAGCTCACCATTCGCGCTTCGGATCGTTGGCGGAACGCAGCACGTTGGCGGCTGCGAACGCACCCGGAGCGGCAAGCGCTGCGGCATCGGCAGTGGCGATATGCAGCACGACGCTTTCGCCCGAAAGCAGCGAGACCATGCCCTCGGCCACCGAAGCCTTCGCGTCGACCTTATCTGCCATGCAGAACAGGTCGCGCACGTAGCTCTTGGCTGTGACGGTAAGTTCCACGCCATCTTCCACGGCAACGGCCGCGGCACTGAGGGCGAGTTTCACGTAAAACATTTCTTGTATTCACGCAATGGTTGCGGCACGGATGGCCATCCGCGCGTTCCGGAAGACGAACAGATGGCCGCCGAACTGACCGCATACCTGGAATCATTCGGCCCGGACCTCTGGCAATAGCTATGCGCTCGCAGTGCAGCGCATTTTATTTGATTCGTTTCTGCGATTTTGGTGGCGCAAATCGCAGAAACGTTGATTTCCAACGATTTTTTATTTGACTGGTATTTGATTCGTATTTGACTGACGTGCGATCAGCAGGACTTCAATCGCAATATAAAGCGTGCGATTGCAGCACACTATAAGCACAGCAATCGCACGCTATTCATCGTCAACTATCGACAATCATGTGACGCAGCCGTTCAACGCAACTATCTAACGTGATTATTCAGCGTGATCAGAGTCGGTGTGATCGGTCAGGTCCAGCTTGAATGGGTGAGCAGGCAGATTATTGTCATTAAACAACGGTGCCGGACCCCAGCTACGCCATGCGTAGCGCATCATCACCGGCGCTGGCACTTCCGGCGTGGCCAACGTAATCGTGCCGATACTGCGGCTGTTGATCGGAATACCGAATTCCGTGGCGTTGTAATCGACCACGTTGACCTTTGCGTTGACCAGATCGTCAATATCGCAATCCACGAAAATCGCGGCGTAGGCCGGATGGAACACACCATCGGCACCGGCAAGCTCGAAACCGGAACGTTCCGGCAGACGCACCAGCGAAGGCAGGCTCTTGGCGAACTCGTCACCAAAACTGTCGGGCGTAGTACCGCTGAAATGCAGGCCGTGCGCGTACCGGAAGAACAGGCGTACGCGGCCGCCTTCGTCGCAGCGGAAACCCAGCACAGTCGGCCCATACACCGGAATACGGCTCATACCATACACTTGGCGAAGCGCACAATTGCCTAGACGCTCGCCCGGTGTACGTTTATCAACCGGATGAATGTTGTTGTATTCGCCGCAATCCATAGTGCAGATGGCGAACACATTGTCGATGGACTGCGCGGCATCCCACTGGGCCTCGCGCAACACCGGCCACAGCATCGGATCGCCGTCGCCCTCGTCGACCTTCTTGTCAATCCACTGCGGCAATTGCACGATCAGGAACGGCAGGCTTTCGCTCCACAGCGCACGCCATTCACCAATCATCATGCCCAGCAACTCACGGTAGGATCCGCAATACGGCTCGTCTTCCTCGCCTGATACCATAGGAATCCCGCCAAGGAGTAAGGCACAATGCGCTCCAGCATGGCATGGAACGCGCCTGACGGACGCCACTGCGAGGTCGGCGTCATCGGCGGCGGCCACGGGCATTCGCCATACTGTTGGGTCAGCGTATCCCACGTCACATCAGGATCGTCTTCGCGGGCGGCTGCGATCGACGCATTCCACGTATCAGAACGCGACTGCCATTCGCCGTACTCCAAATCGAACTGTTCCTGCGTTTTACCTGCGATCGCCTGCTCATAGCGCGCAAGATAGCCGCGCCCGGATTCGCTGGAATTCAGTGCATCTTCGCTCGTCCAGCAACTGATCGACGTACCCCCGATATAACAGTCGATAATGCCGATCGGAAGGTCGGAATCAAGTTCATCACGCAGTTTTCGCGCAAAATAGTACGCTACCGCACTCATTACGCCACTATTTCAGGCATGATTCCTGCCAGCTTGCCGCATGTTCGGCGTTGCGATTGATCACACCGGTTTTCGGCACATTGTAGAAGCGCAGTAACGGATCGGCACAGTTATCGAGGGCTTCCTCGGCGTCTTCACTGTTGCGCAATTCAAGTTCCATATTGCTTTGACCGCCGGCCAGCCATACTTCGCCGATAAGCACGTCATAATATTCGATGAAATCGTTGCCTGCGGTGACGCGCAACGTGTAAGGGCCACCTTCGGGCTGTGCCGGCAGCATGACGCGCCACGGTGAAAAACCGTTCTTGATCTCTTTGGAGGCGTACGCATGCGCCTGCACGATCACGGAACCATCGAAATCGCGGATTCCGCGGAAACCTCAAGTCCGGCGCAATCGGCATCAAGCGCGCCGAACACGGCGATGGGCTTGTTACGCTGCAACACCATATGCGAGGCGAAAATCGCGGCGACGTGCAGAACTCCTGACGTGCTACGGTCTTCGGTAGGTTCAGCCGACGTTGTCATTTCAGAACCAGGTGCGGGACCAGTCGCAGTGACCATGACATCTCTTCCTATAGAAAAACCGTAAGAAACCGTACATATCTATCCTAGAACAATATGCGACAGAACATACAAAAAAGACCGCCACCCGTAAGGCAGCGGTCTTGTAAAAGACTCAGCGATTAGCCGAATGAGCCACATCAGCCACGGGCGATCTTGCCGGTGAAGGTGGCCATATCAGCGTCGTCATCCTTGCCGTTGTTCCAGGAGAACATGGCGCGCAGCTTCGGACCGACGGTCTCGATGCGGACGTTGCCGTACTCTTCCTGCAGAGCCTTGAACTTCGGAGCGCCAGCGTCCTGGTCCTCGATGAACTCCTTGGCGAAGGAGCCGTCCTGGATGCGCTGCAGGTGGTACTGCATGCGCTCACGCACGTGCTCGTCGATGCAGGTGTTGGTGTAGTCGCCGTACTGGGCGGTGTCGGAGCAGGACCAGCGAGCTTGTTCAGACCACCCTCGTTCATGAGGTCGACGAGCATCTTCAACTCGTGGCAGACCTCGAAGTAGGCGATCTCCGGCTGGTAGCCGGCGTCGGTGAGGACCTCGAAGCCCATTTCAACAAGCTTGTTCACGCCGCCCATGAGCACATTCTGCTCGCCGAACAGATCGGTTTCGGTCTCCTCGGTGAAGGTGGTCTTGATGGCGCCTGCACGCAGAGCGCCCAGAGCCTTGGCGTAAGAGGGTGATGTCCCAAGCGTCGCCGCGCGGATCCTGCTCCACGGCCACGACGACCGGAACGCCACGGCCGTTGGCGTACTCACGACGCACGATGTGGCCCGGGGCTTCGGGGCGACCATGAAGATCGGGTGGTCCTCGGACGGCTTGATGTAACCGTAGTGGATGTTGAAGCCGTGAGCGAAAGCAACAGCTGCGCCCGGCTTGATGTTCGGCTCGATGTCATTGGCCCAGATGGTGCGCTGGTACTGATCCGGAGCCAGAATCATGATGATATCGGCCTCAGCAGCAGCTTCCGGAACGGACTTGACTTCCAGACCCTGCTCCTTGGCGTGCTCGACGGACTTGGAGGTCGGACGCAGGCCAACGACGACGTCCACACCGGAATCGCGCAGGTTCAGAGCGTGAGCGTGACCCTGGGAACCGTAACCGATGATGGCAACCTTCTTACCTTCGAGGACCGAGAGATCGCCGTCGTTCTCGTACCAGATTTGTGCAGCCATTGTACTTGGCACTCCTTTTTATGTAGTGGGGTGAACGCCTCCCGGCGCTCGGGTTTCTACCATTCGCAGATGAATTCGCGTGTTTTTGTGCATGGATTTTGTCCTGCAAACTGGGGTCTATCCTACTCCCGTCCCTTCCTAAATAAGTATTGAGTCCACAAAGTGGGCCAACGCCTAGCCGTGCGGCTCCCCCGACAATCAGTACTGCGATCCCGCATACGAAATATCCCAGTCATAAAACAACACAGCAACAAAAAGAAGCCACCGCGGTGAGACGGTGGCTTCCAACACGTTTCGCGCATATTGCGCTACTACGTTATTCAGCGGCCCTTAACATGCAGCCGCTACAGCGAAATCACTGAACCTGGGTACGAGCGATCTTGCCGTTGAAGGACTCGGCCATATCGGCATCGGCGTCCGTCTGGTTGTTCCAAGAGAACATGGCGCGCAGCTTCGGACCAACGGTCTCCAGGTGCGGGTGGCTGTACTCTTCCTGCAGCTCCTTGAACTTCGGAGCGCCAGCGGCCTGATCATCCATGAACTCCTTGGCGAAGGAGCCGTCCTGAATGCGCTTGAGCTGGTACTGCATGCGCTTCTTGGTCTCTTCAGTGATGACGGTGGAGGTGTAATCGCCGTACTGAGCGGTGTCGGAGCAGCTCCAGCGAGCCTTGTTCAGACCACCCTCGTTGGCCAGATCCACCAGCATCTTCAGCTCGTGGAACACCTCGAAGTAAGCGATCTCAGGCTGGTAGCCAGCCTCGGTCAGCACATCGAAGCCCATATCGCACAGGTGGTTGATGCCACCCATGAGCACGTCCTGCTCGCCGAACAGATCGGTTTCGGTCTCCTCGGTGAAGGTGGTCTTGATGGCGCCTGCACGCAGAGCGCCCAGAGCCTTGGCGTAAGCCAGGGAATCCTCCACTTTCGGGGTCTGTTTCGGAAGAAAAGGGGAAAGTGAAAAGTCAAAATTGGCAAAAGGAGATGGATGCCGCATTGGATAAAGCTTATAGACAGACAATAAGTTCTTTTGTGATTCCATTT
>ENA-OQER01000411-OQER01000411.1-human-gut-metagenome-genome-assembly--contig:-NODE-411-length-23382-cov-5.782455_pt1 | contig 23382 bp, 31 predicted proteins | sample MGYA00242797_ERZ504639 | MGnify/ENA primary metagenome ERZ504639 (study PRJEB26092, sample SAMD00036306) | human gut metagenome | host: Homo sapiens | study: EMG produced TPA metagenomics assembly of...
GCCTCCTTCCGGCGGCGCTCGGCGCAAGCCGCGGCCTGCGCGCAATGAATAAAATCATCATCGAATTTACCAGTATGGCATCGGACAAAACGTTTTTGCCCCACCAGTTGGCGAATTACCGCGCCGCCGTCACATATCAAACGCCAAAATGTGCGAGACTGTCTTGTGCAATTGTGCCGGCCGAGGGAGTGCCGGCGCACGATTCGCATGGAGTAACCCACAACGATGCTGCTTACGCAAACGACAACGCCCGAGGACGTCAAGGCTCTCGACCGCGCCGAGCTTCCGCTGCTCTGCGGCGAGATCCGCCACGCCATCCTCGAAAGCTCCGCCGCCGTCGGCGGGCACGTTGCCCCCAACCTGGGCGTCGTTGAGCTTACGGTTGCGCTCCATCGCGTGTTTAACTCCCCCATCGACAAGATTGTCTTTGATGTTTCGCACCAGACCTACGCCCACAAGGCGCTGACTGGGCGCGCGTACACTTATATCGATCCGGAGCGTTATGGTGAGGCCTCTGGTTTTGCCAATCCTGACGAGTCCGAGCACGACCTGTTCGCCATGGGCCACACCTCCACGTCGGTGAGCCTGGGCTGCGGCTTGGCGCACGCTCGTGACCTGGCGGGCGATGCGTACAACGTCATCACCATCATTGGCGACGGTTCGCTTTCGGGCGGTCTGGCGTTTGAGGCTTTAACAATGCCGCCGAGCTCGACAGCAACCTGATCATCATCGTCAACGATAACGACCAGTCCATCGCCGAAAACCACGGTGGCCTGTATCGCAATCTGGCCGAGCTACGCGCCAGCAACGGCACCTGTGAGCGCAACGTTTTCCGCGCGATGGGGCTCGACTACTGCTATCTGGACACCGGCAACGATGTGTTGGCCCTGGTCGACACGCTGCAGGAGCTGCGCGATATCGATCATCCCATCGTGCTGCACGTCTCCACCGCAAAGGGCAAGGGCTTTGAGCCAGCCAGAGCGACCCCGAGCGCTGGCATCATGTGGTCCGTTTGACATGGCGACTGGCGCAAGCTCTGCCCGGGCCATCCGAGCGAGCCTGCGCCGCGCACCTATGCCGACATTACGGGCGAGGCGCTCAGCGCCGCCATCGAGCACGATCCGCAGGTCGTGGGCATCACGGCCGCCACGCCCTACATCATGGGCTTTACACCCGAGCTTCGCGCCGCCGCCGGCAAACAGTTCGTCGATGTGGGCATTGCCGAGGAGCACGCCGTGACCTTTGCCACCGCGCTTGCGCGCTCGGGTGCCAAGCCAGTCTTTGGTGTGTACGGCACGTTTTTGCAGCGCGCCTACGACGAGCTGTGGCACGACCTGTGCCTCAACGATGTCCCCGCAACCATCCTGGTGTTTGGCGCATCGATCTTTGGCACCACATCCGAGACGCATCTTTCGTTCTTTGATATTTCTATGCTGGGCGCTCTCCCAATATGCGTTACCTGGCGCCTTCCTGCATGGAGGAATACCTATCCATGCTGAGCTGGTCGCTCGACCACCGCGAGCATCCCGTGGCGATTCGCGTGCCGGGCATTGGCTTGGTAAGCCGCCCCGATCTTGCGCCTGCCAAGGACGCCGATTACGGCGCCGTTCGTTACAACGTGGTGTGCCAGGGTCGCGACGTGGCCGTGCTCGCGCTTGGCGATTTCTTTGAGCTGGGCGAGCGCGTGGCAAACCGTCTGACTGCCGAGTACGGCATCGAGGCCACGCTCGTCAACCCGCGCTATGCAACCGAGCTCGACCGCGAGTTCCTCGACAGCCTTGCCGCCAAGCATCGCGTTGTCGTCACCCTCGAAGACGGCATCTTGGACGGCGGCTGGGGCGAGCGCGTCGCGTGCTACTTGGCCTGCACGCCCGTGCGCACGCGCACCTTTGGCATCGCCAAGGGCTTCCCCGACCGCTACGACCCCAACGAGTTGCTCGCTCAGAACGGCATGACGGCCGAGAACATGGCCGCCGAAGCCGTTAGGCTACTTAACGAGTAAAAAACCTCCGCAAGGGAAGCACCCCTGCGGAGGTTTTTATTTTCGCGGCGCGATTATCTCAATCTGTAACATCTAGGGCCCGAATTCCCGTCTAACTGTTACAGATCTAGACAAACCGTCTTTGCCCCTGACCTTTGTCTCAATCTGTAACAGAAAGGAGCTTTTGTCCGCCCAACTGTTACAGATCGAGACATTCGAATCCCCCTAAGGAGATGATCTCGATCTGTAACAGTTACTCGGCAAAAATGGCTGCAGATGTTACAGATCGAGACAAAACAGCAAGGCATGCCGCTGCATCGGCCAGAACCACCACAAAGGTGCCTGTCCCTTTTTGGTAGGTTGAATAACCCATAAGGTAAGTATGTTTCTGAGTTATTTCGTGTTGACCCATTTGAGCGCGATAGGGTATAACTCTACTCAACCGCTAGGGATTTTATTGAGAAAGGTGTTCTACCATGAGCAAGAACCTCTCCCAGCAGGTCGTTCTCGACCGCCGCGGCTTCGTCGCCGCCACCTTCGCAACCGTCGCCGGCCTTGGTCTTGCCGGCTGCTCCGACACCAGCGCCGAGGCCGACAAGGTTCCGCCGCCGGCTCTTCCAAGAGCTCCGAAGATGCCGAGGCTTCCACCACGCTCGACGCTAAGGCATTCGACAAGCTCGTCGACAACGGCCCCAAGGCCGATGACGATGCCATCGCCGCCAGCACCTGGGCCACGGCCGTCAAGGACGCCGGTGTCTTTAAGATCGGTGGCGTTCAGACCTCCACGCTCTTCTCCCTCCTCAACGAGAAAGACGGTCAGACCCGCGGCTTCGACGCCGGTATCGCACAGCTTCTGTCCAACTACATTCTGGGCGAGAACAAGGTCGAGATCACCCAGGTGACCTCGGACACGCGCGAGTCCGTCCTGCAGAACGGCCAGGTCGACGCCGTCTTTGCCACCTACACCATCACTGACGAGCGCAAGAAGCTCGTCTCCTTCGCCGGTCCCTACTACTACACGCAGCAGGCCATCCTGGTGCTCGCCGATAACGACGACATCAAGAGCGTCGACGACTTGGCCGACAAGAACGTCGCCGTCCAGTCCGGCTCCAACGGCCCCGCCATCCTGGAGGAGTTCGCTCCCAAGGCCAGCCAGCAGGAGTTTAAGACCGACGAGGAGGCCCGCCAGGCACTCCAGCAGGGCCGCGTTGACGCCTACGTCATCGACAACAACATGCAGCAGAGCGCCCTGGTCCGCGAGCCCGGTAAGTACAAGATCGCCGGCAAGTCCTTCGGCAACAAGGAGCCCTATGGCATTGGTCTGCCGCTCGATTCCGACGGCGTCGCCTTCGTTAACGACTTCCTTAAGAAAATCGAGGACGACGGCACCTGGACCGAGCTGTGGCAGATCTGCATCGGCGACCGTACGGGCGACACCAATGTTCCCGAGCTGCCCGAAATCGGCGCCTAGGCAGCGTGCCTGGTAACGGCCGCAACGAAACCATACGGAAACGCATGATGCGCTTTATTGCGGTAAACTGTTTTCTCACTGAGTTGTCGGGGCTTCCGTACACACGGGAGCCCCTTTCCTTATCGGCGGGAGGTCCGCATGAGTCTTTCCGAGCTCTGGTCGCTCTATGGCCAGAACTATATCGACGCGCTGCTCGCAACCTGGGGCATGACGCTTGAGTCGTTTGCCATCGCCATGGTGCTGGCCGTCGCCGTCACCGTGATGCGCGTGTCGCCGCTCAACCGCTGCGCGTCTTTGGCGACCTGTATGTCCAGGTCTTCCGTAACATCCCCGGCATCGCGCTGCTTATCATCGTCGTCTACGCGCTGCCGCCGCTCAAGGTCGTCCTGCCCTACCGCACCTGCGTCATCGTCGCCACAGTGCTCTTGGGTTCTGCCTTTGGCTCCGAGAACTTTATGAGCGGCATCAACACCGTCGGTGTCGGCCAGGTGGAAGCCGCCCGCTCGCTGGGCATGAGCTTCAGCCGTATCCTCGCCAAGATCGTGATTCCGCAGGCGCTGCGCTCGAGCGTGCTGCCCATGACCAACCTCTTTATCGCCGTCATGCTCACCACCGCGCTCGGCAGTCAGGTGCCGCTGAAACCGCAGGAGCTCACCGGCGTGGTGAGCTACATCAACACGCGCTCGCTCGGCGGCGTCGCCGCGTTCTTTATCTCGGCGCTCGGCTACCTGGGCACAGCCTTTGTGGTGAGCCACATTGGCAACTATATCGATAAGAAGGTGAGGATCCTCCGATGAGCAAGCACTCCACCTCCGCGCTCACCATGCGCGATGCGCTCTACGAGGCTCCCGGCCCCAAGATGCGCGCCAAGATTCGCGTCGGCACCGCCATCTCACTTGTTGCCGTGGTCGCGCTCATCGCTCTGGTACTGCAGCGCTTTTATGTGACCGGTCAGCTTTCAGTCCACTATTGGTATTTCTTTACGCACCTCACTACCTGGAAGTTCTTACTTGCCGGTTTTGAGGGCACGGTAAGGTCGCGCTCACCGCTGGCGCCATCGCGCTGGTACTGGGTCTGGCCTCATGCTCGGCCGTACCAGCGACATTAAGCCGCTGCAGCTGGTCTGCCGTGTGCTCACCGACTTCTTCCGTGGCGTGCCGAGCCTGCTGTTCATCTACTTCTTCTTTTTGGTGCTGCCCCAGTACAAGATCGCGCTGCCGTCGTTTTGGATGCTCACGCTTCCCGTCGCGCTCGCTGCCGCCGGCGTGCTGGCCGAGATTTTCCGCGCCGGCGTCAACGCCGTACCGCGCGGGCAGGTCGAGGCGGCCCAGGCGCTCGGTCTCTCCAAAGCTAAAATCACCTTTAAAATCGTGTTGCCGCAGGCGATTCGGTTTATTATCCCGTCGTTGATTTCGCAGCTTGTGGTCGTAGTCAAAGACACCACCGTCGCCTACGTGGTGAGCTACCCCGACCTCATGCAAAATGCCCGCGTGCTCATCACCAACTACGACGCCCTTGTGTCGGTCTACCTGGTGATCGCGGTCATCTATATCCTCATCAACGTCGCGATTAACAAGGCCGCTGTCTACGTTTCGCACAAGACCGGCGTGACCATCATCCGCTAACGCTTTACCATTTCGAGTCATAAGGAGCCGAGCACCATGCACAGAGCACCTCTTCCACCGGCAATCAGCCGCTGATCGAGCTCAGACACGTCGATAAGCACTATGGCGATCTGCACGTCCTCAACGACATCAATCTGTCGGTCGACCGCGGCGAGGTCGTCGTTGTGATTGGACTCGGGCTCGGGTAAGTCGACCATGTGCCGCACCATCAACCGCCTGGAAACCATCGACTCGGGCGAGATTCTCATCGAGGGCGAGCCCCTGCCGCAGGAAGGCAAGGACCTTGCCGCATGCGTGCCGAGCTGGGCATGGTATTTCAGCAGTTCAACTTGTTCGCACATATGACCGTACTGCAGAACGTCATGCTGGGGCCGGTCGATGTGCTGGGCGTGTCCAAGGAGGAAGCTCGTGAGCGCGCCATGGACCTGCTGAGCCGCGTGGGCGTGGCCGAACAGGCCGACAAGGTACCCGCACAGCTTTCGGGCGGCCAGCAACAGCGCGTGGCCATCGCCCGTTCACTCGCCATGCAGCCCAAGGCCATGCTTTTTGACGAGCCCACGAGTGCCCTTGACCCCGAAATGATCAACGAGGTGCTCGAGGTCATGGTCCGTCTTGCCCAGCAGGGCATGACGATGATCGTCATCACGCACGAGATGAACTTCGCCCGCCGCGTGGCCGATCGCGTCGTCTTTATGGCTGACGGCCAGATCGTGGAAACCGGCACGCCCGACGAGTTCTTCGACCACCCCCAGACCAAGCGTGCCCAGGACTTCCTCAACTCCATCAAGGGCCACTAACCAGACCGCTCACCCGCCCGCCATGCCCATCCAAACTCGAAAGCTACACCTATGATCGGAACTCGCACTTCATCGTCATACACCCCGCACGTCGACGTCGCCCCCGCCGACCGTCCGCTCATCCTCGTCGCGCCGCGTTGGGAAGAAGCGAAGCCGTTTTTGAGCGAGACGCTCTCCCCCAACGAGGAAATCGCCAGCGTCTTTGTCGATGCCATTCTTGCCGCCGGCGGCCTGCCGCTGCAGATGTCCATCACCGAGGACATTGAGGTCATCCGTCATTACGTCGATATCGCCGACGGCATCGCCATCCCCGGCGGCCCCGATGTCAATCCCAAACGTTGGGGCGATGATCGACCCTACGACCCCACCCTCTGCTGCGAGATCCGCGATTGCTTTGAGTTTAAGCTAGTCGGCGAGGTGCTCCGCGCCAAAAAGCCGCTCTTTACCACCTGCCGCGGCACACAGCTGCTCAATGTCGCCACTGGCGGCACCCTGTGCATGGACGTGCCGAGCCTGGGCGCTCGCGAGGGCCGCACGCAGTGGCGCCATACCCACGTGCTCAACGACCCCGTGCATCCCGTCGAGGTCGTGCCGGGTTCGCTTCTGGAGCGCGCGCTTGGCGGGCACAGGCTGATCCAGACCAACTCGGCACATCACTGCTGCGTCGATCGTCTGGGTAAAAGCACGCGCTTGGTCGCCAAGAACCGACGGTGTTCCCGAGTGCATCGAGTCGAGGCCAACCCTTCTGCCTGGGCGTGCAATGGCATCCCGAGTACACCTGGCAGACGCTCGAAACCGACTTTAACCTCTGGAAGTCGTTTGTCGAGGCGGCAGCAAGGTCAAGCAGGCCCGCTAGCACGCGAACCACAAAACAGATAAGGGCGCCCCGCCGGCCACATGGTCCGGCGGGGCGCCCTTTTACCTATATGCTGCCTGCACGCAGCCCAAGGCCCGCAAGCTCTTATTCGGCCGCCTCGCGCAGGGCCGACATCGTAGCCGCATATTGCTGCTGCAGCGCATGCATTCCCTCGCGAGCGCCGTCAACGGCATCGGCGCCGCGCAGCGCCTCGGTCACCACGACCGCCGGCTCGTACAGATTATCGAATCCCAGGTTCTGGCTCACGCCCTTGAGCGTATGCGCTGCCATAAACGCACCTTCGGCGTCTCCCGCCGCCATGGCGGCCTCCAGCTTGTCCATGCTCTCGTCATCCAAAAACTTGAGGGCAAAGCGGCTAAGCATCTCCTCGCCCATCAGCCGAGCGCACGCGTCTTCATAATTAGCGCCGATCTTCTCATACGCCTCACGCATGGAAATCATGGGTTAAACTCCTTTGGTCAAACTAAATCGTGGGAAATGCGACGACGTCGGCGGGGCGTGCCAACGTCTCGGCAATACGGTCTTGCACCTCGAGCAGACAGTCGAGCAACAGCGGGTTAAACTCACCGCACTTACCGTCCAAGATCATCTGGATCGCCTCCTTGTGCGGGATAGCGTCCTTGTACACGCGCACGCTCGTCAGAGCATCGTACACGTCGGCCACCGAAACCACCTGTGCGGCAATGGGAATATCGTCGCCCTTAAGGCATCGGGATAACCCTTGCGTCCCAGCGCTCGTGGTGCCAACGCGCAATCTGGTACGCATATTCCATAAGCGCATTGCCGACGTGATGTCGGCCCAGCTCAAGCAACATGTCGGCGCCAATCGTAGTATGCGTCTTCATAATCTCGAACTCCTCGGACGTAAGGCGTCCGGGTTTGTTGAGAATCGCATCGTCAATCGCCATCTTGCCGATATCGTGCAGCGCCGAAGCCAGGGCAATCGTGGAGCGTTCCTCGTTGTCGAGGGAAATGGTGTCGCTACGCTGGACCAGACAGCCAAGCAGCAGCTCGGTCAGCTTTTCGATATTCGTAACGTGCCTGCCGCTCTCGCCATTGCGAAGTTCCATGACACCGGCCATGATGTCGATGAGCATGCGACTGTTCTTGACGCGCTCGTTGTACTGCTGGGACAGCAGGCTCGTCAGGCGGCGCTGTTTGGCGTACAGACGGATAGTGTTGCTTACACGACGGCGCACGACACGGGCGTCAAACGGGCGGCTGATATAGTCCGAGGCGCCCAGCTCGTACGCACGCAGAACCACATCGTCGGATCTTCGCTCGAAATCATGATGACAGGCAGATTGTCAACAACCGATCGGCGCGACAGATCGGCCAGCACCTCAAAGCCGCTCACGCCCGGCATGACAATGTCCAGCAGCACGAGCGACAACTCATCGCCATAGCGGTCGACCATATCGAGCGCCGTACGACCGTTTTCGGCCTCGAGGATGCAATACTCGTCCTTGAGCATCTCGTTGAGAATGGCTCGGTTCATCTCGGAGTCATCGACGATAAGCACCAAAGGCTTTTCGCTTTGGAAGACCTCGATGAAATCGCCATCGGTCACGACCGTACCGGCTTTTGCCTTAGCACGGCTCAGTAACTGGACAGCGCGGCCAACGCCCTCATCAACCGTCTCGCCATGAATGCGAACGCCACCAACACATGCCGTCAAGCTCACGTGCTCATGGCCCGGAATAATCGCGGAACGAACGGCATCGGATACCTGACGCAGGCGACGGGCGAAGTCATCGGAGGGAATATCGGGCATGACGGCCACAAACTTGTCGCAGCCATAGCGCACAAGTTCGTCAGTCGAACGAATACCGCTGCGTATGGCTGTCGCCACGGCACCGAGCGCAAGGTCGCCGGCATGGCGGCCGCACGTATCGTTGAAGGCCCTAAAATCATCAAGGTCGATCATCGCAACGCCGGCATTCATGCGGGCGCTACGGAGCTTTTCCTCGTAATATCGGCGATTGCGCACACTCGTCAGCACGTCGGTGTAGACAAGGTCCTCTTCTGCAGTCTCTTGTTCATCGATCGGACGCACCATCAGCAGGACGTGAGGCTCGCCCTCGACCTTCAGAGGGCGTAGGCGAGCGCGGTACTCAACACCATCGTTGAGCAGTTGCTCCGACAACTCATCGGAGTCTGCCAAAGCCTCAAGACTCGACTGACGCAGACAAGGGCAGCGATCGCCGGCGAGCAGGCAGTTAGGCTCGCTCTTAATCTGATCGTCCGACAGCAAACGCACCACGGGGTAGTCTTCGCGACGCGGGCGACCTCAGCGGCAGCTCCTCGTCGGTTAGATTGACCTCGTGATTATTGAGCATATGGGGCCTTCGATAGTTTCGCATGGTAGCGGTGGGTTCCAAATGCTACAAGGGTAACACCTTGCCGATGCAGGTAAGCACGTGAATGCTGTTACATTTTTATGACCTGGCAAACGGTGGTAATGGAACCGCGGGCGCGTGGTTATTGGCGCATTCGTTAACAATGACGAAACGCCAACAGTCCCCCTCCCCGCAGGTCATCGAGCGTGCTAACGCTCCAAGACATCGTGAACGGCGTTTGCCGCCGTAACGGGGCGATCGCGCAAACCGTTATGCGCGCCCGGGATCGTCACAAGGGGGCAATCGAGATATTCGGCAGCCGCTCGCGTACCAGCCTCGCGGGGTGTACCGACCGAAAGCTCGCCCAAAAACACAGCCGACACCGCCTTTGATTCGCGGGCGCGCTCCCAGTCGGGAGCATATGTCATATTTGTTCCGTATTCATTGGCCATAAAGCAACGACCATTGCGCAGGGCATGCTTGGCTTCCGCTTCGGTCGTCCCAGGAGCCTCGGGGTCCAAGTCGCCGAGAGCTCCCAAGAAAAGCCGAAGCGCCCTTGAAACCTTTCCAGCCGCAATCATATCGAGCAAAATCGGAGCTGCGCCCATGCCGACGCTTCGGCCGACACAGCCGGCTCATGCAGAATCGCACGGGCGACGAGATGGGGTTCGGTGCGAAGAAGCTCCAGCGCCACCAACGTACCGGCGCTGTGCGCAAGCACATTTGTCGGAGCGCCAACGTGTTCGATCACGGCCTGCAGGTCGGCGGCCTGAGCGGCAAGATCATAGCTGCCGTCTGCCGCTTCGCTGCTGCCGCCACAGCCGCGGCGGTCATAGGCAATTACGCGGTAGTTGCGACCGAGCTCACATGCGATGCCGTCGAAAAATGTGCCGTCGACACAAGCGCCGTGCACGCACACCAAGCAGGAGTATCAGGCGACACATCCGGGCCGGCATATTCGCGACAGGCAATCGTGGTGCCCGCATTCTCGACCGTAAAATCCATGTTGTGCCCCCATCATCAACGCCCATCCAGTTGCGCGTCAGTACGGCTGGATAGACCCGCATTGCTTTACGCCTTGTTAACAGATTAACTTTACCCGACCCGAGGCTTTTCATGACACGGCATAATGAGCGACGTGAAAAAACGAAACTTGTAAAGCAAGAGCCCGCACCCTGCTTTGGAGCCGATGCTATGCTTAGGCACAATTGTCTTGAGGAGCATATGCCTATGTCTACGTTTTTGAATGCCAGCCCCATCTTTGGCCCGTTCGCAGCCGTCGCCTTGGTCTCTCGCTCGGCGTCAACATGATGCGGCCAGCGGCAAAATCTGCACGTTCGACTGCATTTACTGCGAAAACGGCCTCAACGCCGAGCGCCCCTGCCACGAGCCGTACAACACAACCGCCGTGGTACTCGACGCGCTCGAGGCAAAGCTGCGCGATATGGCAGCCGAGGGCGAGCTCCCCGATGTGATCACCTTCGCAGGCAACGGCGAGCCCACCGCCGCACCGGAGTTTCCGCAGGCCATCGCCGGTGCCGTCGCGCTTCGCGACCAGCTGGCCCCAAACTCCAAGATTGCCGTGCTCTCCAACGGCACGCGCGCCGACCGCCCCGAGGTACACAATGCGCTCATGATGGTCGACGACAACATCCTCAAGCTCGATACGGTCGACCCGGCGTTTATCCAGCTGCTCGACCAGCCTGTTGGCCCCTACGACGTCGAGCACCAGATCGAGACGTTCGCGAGCTTTGACGGTCACGTTATTATCCAGACAATCTTTTTGACCGGCGAGTACCAGGGCAAGCTCATCGACAACACCGGCGAGGAGTACGTTGCCCCCTGGCTCGCGGCGCTTGAGCGCATTCGCCCACAAGAAGCGACCATCTACACGGTGCGCGCGAGACACCGGTCACCGGCCTTGCTAAAGCGGCGCCCGAGGTGCTCGACAAGATTGCCGCACGCGTGCGCGCCCTCGGCATCCCCTGCCAGGTGAGCTACTAGCAAAACCACGCAGCAGCTAGTGCCCGCCATCCCGCCCCATCAGTTGCGGTGATATAGTTCCTATTTGTGCTGTTAAACCGCTTAAATCAGAACTATATCACCGCAACTTTTATAGACGCGTGGGTGGGCTATACTAGCTGCGGATGAAAGGAAGTTAGCCATGTTTGACAAAGGACCCGTGCCCGGCCGCAACGACGCTTGCTGGTGCGGCAGCGGCAAAAAATATAAGAAATGCCATAGCACCTTTGATGAGCGCCTCGAGCGCTTGTGGGAAGAGGCTGGGAGGTTCTGCCCCGCACGCTCTACAAGACGCCCGCCGATATCGAGGGCATCAAGCGCTCGGCCGCCATCAACGTGGGCGTGCTCGATTACGTAGGCGAGCACATCGCCGCGGGCATGACCACCAACCAGATCGACCAGATGATCTACGACTACACCGTCGAGCACGGCGGCACGCCGGCCGATCTCAACTACGAGGGCTATCCCAAGAGCGTGTGCACCTCAATCAACGACGTGGTCTGTCACGGTATCCCCTGCGATACGGATGTGCTGCACGAAGGCGACATCATCAACGTGGATTGCTCCACGATCTTGGACGGCTACTTTAGCGACTCGAGCCGCATGTTCTGCATCGGCGAGTCTCGGCCGAGCGCCAACGCCTGGTCGACGTCACCCGCGCCAGCGTGGAGGCGGGTCTGGCGGCCGTCAAGCCATGGCTACCGCTGTCCGTTATGGCCGAGGCCGTGCAAAAGACCGTCGAGGACGCCGGCTTTAGCGTGGTGCGCGAGTACGGCGGACACGGCATTGGCAAGGAGTTCCACGAGGACCCGTTTGTGGGCTTTACCACCGAGGCACCCGATGTGGACACCATCATGGCCCCGGGCATGGTCTTTACCATCGAGCCCATGGTCAATGCCGGAGCGCCCGACATCAAGATTAGCAAGGGTGACGGTTGGTGTGTGCGCACCAAGGACGGCAGCGATTCGGCCCAGTGCGAGGTACAGCTCGTGGTGACCGAGGACGGTTACGAGCTGCTGAGCTGGTAGCCGTGGATGCGCCGGATGCTGACGGGCACGCTCGTCTTGCATCCGGCGTTTTTTAGCGTTTTGCCTGATATAACCTGCCAAAATAAACCTGTCCCTTTTTGGCAGTCGAGCGGAGAGGACTGCTTGTGAACATCCTGGTTTTGCTGCCCGTCAACGACCGTCATCGCGTAATTCTTGAGTCGAGCGCTCCGGGCGAGGACTTTATCTACACGAGCGCCGACGCCGCCACGCGCGAGCAGGTCGCCGATGCCGACGTGATCCTGGGCAACATCGACCCTGACATGCTCACGGCATGCGAGCATCTCCAGCTGTTGCAATTGCAGACCGCCGGCTATGACGACTACCTTGCTGCCGGCACCGTGCCGGCTGACGTCAAGCTGTCTTGCTCGATCGGCGCCTACGGTCAGGCCGTAAGCGAGCACATGTTTGCCATGGTCCTTTCCATGATGAAGCACCTGCCCGGCTATCACGACTTGCAGCGCGAGCATCGCTGGGAGGATTTGGGACCGGTCACCTCGCTCAAAAACGCCAATGTGCTGGTGCTGGGCGCGGGCGATATCGGCGGCCACTTCGCCACGCTCTGCCGCGACATGGGCGCGCACGTCCGCGGCATCAAGCGCCATCCGCTCGTCTACCCCATTGTATTTGAGGACATGGACGGCATGGATGCCCTGTCTGAGCGCCTGGCCGAGGCCGATGTCGTCGCATCCTTTATGCCGAGCACACCCGAGACCCGCGGCCTGGCGAACGCCGAGTTCTTCGCCGCGATGAAGCCGGGCGCCTTCTTTGCCAACGGCGGCCGCGGCGATTTTGTGGTCGCCGACGACTTGGTTGCCGCTCTGGAGTCGGGACATCTCGCCGGCGCCGCGGTCGACGTCACCGATCCCGAGCCACTGCCTGCGACAAACCCCCTGTGGGATGCGCCCAACATGCTCATCACGCCGCACGTCTCGGGCTGGTTCCACCTGGCAGCCACGCTCAACAACGTGGTCGACATCGCCGCGGAGAATCTGCGTCACCTGCAAGCTGGCGAGACGCTTCGCTGCTGGATCGAACACTGATTGTTCCGGCGTTTTGCCAAACGCCGGAACCCCTCGACGCTGCGAGCCCGCCAGAGCGGCAATCTGCCTTTCAATCGTCGGGCATGACCAGAAGGTCAATGCCTCCTCTTTCACGTCACCTTGCTCGCTCTGGCGGGCTCTCGCTGACTTTTGTCCGACCTGCGGCATTCTCCCTTTTTGGTGCAATGGGGTCAGGTTAGTTTGCACCATTACGTTGGTTTTGCCTGCGATACTTTTGTCAAAGTGATATCAGGCATTCATCTGGCGTTTTCGACGTTTCGCCTATTAGAGCCAGTCCATCTCCTTACCATAATGGTCCGAATAGGCGCTACGCTTGAGTTCTTCATCGCTCGCTGGCCACGCGTTGGACACGTCGATTCCCGATTCATGGCAAGCGGTGGCGAACAGCTTCGACCCTGATCGATTAGTTGAGACCTGCCCTCGGTCTTCTCGTCTTCGGCTTGCATTTAGAGCTCCACGCTTTCGGCGCCGTTGATGGTTAGGTTGCGCTCGTAGAACGCGGTGAGAGCGCGGATGGCGTACATCACGTCGCGTACGCCGCCGGTCTCGTAGCTCGAGTGCATGGCAAGCTGCGGCAGGCCCACGTCCACAGCATGCATGCTCGCCTGCATATTGGACAGATTGCCGAGCGTGGAGCCGCCGGCCATATCGCTCTTGTTGGCGAAGGCCTGCGTGGCACGTCGGCGTCATCGCAGATGGCCTGGAACACCGCGCGGCTAAAGGCATCGGTGCAGTAGTGCTGGTTGGCGGCTTCCTTGATGACGATACCGCCGTTGAGCACCACCTGATTGCGGGCATCGCACTTCTCGGCGTGGTTGGGGTGCACGGCATGTGCGTTGTCGCAGCTTACAAGCATCGAGGCAGCAAGTGCGCGATGGTACGACTCGTCGTCAAAGCCCAGCGATCCGTTAATGCGGCGCAGCGCGTCGGCCAAGAACGTCGACATGGCGCCCTGCTTGGTCTCGGAGCCAACCTCCTCATTATCAAAGCAGCAAAAGACCGAAACGTCGTGCGCGTTCTCGGCACCCAAAAATGCCTGCAGCGAGGTATAGGCGCAGGCCAGGTCGTCGAGCTTGGGCGTCGAGATAAACTCGTCGGCCCAGCCCCAAATGCACGCATCCTGACGATTGACCAGGAACAGATCGCGGCCCAGAATCTGATCGGGCTCAACGTCCAGCTCGTCGGCGATCAGAGCATCAAAGTCGCCCTGCTTAAGCTCGCCAGCGCTGATGAGCGGGCACAGGTCGACGGCTCGGTTGGGAGCAAAGCCCTCGTTAACGCCGCGGTTCATGTGGATGGCAAGGCTCGGATAATAGCGACCTCGCGCTCGGTGGCAAGCAGGCGGCTCTCAATACGGTCGCCCTCGCGTACCAGCACGCGGCCCGCGAGTGCCAGCGGACGGTCGAACCAGGTGTAGTCGATCATGCCGCCGTAGGCTCGGTGTTCAGGCGCAGCGTCTCGCCCGCGCCGTCGAGCTCGGGCACGGCCTTAACCTTAAACGTCGGCGAGTCGCTGTGCGACGCCGTCAGCTGAAAATGGTAGTCGCCGGCAACGCCGTCCTCGCCCCACGTAGCAGCCAGGTCCTCGCCCACCTTAAAGGCGATAACGCTCGAGGTGTTGCGCTGCGTGTAATACGCCCGCCCGGCTCGATGTCCCACGCCGCGTTCTCGGACAGGTAGGTAAAGCCCGCCTCGTCGAGCTCGGCCATAATGGTCGCCGCCGTATGGAACATGCTGGGACATGCCTCGATAAAGTCGATGAGGTCGTTGGCGGCCTCGATATCGTCGGCCGTCACATGCGCGCGCTCGGGCGTTTCCTGATCCGTCATGCTCTCCCTTTCGCTGGGTTGATGGTCCCCTCCAGCATACCCCGCCACGCCAGCGCCGCACTCTTCATTCCATGTTTAATCCCGCGCCGCTCACCAAGTTGAGCCATCATGCCCGCGCTCCTTTTGCGACAATTACGCTAACAGGACGAGAGGAGCCGTCATGAAGCCGCGTAACATTGCCATCGCCTGCGGTGTCGCGGGAGTCGCCGTCGGCCTTGCCGCTGCCACCGGTATCGTTTACCGCAAGCAAATCAAGTCCGCCGCGTCGCTCAAACGCTTGACCGGCTACGCGGATAGCTATGACCTGTACGCAATCGACATCGCCTACGACTACGATCTTGATCGCATCATCGCCGCTGGCGTGCGCGACGACCAGGGCTACATCGATGCGTGGTGGCGCAGGTGCTGCCCGGTGTGCCGGTACATGTCCAGGCGCCCCAGTTTGCCTGCAGCGCTTTTGTCGCCGTAGATGCCGAAGGCCGCGTGCGCACCGGTCGCAATTACGACTTTAAGGACGACACCTCGGCGCTGCTGGTGCGCAATCACCCACGTGGCGGCTATGCTCCATCGGGTTTGCCGCCCTTAACAACCTGGGCGATAACACTCCGCTTGACTCCGTCGCCGGACGTGCCGCCGCACTCATGGGCCCGTTTGCCCAGCTCGACGGTGTTAACGAATGCGGCGTGTCCATTGCCGTACTCACTCTGGATTCCAAGCCCTGTGACCAGGACGCGCAACGCCCCGTCATCAATACCTCGCTCGCCATCCGTCTGGTGCTCGACCGTGCCGCCACCACGCAAGAAGCTGTCGACCTGCTTTCCGCCTACGACATGCACGCCATGGCAGGACGCGATTACCACTTCTTTATCAACGACGCCGCCGGTGACGCGCGCGTAGTAGAGTGGGATCCGCGCGATCCGGACCGTGCTTTCAAAGCGACTCCTGTACGCCAGGTTACGAACTTCTACGCCTGCTATGGCGACGAAGTGCTGCCCAACCAAAAGAATGGCGAGCTGGGCCATGGTAAAGAGCGCGCCATCGCAATCGCCGATGTCCTTGACGCCCATGTCGGTGCCCAGGACGAGGCAGTCGCTTGGAAGGCCCTACGCGCTGCAGCGCAAGAACCCAATCCGAAAGACATCACCAGCAATACGCAATGGTCGGTCGTCTTTGACAATACCGAACCCGCCGCCGCCATTACGCTGCGCCGCCACTGGGGCGACGTCGACGCCTTCGCACTGTAAGGACCCAGGCTCGTCGACCTTACGCTCGCCTGACGTTGTTTACATTTCTATACGCTTGAGCTAACACGTTTTACCCCCGTATCAACAGTGTGCGGGGGTAAACTTATGCGCATGTTATAACTTGCCCGGAAGGATTCATCATGCTTAGGATCGGTCTTCTTACCAGTGGCGGCGACTGCCAAGCGCTCAACGCCACCATGCGCGGCATCGTCAAAACGCTTATGACCAATAGCAAAGAACCTATCGAGATCTATGGTTTTGAGGACGGCTACCAGGGCCTTATCTACAGCAGGTTCCGCGTCATGACGCCCGCCGATTTTAGCGGTATCCTCACCCGCGGCGGCACCATCCTGGGCACGAGCCGTACGCCGTTCAAGCGCCTGGATATTCCCGAGGCCGACGGCGTCGAGAAGGTGCCGGCAATGGTCCACACCTATCATAAGCTGCAGCTCGACTGCCTGTTTATGCTGGGCGGCAACGGCTCCACCAAGACCGCCAACCGTCTGCGCGAAGAGGGCCTCAACGTTATCGCCCTGCCTAAGACCATCGATAACGACACCTGGGGCACCGAGCTGACGTTTGGCTTTACGAGCGCCATCGACGTCGCCACCAAGTGCATCGACGACATTCACACCACCGCTTCGAGCCACGGCCGCGTGTTCGTTATCGAGATCATGGGCCACAAGGTTGGCTGGATACCGCTATACGCCGGCGTCGCGGGCGGCGCGGATGTCATCTTGATTCCCGAGATCCCCTACGACATGGATAACGTCATCAAGACCATCGAGCATCGCATGGAGACCGGCAGCCGCTTTACCATCGTGGCCGTCGCCGAGGGCGCTATCTCCAAGGAGGACGCGGCGCTGTCCAAGAAGGAGTACAAGAAGAAACTCGCCGAGCGCACGAGCCCGTCGATCGTCTACGACATCGCCAAGGAGATCGAGGCCAAGACCGGTCGCGAGACCCGCGTCGCCATCCCCGGCCACACGCAGCGCGGCGGCCAGCCCAACGCCCAGGACCGCATCTTTGCGACCCAGTGCGGCGTCGAGGCGGCGCTGGGCTGTCTACGCGGCGAGTTTGGCTACATGATCGCCCTGCGTGACGGCAAGATGTGTCACATGCCGCTCGAGGATGTCGCCGGCAAGCTCAAGTATGTCGATCCCCAGAGCGATCTGGTGCGCGAGGCCAAGCGTTGGCATCAGCTTCGGCGACGAATAGCCTCGGCCGAAACTGCTCTCATCGGAGACCCCAGGGCTTACCTCCCAATCGTCCTCGGACATGTCAGGATCCCGCCGTGCGCTTCGCGCGGCGGGATCCTTCGTCCTGCGGAAAGATTTGGAGGTAGCCCTAGGGCCTCCTGCGGTGACTGGGGAGGCCGAGACTATTCGTCTTCTTGCTGCGGGTGCCTGGGGTAGGATGCGGCGTGCATTTTTGGGAGTATTCAGCAGCCGAGGGTGCCTGCATACTGGATTTTGGGCGAAAGGCAGGCACCATGGGCCGCATCCTGTAAAAAAACGAGCGGCTCTAGAGGCGTTGGGACTCAGAATCGGGGCTTTCAGCGCAGTTTTGCACCCCCGCCCCCGCGCCCGCGGACCCCGGGACGCTGAATACTCCGGAATTTGCACGGCGCCCCCTGGGGTACCTGTGGGCAAAAAGCAACCGCCCCCGTCAAAGTATGCATTTGGCGGGGCGGTTTATGCAAAAATGCTGCTGCGGGCGCGTCGCAGCTCGCTAGAACTTGAATCCCAGGGCAGGTTACTCGGCGCTTTTGAGGGCGCCGACCATGTCGATCTTGTTGAGGGTACGATTGGTGGCGAGGTTGACGATAAACGTAAAGCCAAAGGAAAGCACCACGGCGAGCACGTAGCTTAGCGGCTCGACCTCAACATCAAAGTACAGCGACGGCATCTGCAAAATGTACGTAAAACTCTCGGCCAGCAAGCCGCCCAGTGGCACGCCCAGCGCGGCGCCAATTGCCGTGAGGATCAACGTCTCCTTGTTGACGTAATGGTGCACCTCGCCACGGCGGAAACCAAGCACCTTGATGGTCGCCAGCTCGCGCTCGCGCTCGGAGATATTCGTGTTGGACAGCGTAAACACCACCACAAACGACAGGCACGCCGCCATAAAGGTCACGAGCACCACGACGGAATTGATAATAGTGAAGTTCGCCTCAAAGTTCTCCCAATGCTCGGCCGTGCTCGAAATCGAAAGCCAGCCGTCACTCTTAAGCTTCTTGCTAAACGCAATCTGGTCGGCCGACGAACCCTTGAGCAGCGCAAAGATGCCATTGAGGCGAACGCTGCGCCCAAACGCGCGCTCATAGGTGCTCTGCGTCATGTAAAGCGTGTTGCCCAGATAGTTAAGCGAAATGTCGCTGACCTTGACCTTGGCGACGTTGAGTGACGAATCCTGGACGTGCGCCGTATCGCCCGGTTGAATCCCCAGCACCAGCTGTGAACTCTTACTCAGATACACGTCTCCGTCACGCAAAGACAGTGGCTCTTTGGACTCATCCTCAAGGCGAACATAGTCGTCCAGATCGTTCGTGCGGTCATCGGGCACCACGATCAGCTGCACGGTCTCGCTCTTTCCGCCGAATGTAAAGGTGACGTTGTCGGTCATGATCGGCAGCGTCGAAGTTACGGTCACACCGGAATCCTTGACCGCGCTTCGCTCGTCGAGCGCCGCGCACGTCTGCGAAAAATCGTCGGGATTGGCAACCGCCAGCAGGTCGTAGCGTGTGATGTGGCCGTACTGCTTGGGCGAAAGCGCGACCGACGTATCACGAATGCCCATGCCGCAGATCACGAGCGCCGTGCAGCCGGCGATGCCGAAGATGGTCATAAAGGCGCGCTTTTTGTAGCGGAACAGGTTACGCGCTGCCACCTTGTTCAAAAAGCCCATGCGGCGCCAGATAAATCCGATACGCTCGAGCAGAATGCGTGAGCCGGCACGCGGCGCCTTGGGGCGCATGAGCGAGGCAGGGGTCTCGGCCATCTCGTGGCGGCAGGCGATAATCGTGGCGCCCACCACGCCCACGGCAAACAGCGCCACCGAAACGATCGAGGACACGATGTCGTACGAAAGTAGCATCTGGGGCAGTGAGTACATGTCGTCGAACACCGTAAACAGGAACAGCGGCAGGCCCACAAATCCGATGATGTTGCCGAGCACGCCGCCGATCAGACAAGCCCACAGCGCATAGTCCACGTATTTGGACAGGATGCGCCCGCGCGAATAGCCGAGCGCCTTATACAGGCCGATGAGCGTGCGCTCCTCCTCGACCATACGCGTGGCGGTGGTAAGGCTGATGAGCACGGCGACGATAAAGAAGATGAACGGGAACACCGTGGCGATAGCCTCAATTGACGAGCTATCGCTCTCCACGCTCGAGTAGCTTGCGATATTGCCGCGGTCCTGGATGTACCAGGTGCATTCGCCCAGATCGGAAAGCTCGGCGCGGGCATCGGCAAACTGCTGGTCGGCGGCGGCGCGGCGCTGATCCAGGTCGGTCTGCGCTTGCACGCGCTCCTCGCTGCCCTCTGCCATGCGATTGATGTTGTCCTGCTCAATCCCAAAGAGCATATTCGCCTGACGCTCAGCCGCGTCCAAGCTCGCCGGCGTGTCGACCGTCAGCTCCTGGGCGCGCGCTTCTCACGCTCCTCGCGGATCTTCTCGATATTGCCCTTGACCTCATTGATCTTTGCCGCGTAGGAATCCGAATAGGAGTTGAGGCTCTTGGCTCCCTCGACGATCACGTGGACCGCGGAGTAGGAAGAAGATGTCGCGGCGTCCTCGCTCACATAGAACTTATAGTCCGCCGCCGAAGCAGCGCGAAAGGCGTTGACTGTCGAGTCAGAACTTACATCAGTGGGGTCGAGGACCTCAGCCGTAATGGTGTAATCGCCCGCGGCAAACTGGTCCTTGGCGCTTTGATTGGACGAGCTCGCGTCATTGGCGGCAAAACTCACCGTATCGCCGATTTTCTTGCCCGATGCCTTCAGGAACTTCGAAGTCACCGCGACTTCATCGGCGCTCTCGGGCAAATCGCCGTTCACGAGCACCGGCTGATCGATGTTCTCCTTGGAGAGACTCTGCACGACCACGCGCTCGCGCGTTGTGCCCACGGCGGTGTAGGCGGTCTCGGTGTAGATGCCCTCGGCCGTTTCGACGCCATCGACCTCTTGTATGGCGTCGAGATCATCGTCAGTCAGGCCATAGGTCGACTGCACGTTAATGTCATAGACATTTTGCTGGTCGAAGTAGGCATCAACCGAATCACACAGGTCCTCGCAACCCGCCTTAAGGCCGCACATCACGCTCACGCCAAGCGCGGTGATGACCACGATTGACAAAAAGCGCTTAAGACTGCCTCGGATTGTGCGGTAGATGCCACGGCGAAAAACCGTCGGCACCATATCGTTTGAGCTTTGGGCAGTGCGGTAGGTCGTAAAATCCTGCTCGCGCTCCGTGTTCTGCGCGTCGCGGCGTAGGCTGTTTTGGCGGTCTTGGTCCATGGGCGCTACCACTCGATCGTCTCGATAGGCACGGGATTTTGCTGGACCGTCTCGCTCTCCACGCGACCGTTCTTAAAGCGGATCAGGCGATCGGCCATGGGCGCCAGCGCGGAGTTGTGGGTGATGATGATGACCGTAATGCCCTGCTTGCGGCAAGTGTCCTGCAGCAGCTGCAAGATCTGCTTGCCGGTTTTATAGTCAAGTGCGCCCGTGGGCTCGTCGCACAAAAGCAGCTTGGGGTTCTTTGCCAGTGCGCGGGCAATGGACACGCGCTGCTGCTCGCCGCCCGAAAGCTGCGCGGGGAAGTTGGCGAGGCGCTCACCCAAGCCAACCTGGCAAAGCGTTTGCTCGGCATCGAGCGAATCAGGCAGATTTGCGCCGCAAGCTCAACATTTCGAGCGCCGTCAGGTTGGGGACCAGATTGTAGAACTGGAAGACAAAGCCGACGTCGGCGCGGCGGTATTCCACGAGCTGCGCCTCGTTAGCGGAGCTCACATCGCGCCCGTCCACCGTCACGGTGCCGGAAGTCGCCGTATCCATGCCGCCCAGAATGTTGAGCGCCGTGGTCTTGCCGGCACCCGAAGCACCCAAAATGATGGCGAGCTCGCCGCGCTCGACCGTAAAGCTCGCGCCGTCGAGTGCGTGAATGCGGGCGTCGCCTCGCCGTATGCCTTGATGACGTCTTTGAATTCGATATAAGCCATCGATCGGTTCCCATCTGGTCGGATAACTCTTTAGTATTACCCATTTCGCACCGACTAAAAAGGGACGGGTTTATTTTGGCAGGTTCTATATGGGGAAACGGCAGCTATAGATGAGGCGCCGGGGAGGCAGAGAAATCATCGATGGGGTCAGGCCGACCGCCAAACACAACGCACGCATCTCAATCTGTCAGCCAAATCATTCGAACAGCTGTTCGTTTCTATGATATGATTCAGCTATCTAAGTAGCCAATACGCAGAAAGGCGGCCAACATGGCGTTCGACTTTAAGAAGGAATGCAAGGAGCTCTACAGACCTGCGAGCAAGCCGAGTATCGTAACTGTCCCGCCTATGAGCTACGTTGCCGTTCGCGGAAAGGGCGACCCAAATACCGAAGGTGGCGAGTATCAAAATGCCCTGCCGCTGCTTTACGGCATCGCCTATACCGTCAAGATGTCAAAGAAAGGCTCAAGGAGTATCGAGGGCTATTTCGACTTTGTGGTACCGCCGCTCGAGGGCTTCTGGTGGCAAGACTCCCCGAGCGGCGACATCGATTATGTACGCAAGGACGATTTCAACTTTATCTCGTGCATCCGCCTGCCCGATTTCGTCACTCAGGATGACTTTGACTGGGCGGTCGCGGAAGCCACGGCCAAAAAGAAACTGGACTTTTCTGCCGTCGAGCTGCTTAAAGTTGACGAGGGTCTCTGCGTTCAATGCATGCATACCGGACCCTACGACAGCGAGCCGGCAACCGTAGACGCCATGCATGAATATGCGACCGAGCAGGGCTATGTCCCCGACTTCTCAGACACCCGTTTACATCACGAAATCTATCTTTCCGATCCACGCAAGTGTGCGCCGGAGAAACTTAAGACTGTGGTTCGTCATCCTATCAAGCGCGCTGAATAGCGTGGAGCGTCATTTCACGCGCTGGGTTTTAAGCCAGCCAACCAGCCGCCTCCTAGGCCGTCCGGTAATTATCTTGACGCGGCCCGTTGCATCTTATAAGTTTGTTTTGCTAAAGCTGGAAAGCCTCTCAACGATGCGCAACTCCAGCTCTTTTTCTATCAAGAGGCTTAATGAAATACCAGAAGTCGCGGATATCCATCAACGAACAAATAGCACTATTGACAGAAAACAAGGGTCTTAAGTGCTCTGATCAAAGCGAACTCGAGCGAGCTTTGGTCGAAGTCGGCTACTACAGGCAAAGCACTCGAACGCTACTCCTCGTACGCGCCCTCAAGCCGGAGCAGCCACTCCTTACGGTCGAGGCCGCCGGCATATCCGTTGAGCGACCCGTCGGCGGCAACCACGCGATGGCACGGCACAATAATCGAAACAGGGTTATGCGCGACCGCAGCCCCCACGGCACGGGGGGACACAACGGGCGCCTCGTTTCCCGGTACACGATGTCGAGCCGCAACACGCTGGGCGATCTCGCCATACGTGGCAACCTCGCCGCGCGGAATGGAAAGCAGCTCGTACCAAACTTCACGCTGAAACGCCGTACCGATCATATGCAACGGCGGCGTAAACCGAGGTTCCTGCCCTGCAAAATAAGCATTCAGCCAAGCCCACGAACGCTCAAGCACCGAAGAAGCCGCACCATTTGCAGGACTCACCGACGACATGCCGCCAGCACCAGAAACTGCATCGGCGCCTTCAACATGTTCAGGATCTTCTTTGAGAAGCGTGGAGCCAAAATGCTCCTGTCCCTCAAACCAAAGCCCCGTCAGACCGCGGCCATCAGCGGCAAGCAAGATTCGCCCAAAGGCGAAGCAAACGTCGTCGTGACCACCAGCGGCTCCTTCAAAACTCCGCAACATAATACCGCGAATTGTGCAGACAACCCCAATCGACCCCA
>ENA-OQER01000412-OQER01000412.1-human-gut-metagenome-genome-assembly--contig:-NODE-412-length-23374-cov-4.672345_pt1 | contig 23374 bp, 22 predicted proteins | sample MGYA00242797_ERZ504639 | MGnify/ENA primary metagenome ERZ504639 (study PRJEB26092, sample SAMD00036306) | human gut metagenome | host: Homo sapiens | study: EMG produced TPA metagenomics assembly of...
CGGGCAATTGGCGGATCATAATATGCGTGTTGTAAAAAGTGGCTTGTCACCTTCCGAACGTTATGTCACCAAGCATTGTTGAAAGTGCGCCAAGGCATGAAAATTAAACCGATAGAACAAACCAATAAACTTCAATAGCCTTATGTTTTCAAAATTTTTCATAGAACGGCCTATATTTGCCACGGTGCTGGCTTTGTTATTCGTGGTGGCCGGACTTGTAACTCTGAATATATTGCCCGTGGCGCAATATCCCGATATTACGCCGCCTACCGTGCAAGTCAGTGCGGTATATCCGGGTGCCAATGCTGAAACTGTAGCTCAAACTGTCGGTATCCCCATTGAACAGCAGGTAAACGGTGTGGATGGAATGTTGTATATGAGCTCCAATTCCTCCGCATCGGGTGCTTATTCGCTGACTGTGACTTTCGAAGTGGGAACGGATATTGATATGGCAACTGTAATGGTACAAAACCGAGTTAGTGTAGCGTTGAATTCTTTGCCTGAAGCTGTGAAAGTACAGGGAGTGACGGTGCAGAAGCAGTCATCCAATATTGTGATGATGCTTACACTGAGTGGTGATAGTATTTATGATGGCCTTTATCTGACCAATTATGCCAATTTGAATCTGGTAGACCAGTTGACACGTGTGCCGGGAGTAGGAGCGGTGAATGTGATGGGAGCCGGAGACTATTCCATGCGTGTATGGCTGAATCCTGAAACAATGCGTATCCGCAATATTACTCCGCAGCAAGTTTACTCTGCTATTCAAAGTCAGAACATGGAGGTTTCAGCCGGTTATGTGGGACAGCCTATCGGTAGTTCGGCCAATAATGATTTTCAATATACGCTGAATGTGAAGGGACGGCTTTCTACTTCTGAAGAGTTTGGGGACATCATATTGAGAGTGGAAGACCAGGGGAAGGTACTTCGTCTGAGAGATGTTGCCAAAATTGAGTTGGGAAGTGCCGAGTATGGAGTTGTTTCCAAATTGAAGGGACAACCTACAGCAGGTATTGCTGTCTATCAGTTACCGGGGAGTAACTCATTGGATGTGTCTAAAGGAGTTCGTGCACGCATGGCGGAATTGGCTGAAACATTTCCGGCAGGGGTGAAGTATAATGTAACATTGGACACTACAGATGTGGTTCATGACTCTATTGATGAAGTGATGAAGACTTTCGTGGAGGCGATTGTTCTAGTGGTGCTGGTTATCTTTTTTTTCCTGCAAAGCTGGCGGGCAGTTCTTATTCCATGTCTTACTATCCCTGTTTCTCTTATCGGAACACTGGCGGTAATGGCTGCTTTAGGCTTTTCTATCAATACATTGACACTGTTCGGCTTGATATTGGCTATAGCTATTGTAGTGGATGATGCCATTGTGGTGACTGAAAATGCCACCCGTATTCTAGATGAAGGGAAGCTGGACGCCCGGGCGGCCACCGAGCAGGCTATGGGAGAGATTACCGGACCTATTGTCGGAGTGGTGCTGGTACTGCTTGCCGTTTTTATCCCTACTACACTGATTAGTGGAATTTCCGGGCAGCTTTATAAACAGTTTGCATTGACTATTGCGGCTTCTACGGTTATAAGTGGTTTCAATTCATTGACATTGACTCCGGCTGTTTGTGCTCTGTTGCTCCGTCCTACTCCGATGCATAAAGCGCGTTTGTTCCGTTGGTTTGATAGTATGAATGACTGGATGCAGCGGGTTTATGACGCTTCAGTAAAATGGTTGTTGGCACGTCCGGTTATTGCTATCGGTTCTTATATCGTAATATCAGTCATTGCTATTCTGATGTTTGTAAAATGGCCCAGCACCTTTATTCCCGAAGAAGATGACGGATATTTTATGATTGCCATTCAGCTTCCGGCTGCCTCTTCTTTAGAACGTACACAAATGGTGGGTAAGCAGATTGATGCTATTTTGTCAGAGTATCCCGAAGTGAAGACTTATTTGGGAGTAAACGGATTCAGTATCATGGGAGGTGGTCAGTTGCCTAATGCGGCTACCTATTTTGTGGTGCTGAAGAATTGGAAAGAGCGTGCGGGTAAGGAGCATACCGCTCAAGCGGTGGTTAATCGTTTTAATGAACAGGCATATGCATGATACAGGAAGCCCAAGTCTTTGGTATTATTCCTCCTGCTATCCCTGGTATGGGTAATACAGGTGGTTTACAACTCGAACTGGAAGATCGCAAGTCTTTGGGTGCAGAAGAACTGCAAAAGGCGGTTGAGGCGTTATTGGCTAATTATCACAATGAGCCGGCTATTGCTTCTATAAGCAGTATGTATCAAGCGGATGTACCTCAGTATTTTTTGAATATAGACCGTGATAAAGTTCAGTTAATGGGCTTGCAGTTGAATCAGGTTTTCTCTACATTAGGGTATTATATGGGGCAGGCTTATGTAAATGATTTTGTAGAATTCGGCCGTATCTACCAGGTAAAATTGGAGCTGGTGAACAGGCCCAAAAGGTGATTGATGATGTGTTGAAACTGAGTGTGGTCAATTTGAAAGGAGAGATGGTTCCTTTCAGTAGTTTTACACAAATAGAGCAAAAACTGGGAATGGATCAGATAAACCGATATAATATGTATTCGGCAGCTTCTATCACTATTACTCCGGCTGCGGGGAGTAGTTCCGGTCAGGCGATAGAGGCTGTGGGGAGTTTGATAAAAAATCAGCTAGGAGGAGAGTTTGGATATGAGTGGACTTCTGTTGCTTATCAAGAAACTCAGGCTGGTAATACTACTACTATTATTTTAATCATGGCTTTGTTGGTAGCTTATTTAGTATTGGCAGCTCAGTATGAAGTTGGACAAGCCCGGTGGCTGCCGTAATGGGATTACCGGTAGCTATTTTGGGAGCGATGCTCGGTTGTTGGGTGATGGGAGTTCCAGTCAGCATTTATACACAAATCGGTATTATTCTGTTGATAGCCTTATCGGCGAAAAATGGTATTTTAATTGTGGAGTTCGCCCGTGATTACCGTAAGGCCGGCAATCCTATCCGTGAGGCGGCTTATGAGGCGGGGCATGTGCGTTTGCGTCCTATTCTGATGACTTCATTTACTTTTGTATTAGGTGTGATGCCGTTGCTGTTTGCAACAGGCGCTGGTGCCGGAAGCCGTGTGGCACTAGGTGCGGCAGTAGTATTTGGTATGGCCGTGAATACGATTTTTGCTACCGTTTATATTCCTAATTGGTATGAAGTGATGCAGAATATTCAAGAGAAATGCTTGACAAAGAAACAGTGAATGTTTCCTTTTCATATTTCACCACAGATTATACAAATTAACACAGATTGAATATAAATTGCTGATTGTCAATATAAATAATCTGAGTTGATATATATAGTCTGTGGTGAATTTATTATCTTTGCAGCAAACGTATAAAATATGGATACAATAAACAACGATCTTACTAACTTATTGCAACAGATGGGGGTGCATCAGGAAAGTCTGGGCATCACTCAGCGTATTGTCATGATAGCAGGGATTCTGATCATGCTTTTGTGGCAGATTACTTTTGTAGAAAAATAATAGTTCCTACTATAAAAAAACTGACAGCAAGAACACAGGCTACTTGGGATGATTATTTATTCAATGATGCTGTACTGGATAATATGTGTCATCTTATTCCACCTATAATATTGTATGTATTACTTCCTTTTGCTTTTCCACATGAGCCTGTGACTTTGACATTCATACTGAAGCTATGCTGGGTTTACATCACGGCTGTAGCCATGAAATTGATCTGTTCTTTTTTGACCTCTCTCTATACCATTTCAAGTGAACATGAGAAGCTGAAAAACCATCCTCTGAAAGGAGTATATCAGATGATAAAACTGATTGTGATTTGTGTAGGGGTAATTATTATAGTCAGTACATTGATAGATAAAGATCCTGTGAACATTCTTACAGGATTGGGTGCTTCTGCTGCTATTTTGATGTTGGTTTTCAAAGATACGATTATGGGATTGGTTGCCGGAGTCCAGCTTTCTGCCAATGATATGCTTCGACCGGGAGATTGGATTACTATGCCGAAATATGGAGCTGACGGTACAGTAATAGAAAGTGACCCTTACCACTGTAAAAGTACGCAATTGGGATAATACTATAACCACAGTTCCTCCTTATGCATTGGTCAGTGATTCGTTTCAGAACTGGCGTGGTATGCGGGAAAGTGGTGGACGTAGGGTGAAGCGTTCTATTAATATAGATATGAATACAGTCCATTTCTGTACACTGGAGCAAATGAAGACATTTGAAAAACAAGCTTGGATGTCAGACTTTGAAAAAACGGGAAAGGAGGAAGTGAATCTTTATGTGTTTCGTCACTATCTGGAATATTATTTGCGTCATAATCCTCGGGTGAATACAGAATTGATTTTGATGGTGCGTCAATTACAACCTACGCCGCAAGGATTGCCCATAGAACTTATTTCTTCTCTGCCAATAAAGACTGGATTCCATACGAACGCTTGCAAGCAGAGGTCTTTGACCATTTGTTGGCTGTGCTTCCCGAATTCGGATTAAGGGTATTCCAAAGCCCTTCAGGATTGGATGTGTTGTCTCTTTCTTCTCATTAATTTATAATCTCACTAACGGAGAGATACAGGAAATCATTACATATTAACACGGATTAAATCAAATTTATTGATTGTCAGAATGAATAATCCATGTTAATATGTGAGAATGTACACTATTATACATGAAGTTCCAGTATAAACCGGGTCCCTTTTTTATAATCAGTGTCCAAAGTCAGTGTGCCATTTAATTTATAAGCGATAAGGCTGCAGGTAGGCAACCCTAGTCCGTTCCCTTGTGTTAAATCGCGTATTTTTGCAAATGGCTTGAACAGTCTTTCACGCGTTTCAACCGGAATTCCCGTTCCCGTATCAGTTAGTATGAATTGATGTGTATGAGCGCTTCGTTTTTTGAATTCCAGTGAAATCTTACCGCTTTTCGTATATTCTGCTGCATTGTTCAATAAATGGTTTAATATGCGTTCCAATTCTTCTGCATTTGTCTTAATATTTACACGTGGGACGTTTACCACTGCTTCTACTCCGGACTTGAAGTTTATTTTCGCTTTTTCCATAATACTTTCACATAATGTATTTATGTTCAGTTCCTTTAGCGGATAATGTTCTTCACGTGTTTCTTCCAATGAAATATACGTCTGGATAGCTGTCATTAGTTCTTTCAGTGCCTTGATGTTTTCATGTAATATTGGGGTAGATATTGTTCCCTTTGTTGCTTCATCTATTGTATTCAGACTTGGTTCAATTTGGGCGCTGATATTACCGATAAACTTAGACTTCTGCTCATTGTTTTCATTCGCTATTTGTAGGCTATGTTTCAATTTTTTTACTTGGCGGATATGTTTAAATAACAAGGTAGCTAAAAATAATAATCCGGCAGCTAATATGGCAGATAACACACATAATGCAATGATAATAATTAGATTTGTGGTAATCTTGTCTTCTTTTTCCTGCAAAATTTTTTGACTGGTTTCATATTTTTGTTGTAGTGTGTTTAGCTCATTGGCTGTTTTTACTGCTTTTATGGAATCTTGCCATGAAGTATAAAGTTTTCTCATTGCAATAGCCAATGGGGCATTATTATTCTGTTCGGCATATCCCAACATGTCTTTATAGCATTGGTCTATTCCTTTTTCATCTTTACCGGTAGAGCGCTTTTGGAATAAGATGTTGTAACATTCCAAGCTTTTGTCTGTCATACCGAAAGTTTGATAATAATTGGCTTCCGTCATTAGAAGTTCTTCTTGTAAAGAGTCTGATTTTAATAGGTCTGTATAGGAGTGAAGTTGTTTCAATAGTATCTTGCATTGTTCTGTATTTTTTAGATTCGTATACATACGCAGGCGTTCTTTACCCACCATGAAACGCAATTTGTACTCAGGTGATTTTTTTTCTTGCTCACTATAATAAATCAGTGCGTCCATTTGTCGGCAAGTGGCAAAGGCTTCTTTATATTGTCTGTTTTGAGTAAAGAGCGTACTTACCCGTATTCCCTCTTCTACCGCTTTATTTATTTGCTTTTGTTCGGCATACTGAGTGAATTTTGCCCACTTTGTATTTAACTCTTGAATATTGACACCTGCCGGTATGGCTGTAGTTTGTCCTTGCCCTGCAACACAACAAAAGGCAAGTGCTAATGTTAGAAGAATTTTTTTCATTATTGAAACAGGTTTTCTGCAAATATAACCTTTTTTTAAGCAAAAAGTTCGGGAAGTGCAACTTTTTTTCATCTTCTAGCGTCTAAACTGTAAAACAATAACTTTTAAGCAGGACAGGCCATCTTGTAAAAAGAATAAAATCATAATATTTAAAATGAGAAAAATAGTAATGATAGTCATACTGGTAGCCAGTATGGTACAAGGAGTTTTTGCCCAACAAATAATTATAAAGGGCACTGTGAAAGGCGCGACAAGTAAAAAGGCTGCAGAATATGTTAATGTAGTTTTACAAACAGCAGATTCGGTTTTTGTTGGAGGAACTATTACGAATAGCAAAGGCGATTTCTTACTGAATAAGGTCTATGCAGGCGATTATTTATTGGCATTATCCTGTGTGGGGTATCGTACGCAATTTATTGTATTAAACGGAATTAAACAGAATGTAAATTTAAGGGAAATTTTATTGGAAGATGATGCTGTGGCTATGGAAGGTGTAACAGTTAGTGCTTCCGGACAAATCAGTCATTCGGATCGTAAGTTGATTTTTCCTTCTGAACGGCAAATGAAGATTTCAACAAATGGAGTCAATCTGTTGCAACAGATGATGCTTCCCCGTATTCAGATAAATCCCATGAATAATGAGATAGGAGTGTTAGGGGGAGGAGAACTTCAGCTTCGTATCAATGGAGCGAAAGCAGAAGTTGAAGAGATTAAGGCATTACAGCATCAGACATTATTCGTATAGAGTATCATGACAACCCTGGTTTGCGTTATGGTAATGCTGAGGTAGTGCTTGATTATATTGTCCGTCGTCCGGAAACGGGGGGAAACTTTGGAGTGGATTTGTCTCAGGGGATGAATGCCATGTGGGGAGAATATAATGTTTTTGGAAAAGTGAACCATAAGAAGTCTGAGTTTGGTGTTTCGTATTACATGGGACCTCGCGATTTCTATGGTATGTATCGGGATAATGAAGAGGAATTCCATTTGGCGGACGGAACAACATTACATCGTATAGAAGAAGGTGAACCGGGGCACGGATCTGTGTTTATGAATAATTTAAGTATGAATTATAATTTACAGCAGACTGAAAATTCATTGTTCAGTGCTACTTTTCGTTTGAGAAGTAATAGCCAGCCTCATTGGGATTATCAAGGAGTATTGACTAATGTTGCCGATTCTGATGATAAGGTGGATATGATAGACCGTACTAAAAAAAGTTGGTCTCGTCCTTCGTTGGATCTTTATTATCAACAGGGATTGAAAAATAAGCAACTTTTGGTATTCAATGTGGTAGGTACTTATAATAGGGAAAAATCACGCCGTTTGTATCAAGAAAGCTTGCAGGATGAGTTGTTGACTGATATTAATAATAATGTATTAGGAGATAAATATTCTCTAATTGGGGAGGCTGTTTATGAGAAGCAATTTTCTAAAGGAAATTCGTTGAGTTTCGGGTTGCGCCATACCCAGTCTTTCGCCAATAATGCATACCGTAACGGTCATTATTATGAAACGGATATGAATCAAGGGGATACATATGTTTATGGGGAATATAGAGGAAAGGTAAATAAATTGGACTACAGATTGGGTGTAGGTGTTACTCGTTCTTATTACAAACAAAGTGGTGATGATTCGTATGAGAATTATAGTTTTAATCCTCGTTTGGTACTGCATTATACGTTGCCGGGAAATTCATTCGTCCGTTGGAAATCCGATATCAGTAATGCTTCTCCGTCATTGGGGGATTTAAGTGCAGTAGAACAGATTGTGGATTCGTTGCAAATCAGACGAGGCAATCCGAACTTGAAAGCCTATTTGCGTTATCACACAGAGTTGACATACGAATGGCAGAAAGGTATATTTTATTCTAATCTTTGGGGGGCGTATGATTATCGGCCGAATGCCATTATGGACGAGAAGTATCAGGACGGTGACAAGATTGTACAGACATGGGACAATCAAAAGGATTGGCAGAAATTATCAGGGCGTCTGACTTTGCGTGTTGGCCCTATTAAGGATATGCTACAGTTCTCGTTTACCGGTGGAGTAAACCATTATATGAGTCATGGTAATACATATTCTCATACTTATACAAACTGGTATTGTAATGCTGAAGCATCCTTTAATTACAAGCAGTTCTCTCTTTACTGGCAGATGAATACTAATTGGAATAATTTCTGGGGGGAAACCTTGTCAGGGGGGGAGAATATTCAGGTATTGGTGATGTATTACACGCACAAGAATTTGCGTGTAGGGTTGGGAGCTTTTAATCCGTTTACGGATAATTATAAACAGCAGACTGAGAACTGGAATAAATATGCTTCTTATAAAAAAACGAATTATGTGAAGGAGAGCTCGCAAATGTTTTTGGCAAGTGTTTCTTATAATTTCTCGTTTGGCCGTAAGTTTAAAGCAGGCAACGGAGGGTGAATAATAGTGATAACGATTCCGGAGTGATGAGTACCGGAAAATAAACAAGATAATCATTTTAATGAACTTAAGTTCATGGGGCAAGTAAGTTAAGTAACTTGGCTCACGAACATAAGTTGCTTGGCTTACGAAGTTAAGTTCATAAATTTATCGAAATAATAGATATATTACCCTTAACAAAATCATATATGAAAATGAAAAAAACTTGATTGATTATGAGTCCTGTGGGAGAAATTACGGATTACGTAAAGGCCACCAGTAGAACGACTGCTCGTCCTGTACTTCTATTATATTATGTATTGCGAAGCCCCGAAACTCCCTCTTCGGATAAAATGTTGATTGTGGCGGCACTTTCGTATTTGGTATTGCCGATTGATTTGATTTCGGCTAAGCGGTTACCAATTATCGGCTGGATTGATGAAGCGGTATCTTTGGTTTATGCTTATAAAAAGGTGTGCCGCTATGTGACTCCTGAGATTGAATCAGAAGTGGATAATGTACTGGAACGCTGGTTTCCGGAAGGAAAGTACGAATTGATAGAAGAATAAATATTGTACTTATCTTTGGGGAGTAAGGATGGGTAAATGGAGTATTTTAGGAATGGGCTTCGTCGACTTTCGGCGTGGCCCTTGCTGATTGTAGACAAAGGTAGATTGTAATTCTACCCCAAGGAACTTCATTTTGTTTCATATATTATGCATCTATGATTTTTAACTGGTACGGAAAGAATTATAGAAACTGTCTGTTCTTACGTTCCGGATGGAAATAAAGCAATATATTTGGAATGAAATCATTTTGTCTGAGAATATGTGATGTATGTAAAAGTGTTACAATATGTTTTGAGTATTGTCAATACCTTATAGTTCAATGTTTAACATGACCTAAGTTCTCTTAGAACTTTATATTAAATATTGCTGCAAAGATATGAAAATATATTAAATACCAAAGATATCGCAGCTAAAATGTTGGATAATAAATAATTTTATTCTAATAGGATTTACTTTTTGCTTGCCAAACTCAGCAAAACAACTCTTTTTGAACGTTTTTATCTAAGTTCTAAGAGAACTTAGCATTTATGAACGTTAAATTAAAAAGTTTTTTTATGAAAAAGAGAGTTTTGTTTACGTTGACTTGTCTATTCCTATGGACAGGTATGACAATGGCTCAGGTATCCCGAATTACTGGAGTTGTAGTTTCGGCAGAAGACAATGAGCCGATTGTCGGAGCTTCGGTTCTTGTGAAAGGTACTACCCTTGGAACTATTACCGATATGAATGGCCGGTATAGTATAAACAATGTTCCGGTCAATGCAAAATCTTTGGTAATATCGTTTGTCGGTATGAAAACACAAGAATTGGCTATAAAGGGTGGTGAGCAAAGAGTAGTGATGCAAAGTGATACAGAATTGATTGATGAGGTCGTTGTAGTAGCTTATGGTACACAGAAAAAATCATCTTTTACCGGAGCTGCTTCCACAGTAGGGGCCAAATCCATAGAGAAACGTGCTATCACTAATGTTACAGCTGCATTGGAAGGGAATGCTTCCGGAGTTCAGGTGACTGCTGCCACCGGACAACCTGGTGAATCTTCTTCTATCCGTATTCGTGGGTTTGGCTCAGTCAATGCATCCAATGCTCCTTTATATGTAGTGGACGGAACTATATATAATGGTAGCATAGGTGATATTAATCCTGCAGATATTGAGTCTATGACTATATTGAAAGATGCGGCATCTACTTCTTTGTATGGTTCAAGTGCGGGTAATGGTGTTATCTTGATTACTACTAAAAAAGGTAAAGAGTCAGGTGGAACAGGAGTAAACTTGACTATTAACCAAGGATGGTCAAACAGGCTTATAAAGATTATAAAAAGGTGGGAATTTATGATTACTATCCTTTACAATGGGAGATGTTGAAGAATTCCTATATTACATCTGGTAAAGATGTCGCAACGGCAGCCTCATTGGCAACATCTAAAATTGGAAGTACGTTGAAATATAATCCTTTTGTTGGTGTCGCAGATGATGCCATTGTCGGAACTGATGGAAAGCTGAATTCTTCAGCCGATGCATTGAAGTGGGGAGATGATTTGGATTGGGAAGATGCAGCTTTCAAAACCGGCTATCGTCAGGAATATAATTTGAGTTATAATACAAAAACAGAAAAAAGTGATACTTATGCTTCTGTTGGTTATTTAAATGACGATGGTTATATGATTAAGACTGACTTTGAACGTTATTCTGGTCGTTTGAATTATAATGTGTACCCTACTAAATGGTTCAAGACTGGTTTGAATTTGGGAGTAACTCGTACGGTATCCAATTATTCAACTTCAGATTCGGGAAATTCGAGTTCATATAGTAACCTTACACGTTTTATTCGTACCATGGCTCCTATATATCCCGTTCATAAACATGATTTGGAAACCGGTGCTTATTTGGATGCTAATGGTAAGGCAACTACTGATCCGGGTGAATATATTTATGATTATGAAGGAACTCGCTTGTCGAATAATGGACGTGATGCGATAGCTGAAACAGAGTTCAATCAACGTGAACTAGTGCGTGTTAATCAGACTGGACATACTTATCTCACTTTGACTCCGGTTGAAGGTTGAACCTTACAGCCAATTACTCTATCAATAATATTGATTATCGTCGTAAAGTCTATGAAAATCCTTATGTGGGCGATGGTACTGCAGGACCGGGCCGTTTGAACCAGATGTCTACCCGGACGCTGACTCAGACCTTTAATCAATTGATAACTTATAACAAGTCTATCGGAAATCATAACTTTGACGTTCTTTTAGGACATGAAAACTATTCTTATAAGTATGAGTATTTATATGGTATGAAGACTCAGGAAACAGTTTCGGGTATGTATGAATTTGGTAATTTCGTAAATATCAGTTCACTTAGCTCCTATACAAATACCTATAAAAAGGAAGGTTACTTTGGCCGTATCAATTATGATTATGCTCATAAATACTACGCTTCACTTTCTTATCGCCATGATGGTTCCTCGCGTTTTGCAAAAGAGAACCGTTGGGGGGATTTCTGGTCGTTCGGAGCAGGCTGGAGAATTAGTGAAGAGGCATTTATGAAGGATGTGAAATGGGTGAATAACTTGAAATTACGTGCTTCTTACGGTGAAACAGGTAATGATAATATATTGGATAGTGATGGTGATCCTGATTATTATCCTTATCAGACCTTATATGGTTTGGGATATAAAAATGGTTCAGAAGCTGGAGCCTACTTCACGGTGATAGCCAATCCCTCATTGAAATGGGAAACACAAATATCTACGGATATTGCTCTTGAATTTGGTTTGTTTGACTGTTTGACGGGTACTATTGAATATTTTAAGAAAGATTCCAAGGATTTGTTGTTTGATGTTTCTCAGCCCGCTTCTGTCGGAGTAACATCCATTATACAGAATATTGGTAAGGTCACTAATTCAGGAGTGGAAATAGAGTTGGATTATAATGCATTTAAAAATAAAGACTGGAGTGTATCTGTTGGGGCCAATGCTACTTTTGTGAAGAATAAGATAAAGAACCTGCCGGCTACAATGAAAGAAAATGGATATATCAGTGGTTCTAAAAAGTGGTTGGAAGGAAAGTCCATTTATGAATTCTGGCTTCGTCAATGGCATGGGGTAGACCCTCAGACCGGTGATGGTTTATATGTGGCTGATGTAAGTAAATATAATCAAGGGAATATTGGAACAGGGGATGGAACATTACACAGAGCCAGTTTGATGAGTATAAAAAAACAGTAGTGACTATTGATGGTAAGGAATTGACCAATTCGTATACTTATGCTAAATACGACTTCAGTGGTTCTTCTATTCCTGATGTGTTTGGTGGGTTTAATGTCAGAGTAAGTTATAAGAACTTTGATTTGGCTGCTGTATTCTCTTACCAGTTGGGCGGTCAGGTTTTGGATACTAATTATGCTACCATGATGAGTATGACTGAATTTGGTTATGCACAAAGTCCGGATTTGTTAAAAGCATGGAAACAGGCAGGGGATATTACTGAGGTTCCCCGCATAGACAATAGTGCAGCTCATACCACGAATATTGGTCAGTCTTATTCAACTCGTTGGCTTACCAGTTCGGATTATCTTAATTTAAGATCTGTCACTATTGGCTATCAGTTCCCAAAAGCTTGGTTGAGCAAAGTGATGCTTAAGAGCGCCCGTTTGAATCTGACTGCGGAAAACCTGTTCATGTTGAAAGCCCGTCAGGGATTGAATCCGATGGCTAATTATTCCGGTGTAACTTATAATGAATATATGCCGTCCCGTAATATCACGTTAGGGCTTAATGTTTCATTCTAAAAAATAAAAGAATTATGAGATCAATTAAAAATATAACATTAGGATTAGCGACAGTTGGAGTAATGTTCCTATCTGGTTGTGCCGGTGATTATCTGGATACTATTCCCTCTACCTCTGTTTCAGAAACGACAATAAACACCTCGTTGGACAATCTTTATATAGCATTGAATGGAATTCATAAAGAGATGGTTTCTCAGGAAAGTGGATATCAGTGTTTGGGCGGTGAACCCGGTTTTATGATGTCACGTGATGCAGAGGCTGATGATATGAATTGGCAGACAAATACATGGATGAAGGCGGCCTATTTAGGATGGCAATGCAATATGAATGAAACGAATGGTTATAATTATAAGTTCTGGCAAATTTATTATCAATGGATTCTGAATGCTAACAAAATTTTGGCGGGTTTGGAGGAAGTTGAAATAACTAGCCAGGAATTGTTTGACCAGATAAAGGGAGAAGCTTTGTGTATCCGTGCTTGGGCTCATTTTAATTTGGTACAGCTTTATGCAAAACGTTATGAAGCCGGCAAGGATAATACACAGGATGGAATTCCTTATCGTGAAAAAGCTGTGGCCGAAGAGCAGGCACGTAATTCCGTAGAAGATGTTTATGCTAAAATCAATAATGATTTGGATGAGGCTTGTATACTTTTGAGTGGAATAAAAGTAAATGATGTCAATCATTATAGCGAGATGGTGGCATGGGGATTGAAGGCACGTGTAGCATTGACCATGAAGATTATAATAATGCGGCGGTTTATGCAGGGAAGTCTATTTCTTTAGCTGAAGCAGGTGGTCACCAGTTGATGACTGGCAGTCAGTTGAATTGTGGGTTTGCCAATATTACGACGGACACTAAAGAAGCGATGTATGCTGCAATGACTCCCGATGATAAGACTGTTTATTTTTATTCTTATTATGCATATATGTCATGGAACTTTAACTCCAGTGCCATTCGTCAGGGAGTGAAGTGCATAAATGTGGATGCTTATGAAACGATGTCTGAAACAGACTTACGGCGTGCGTGGTGGGATCCGACTGGGGAAGCATCTGTTCCATCATCAAGTTATGCAAAGAATGCTTATCAAAACCGTAAGTTTACTGCCCGTTCTACAGCCGATGCTGTAGGTGATGTCGCATTTATGCGTTTGGCAGAAATGTATCTCACCCAGGCTGAAGCTTTAGCTCGTGCAGGAAAAGATAGTGAGGCGCAGACTGTGTTTACTAAATTCCAGATAACCCGCGATCCCTCTTATATCTCGAAAGGTAATACTGGTGATGCTTTGGCAGAGGAAATTATGAATAGTCGCCGGGTGGAATTATGGGGTGAAGGTTTTCGTTTTTATGATTTGAAACGTTTGCATTTGTCTATTAAACGTGGATCAAATTTTGATATAGCTTTCTGTACTTTCCTTGAAAAGGATAAAGATGCACAAGGTTGGGTGTGGGAGATACCTAAAATTGAAACAGACTTTAATTCACTTTGTACGAAGAACTATTAATAATTCTCTCTAACACATAAATTTTCTCTTAAAGGAGGTGGGCAGACTTTTTCTTGAAAGTTTTGTACCACCTTTTTGCTTAACATAACCTTTGTTTTACAAGGTCGATAGCTTTTCTGGTTTTCTTTTGTGTTACTTGTGTTGTCTAATATCAATTTGTTGATGTTTTTTAGTAATTTAGAAGAAATGGATTTAATTTATACTTGTTCTAATTGCTATAATCCATTGTTTTGAATGAAGTAAAGAACCTGTAAACACAAAATAAGTGTAAACAGATTCTTTACTATTGTTTAAAATGATAAACTATTTAGGTGAAAAAGTTTATTCCTCTTCGTCCAGTAAAATGTTCATAATCTGAACAGCTGCTTTGGCAACAGAAGTTCCGGGGCCGAAGATTGCTACAACACCTGCCTTGTATAAGAAGTCATAGTCTTGAGCGGGGATAACACCACCAGCGATAACTAAAATATCTTCACGACCTAATTTCTTTAATTCTTCAATAATCTGCGGGATCAGTGTCTTATGTCCGGCAGCCAATGAAGAAACACCTACTACATGAACGTCGTTTTCCACTGCGTCACGAGCAGCTTCGGCAGGAGTTTGGAACAACGGTCCCATATCTACGTCGAAACCACAGTCGGCATAACCTGTTGCAACTACTTTTGCACCACGGTCGTGTCCGTCCTGTCCCATCTTGGCAATCATGATACGCGGACGGCGGCCTTCCTTCTTTGCAAATTCTTCGGTCAGTTCGCAAGCTTTTGCGAAGTCTGTATCCTTTTTACTTTCTGATGAGTACACGCCTGATATAGTTCTGATTACTGCTTTATAACGTCCTACAATTGTTTCACAAGCATCCGAAATCTCGCCCAAGGTAGCACGGACATGAGCCGCCTCTACAGCCAGTTCCAGCAAATTGCCTTTACCTGTCTTTACACATTCGGTGATGGCTGCCAAAGCTTTGTCTACTTCTGCTTGATTGCGGCCTTCTTTCAAACGCTTCAGATTTTCAATTTGTTCCAAACGCACAGCTGTATTGTCTACTTCAAGGATATCGATAGGATCCTCTTTTTCCAAACGATATCTGTTGGTGCCGACAATTGTCTGGGCACCGGAGTCGATACGGGCCTGAGTACGTGCCGCAGCTTCTTCAATACGCATTTTGGGTACTCCGGTTTCGATAGCTTTCGCCATACCGCCCAAGCTTTCAATTTCCTGAATATGTTCCCAAGCCTTGTGAGCCAATTCGTTAGTTAAAGATTCTACATAGTAAGAACCACCCCATGGGTCAACGTTCTTGCAAACATATGTTTCTTCCTGAATATAAATCTGAGTATTACGTGCGATACGTGCAGAGAAGTCGGTGGGCAATGCAATTGCTTCATCCAACGCGTTGGTGTGCAGTGACTGGGTGTGTCCCAATGCTGCTGCCATAGCTTCAATACAAGTACGACCTACATTGTTGAATGGATCTTGCTCTGTCAATGACCAGCCCGAAGTCTGGGAATGGGTACGCAATGCCAGTGATTTTGGATTCTTCGGGTTGAACTGTTTGACAATTTTGGCCCACAACATACGTGCTGCGCGCATTTTGGCAATTTCCATAAAATGATTCATGCCGATAGCCCAGAAGAATGACAGACGTGGAGCGAATGCGTCGATGTCTATACCTGCAGCGACTCCGGCCCGAAGATATTCCAAACCGTCAGCCAGTGTATAAGCCAATTCAATATCTGCTGTGGCACCTGCTTCCTGCATGTGGTAGCCCGAGATGGAGATAGAATTGAACTTAGGCATTTTTTGTGAGGTATATTCAAATATGTCAGAGATGATCTTCATGGAAAAGGCAGGTGGATAAATATATGTGTTACGCACCATAAACTCTTTTAAGATATCATTCTGGATGGTTCCGGCCATTTCTTCCAATTTAGCTCCCTGTTCCAAACCTGCATTGATGTAGAATGCCATGATGGGAAGTACGGCACCGTTCATGGTCATGGAAACAGACATCTTATTCAAAGGAATACCATCGAACAAAACTTTCATATTTTCCAATGAGCAAATAGACACACCTGCCTTACCTACGTCACCTACTACACGTTCATGGTCGGGGTCATAGCCGCGGTGTGTCGGAAGGTCGAATGCGACAGACAAGCCTTTCTGACCTGATGCCAAATTACGGCGATAGAATGCGTTGCTTTCTTCGGCAGTGGAGAAACCTGCGTACTGGCGGATAGTCCAAGGACGGAAAGTGTACATCATGGAGTACGGGCCGCGAAGATAAGGAGGAATACCTGCTACATAGTTCAAGTGCTCCATGCCTTCCAAATCTTCTTTAGTGTAAACAGGCTTCACATTAATGTGTTCCGGCGTTTTCCAGTCGGCGGTGATGCCGTTTTCTTTTTGCCACTCCATACCATTCTGAGGTTGGAATCCGGCATATATATCTATATTTTTAAAATTCGGTTTCATTGTTCTTCCTTACTTAATTCCTACTTAGCGTTGTATTCTTTCAATGTGTCCAATACGTTAACACGTACATGGATAAAGTTTTCGATGCCTGCGGCTTTCAGCTCTTCCATACAAGCAGGAGCACCTGCAACAATGAAGATGGCTCTTCCATCTAATGCCTTGAATGCAGGAATAGCATATTCTGCGTATTCATCATCGCTGGAACAGATAACTACGATGTCTGCACCGGCTTTCATAGCTGCTTCGACACCGGCCTCTACTGTGGGGAAGCCCAAATTGTCGATTACTTCGTAACCGGCACAAGCCAAGAAGTTGCATGAGAATTGGGCACGTGCTTGGCGCATGGCCAGATTACCGATAGTTAGCATAAATGCTTTCGGGCGTTTGCCGGATTTCTCTGTCTGCAAACGAAGTACTTCAAACTGGCTGGCAGCACGGTCGAAGTTTAATGTGGCAAACGGTTTTTCACAGTTGTCATGATTGCCTCCACAACAACATTTGGCTTCTACAGGAGCCTTTTCGCCTGCTTTTTCATTGAAGTTAGGATATTGGTTGGTACCCAGTAGAATTTCTTTGCGTTTTGAAACGGAGTCGTGGCGGACCTTGTTGCTTGCGTTGATCGCTTCCTGTACTTTTCCTGCTTTGACTGCTTCCAGCATTCCTCCTTCGTCTTCCACTTTCAAGAATAACTCCCATGCCTGTGTGGCAATAGAAATTGTTAAATTTCAATAAAGTAAGAACCGCGGCGGGGTCAACTACTTTGTTGAAATGACATTCTTCTTTTAGCAATAACTGTTGGTTACGGGCGATACGTTCAGAGAAGTCGTCCGGAGTTTCGTAAGTCTTGTCAAACGGGGTTACAGTGATGGAGTTGACTCCTGCCAAGGCGGCACTCATCGCTTCGGTTTGAGTGCGGAGCAGGTTTACATGTGCGTCAAACAAAGTCAGGTTGAAAGTGGATGTTTCAGCATGTGCCACCATTTTGCAGGCACAGAAACAAGTGCCGTCTTCCGCTTTGTTCGGACATTCGGGTTGGCAGTTGCATTGAGGATGATATTCTTTTACGATGTCCGCCCATAACATACGTGCTGCGCGGAACTTGGCAATTTCCAGAAAATAGTTGGAACTGATGCCGAAATTGAATTTTATTTTCTTGGCAACCAGTGCAGCAGGAACTCCTGCTTCTACCAGTTTGCTCAGATATTCGTTACCCCAAGCCAATGCATATCCCAGTTCTTGTGAAATATAAGATCCGGCATTGTTCAGTTCTATCGCATTGACACAGATACAACGGAATTTAGGTAGCGGAGCCAGTACTTCTACCAATTCTTTGGCGGTAGTGATGAAATTGCTAAGGTCTTTGCCTTTTACCATCATTTTACCCATAGGGTCATAGTTGACGGAGCCTTGCAATTTGGTCAGGTCGTATTCTTTCTTTTGGAAGTAAGCAACCAACAATTTGGCTAATTCCACCGTATGTCCTTGACAAGTGGAGAAGTTTAACTCAATGCATTCCGCACAGATATCATTCAATAATGTTTCGATATATTCAGGACTGAGATCTTTCTTCTTTACGTAGAATCCCAATGAGTCAACACCTTTGTTCAAAATATCCAGTGCTTTAGCATTGGCTTCTTTAGGACACTCTACTTTGATTTCCTGACGCACGAACCAAGTATTGTCGTTTTTCTTCGTGCCTCTTACATAGGGGAATTCTCCGGGTAGTCCTTCGGTTGTTTTCAAACCTTCCAGATCTTCCTGGCGATAAAATGGTTTTACTTTAAAACCTTCGTTGGTTCTCCAAACCAATTTCTTTTCAAAATCAGCGCCTTTCAAGTCTGCTGTAATCTTTTCCATCCACTGTTCCGTAGAAACGGCTGGGAAGTCCGAAAAGAGTTTCTCTTTACTATCTGCCATAGTTTATTCGGTATTAATATTTAAGAATTATATCACATACTTTTTCAATAGTATGGGCAAATATACTAAAACCTTTTAAATAGAATCCTTTTTTTAGCTATTTTCATAAAGGAGAAAGAGAGGTTTCTGTCATTTTGTTAACTGACGAAAGCAAAAGATGTTCTTATTGCAAAGTGGATATTGCAAAATAAATAAGAATCATGAAATAATAGTTTTCAAATTGTTGGGTTGAGTGAGGGGAATTCATTAATTTTGCGGCAATTTTATAAAAACATAGTATTATATCATGGACTGGTTACAAAATCTATTATTTGATGAAAACTCAATAGCGCATATCGTGCTGCTTTATTCTTTTGTGATTGCAGTAGGAGTGTTGCTGGGAAAAATTAAATTTTTCGGAGTATCGTTAGGTGTTACTTTTGTTTTGTTTACCGGTATTGTCTGCGGACATTTCGGTTTAACGGGGAATACACAGATACTTACATTTTTACAGGATTTCGGACTAATATTGTTCGTGTTCTGTATCGGACTTCAGGTAGGTCCTTCTTTTTTCTCTTCCTTCAAGAAGGAGGGATTGCAATGAATCTAGTAGCAATGGGGATTGTCGCATTGAATATTGCTGTGGCTGTGGCTTTGTATTATGGCTTGAACGGCCGGATAGAGCTGCCTATGATGGTGGGTATTCTTTGTGGTGCAGTAACGAACACGCCGGGACTGGGTGCTGCCAACGAAGCGTTGAGCCAGCTGAATTACAATGGCCCGCAGATAGCGATGGGATATGCGTGCGCTTATCCATTGGGAGTGCTGGGTATCATTGGTTCTATTATGCTATCCGCTACATTTGCCAGATTAATTTGAAAAAGGAGGAAGAGGATATCGCTAAAGAAGAAGCTGCAAATCCTCATCTGACTCCTCGTATGATGCACCTGGAAGTTCATAATGAGGCATTGGCAGGAAAAACGTTGCTTCAGGTCAGAGATTCATGGGGCGTGATTTTGTTTGTTCACGTATTTTGCAGAACGGTCATGTCAGTATTCCTAATCGTGATACTGTTTTCCATCTTGGTGATCAGTTGTTTGTGGTTTGTGCAGAGGATGATGCGGAAGCCATTATTGCTTTTATCGGTCCTAAAATTGAAGTGGATTGGGAAAAGCAGGATACTCCGATGGTATCCCGCCGTATTTTGATTACACAACCTAAAATGAATGGTAAGCAATTGGGGGAATTTCATTTCAGTAGTATGTATGGTGTGAATGTGACTCGTGTCAACCGTTCAGGTATGGATATCTTCGCTTCACGTAACTTAACCTTGCAGGTAGGTGACCGTGTAATGGTGGTAGGTCCTCAGGATGCGGTGGAACGTGTTGCCAATTTGATGGGTAACTCATTGAAACGTTTGGATCATCCTAATATCGTGACTATTTTTGTGGGTATCTTCTTGGGGATTTTCTTTGGTAGTCTGCCTATTGCATTTCCAGGTATTCCTACTCCGGTAAAATTGGGTTTGGCCGGTGGTCCGTTGATTGTATCTATTTTGATAGGTCGTTTCGGATATAAATTGAAATTGGTGACTTATACCACTATGAGTGCCAATTTGATGTTGCGTGAAATTGGTATTGCTTTGTTCCTTGCCAGTGTGGGGATAAAGGCTGGTGCGAATTTTGTGAATACGGTTGTCGATGGAGATGGTCTGTTGTATGTGGGTTGTGGTTTCCTCATTACAGTTATACCTTTATTAATAATGGGAGCGGTTGCACGCTGGCATTACAAGATGAATTATTTCATGTTGATGGGGCTTATTGCAGGTAGTAACACCGATCCCCCCGCATTGGCGTATTCTAATCAGACAGCAGGTAATAATGCTCCGGCGGTAGGTTATTCTACTGTGTATCCGGTATCCATGTTCCTTCGTATTCTGACTGCCCAATTATTGATATTAATATTGGCAAGTTGATATTGGCAAAAAGTATAAAAACAATAAAGTATAACTTGTAGGAGGGGGTGTCAAAAAATGGTAGCTTGAATCATTTTTTGGCGCACCCTCTTGCTGATTAAAAGAATAAATATGATTTCAGTAGATGGATTGACCGTTGAGTTTGGCGGTACCACCTTGTTTAGTGACATATCTTTTCAGATAAATGAGAAAGACCGTATTGCCTTGATGGGGAAAAATGGTGCGGGTAAGTCTACCTTATTAAAGATTTTGGCTGGTGTACGGCAACCTAGTCGTGGAAAGGTGTCGGCTCCTAAGGATTGTGTGATAGCTTATCTTCCCCAGCATCTGATGACAGAGGATGGGCGTACTGTATTCGAGGAAGCTTCTCAGGCATTCTCGCATCTTCATGTTATGGAGCAGAAATAGAAGCCATAAATAAGGAACTTGAAACGCGTACCGATTATGAAAGTGATTCATATATGGAGTTAATCGAGAAAGTTTCTGCCATGAGTGAGAAGTTTTATTCCATTGATCTTACCCATTTTGAAGAAGATGTGGAAAAGGCTTTGCTGGGACTTGGTTTTATGCGTGAGGACTTCAATCGCCCTACCAGTGATTTCAGTGGTGGCTGGCGTATGCGTATTGAGTTGGCTAAATTATTGCTCCAGAATCCAGATGTATTATTGCTGGATGAGCCCACTAACCATCTTGATATTGAATCCATCCAGTGGTTGGAAGATTTCTTGGTCAATAGTGCCAAAGCGGTAATTGTCATCAGCCACGACCGTAAATTTGTAGATAATATCACAACCCGTACCATTGAAGTGACGATGGGGCGCATCTATGATTATAAAGTGAACTATTCCCAATATCTGATATTGCGTAAAGAACGACGCGAGCAACAGATGAAGCAATATGAGGAACAGCAGAAGATGATACAGGAAACCAAGGATTTCATAGAACGGTTCAAAGGAACTTATAGTAAAACTTTGCAAGTGCAGAGCCGTGTGAAGATGCTTGAGAAATTAGAATTGGTTGAAGTGGACGAAGAAGATACCTCAGCATTGCGGTTGAAATTCCCGCCTTCTCCACGAAGTGGAAATTACCCGGTCATTATGGACAGGGTGGGAAAGACCTATGGTGACCATGTAGTTTTCAAGGATGCCTCATTGACCATCGAGAGAGGGGATAAAGTGGCTTTTGTGGGCAAGAATGGTGAAGGTAAGTCTACTTTGGTAAAGTGTATCATGCGTGAGATAGAGCATGAAGGGACTTTAACGCTGGGACACAATGTGCAGATTGGTTATTTTGCTCAGAATCAAGCCTCTTTATTGGACGAGAACCTCACGGTTTTTCAAACGATAGATGATGTGGCGAAAGGGAGATCCGTAATAAAATACGAGACTTGTTGGGTGCATTTATGTTTGGCGGCCCCGAAGCTTCCATGAAGAAGGTGAAAGTGCTCAGTGGTGGAGAACGTACTCGTCTTGCCATGATCAAACTATTGTTGGAACCGGTGAATCTGTTGATTTTAGATGAGCCTACTAATCACTTGGATATGAAAACCAAAGATATCCTGAAACAAGCTTTGGTGGACTTTGACGGCACATTGATTGTTGTGTCTCATGACCGTGACTTTTTGGACGGATTAGTGACGAAAGTGTATGAATTTGGGAATAAAAAGGTAAAAGAACATCTCTGTGGCATCTATGAGTTCCTGGAAACAAAGAAAATGGAAAGTTTGCAGGAGTTGGAAAAATAAATTAGCTTTGCATCTGTTAACTTTGGATTGGAGGTGGAGATGCAAACAATTTCTATAGATATAAATAAAGTACAAAAAGGAGACGAGGCGGAGTTTCGTCTTCTTTTTAATCTTTTCTATCCTCGTCTGATGTCTGTAGCTTGCCGTTTTGTGCCTGAACATATTGCTGAAGATATTGTACAAAGTGTTTTTGTCATGTATTGGGAACAGAAGTCTACCTTGACACCTAATGCCATTCATTCTTTCCTCTATAAATGTACACAGAATAATTGCCTGAATTATCTGAAGCACCAAGCTGTTGTGCTGGGGCATGAGGAGGAGGTGCGTTTGGCGGAAGAACGCATGGCCTTTCAGCTGGCAGGATCGGATGCCAATGAATTGTGGAATGAGGTGGTTGAGCGTGACATCCGGAAATTGTTGGAAGCTTCCATCTCTAAATTACCTCCTAAATGTCGTCAGGCTTTCGAATTGTCTTATTTTAAAGAGATGACTTATAAAGAGATAGCGGAGGCTATGCATATTTCATCCCGTACGGTGGAAGAACATGTACAGAAAGCCACAAAATTCTTGAGAGAGGATTTGAAGGAGGTATTGTTCTGCCTGTTGTTTTTGCTTCGTTAATACTTTCATGCAGGCTTTTTCTGGAGTCTGTAAAAAATAAAATGCAAAAAAGCATTTTTTCTTCTTTTTAACCCCGTAGTTCTTTCTTGGTTAATTGTTCTTAAATAATAGAAAGACAATAAGAAAGTAAATGAAGGACGATATTTTAATTCGATATATTAATAAGCATTGTACTGCAACC
>ENA-OQER01000413-OQER01000413.1-human-gut-metagenome-genome-assembly--contig:-NODE-413-length-23332-cov-11.140702_pt1 | contig 23332 bp, 20 predicted proteins | sample MGYA00242797_ERZ504639 | MGnify/ENA primary metagenome ERZ504639 (study PRJEB26092, sample SAMD00036306) | human gut metagenome | host: Homo sapiens | study: EMG produced TPA metagenomics assembly of...
AGTAACAGATTGTTACTACCTTCAAACCCTTATACCCCCTCAGGAAAAACTGTAATAACTGAAATTGTAATTACCGTAATACGAATAATCTTCAAAAATCCTTGGTTGTTTCAAAAACATTTATCGAATGGTACCCAAAATAGGAACCGCCGTATGCGGAACCGCACGTACGGTGGTGTGAGAGGTCGGAAAACGAAGTAGGAGAAAAACTACTTCGTTTTCTCCTACTCGATTATTACTTAGTTACGATAAGCTGGATTTTGATAAGCTTCCTTTTCTGTATCGCTCATCATCAATGCATCTATCTGTCCCTGTGGAATAGGGCGGAGATAGAAACCATCAGGAATATTGCGAGTGAAGGTCTCTGGTGTATGGTCTTCTGCTTTATCACCACAAATCGTGTATTTCCCTGCACGATCTTTCCATGTCTGTGTTCTAACAAGGTCAAACCAACGATGTCCCTCACCGAAATACTCACGACCTAACTCGTCGAGAATGTAGTCAATAGTGATTACTTGTGGAGTGGCTGCAGTCATTTCTGCACTGTGGTCTTCAATCTTCTCCTTGTTACCATTGTTGTCCCAACGCCATTTTCCTGCACGAGCACGAATTACGTTGATTAATTCACGAGCAGAAAAACCTGTTTGTGTTGTGGCGCCCTTTACAGCTGCTTCTGCTGCAGCAAAGTAGAGCTCTGAGAACTTGCAGATAGGGAACGGACGTGTACTACCTGCATTAGGTTGTCCGACAGTTCCATTGTTGTCAGTACGATAAGGACCAAGTTTCCAAAGGATAGGATATTTGAAACGACTAATGCCGGATGGACCTACTACATAATCTGCACGACCAGCGGTTGTACCTGCGCCTACACCTGCGCCATTTCCATTGTAAGAGATGTTGTTATCGTTATCAACGAAAGTGAGGACAGCGTCACCCACCTTGATGTCCATACCATTGGCACCAATACCTTTTTCTGTGTTATTGCCGCCTAAGTCCCAGTTCGCACGGAATGTGTAGGTGAATGTGCCATCATAACGAGAGTCATTGGTCTTGTCAGCAAAAGTCTCTTTGAAAACATTCTGCGTAGGTGCCATACGAGTCCAAGGACGTCCTAAGGCTTGAACAGCAGCACGCAATACTGGATTGAACTTAGAACCATCAGCCTTATCGATTACCATGTTAGGGTAGTTCCAGCATACCATCCAAGAGGCGAAGTTGTCTGGTGCGCCACCACTGCCATAACTAAGTGAGCCACCATTGTATTCTTCACTGCTTTCTGTATGGTCTGCGTAAAGTAACATTTCTTTATTACGATCGTTTTCTGCAAGATTTACGTCATAATAAGTATCCATTAAGCCAAATGGTCCAGGGTTCTGAATGCCTTCGATGGCAACATTGTAAGCCTGCTGGAAATACCATGCTGCATCATGTCCATCTGGGTCTGTACGTTGACACTCTGGATAGGTAGGAATGTTCTTTGGATTCTCTAACCACCAACCATAGGTTAAGTAAGCCTGTGCCAGTACCAAACGGGCCAATGTCTTAGTGACACCACCAGTAACACGTCCCTTTTCTGGAAGATTCTCTATTGCTGTCTTGAGATCAGGGAAAATGGCTTTAGTATAAACATCTGGTACCGTGTTACGTACAGAGACACGAGTAGGAGCTGTGTTGAATTTCATTTCGCCAGCACCCAAATCCAAAGGTACGCCACCAAAGGTTTGTACCAGACGGAAGTAATCGAATGCACGGAAGAAACGAGCCTCTGAAAGTAAAGCTTCGGAGATATTTCCTTTCTCTCCATTTTCTATGACACCACTTGCTGTGTTTATGTAGATAAAGGCATTACCCCACAAAGCGTCAGCACGGCAAGACAAAGAAGTTAAGTTGCCAATACCTGAAAGGTCTGCGTCCTTAAAGTTGCCATCGGCACTTTGGGCCCATGTATACTCGTCAGTACCAGTTTCGCAATTATTATAGTAATATGCCTGTCCGTAAGTATCACGCAGGTGAGAGTAAAGTGCGGTCAAGCCACCTTTGATACCATTCTCGGTAGTAAAGAATGTTGGGTCGTATTGACTGCGTGGTTGCTCATCCAAAATGTCTGAGCAAGAGCCTAGCATCAAAATTCCTATAGAAGCAATGCCAAGACCTAATATATTTTTTCTAATATTCTTCATAATTGTAAGTCTTTTAGAATGTAACATTAACGCCGAAGATAAAGTTTCGTGTAGCTGGGGTATTATAACCTACTACAGGCAATTTGTGAGCCCCTGTGTAACCATCCATGGTTACTGCCATGGTACTGCCATTATTACTCAAAGTATTGGTTTCTGGATCAAGACCGCATTCATTCTTGAAAGGAGAGAAGAATACAAATGGGTTTTGTACAGATGCATATACACGGAGTTTACTGATACCGAAGTTCTTGACAGCCTTCAGCTTATCAAAATTATAGCCTAAGGTGATGGTACGAATCTTCAAGTAACCAGCATCGAAGTAGCCGAGTGTAGAGCCATATTTAGGGTTGTCGCCCGAAGCAATGCCACCTGGCTTAGGATACTTTGCGTTGGTGTTTTCTTCACTCCAGTAATCTACCTTGATATTATTACGACGTCCACTCATCAGGTTCAGGTAACCATTAGAAGAATGAAGCGCACTAATTAATTTACCGCCAATTTGGAAAGAACCAATAACTGTCAAATCAAAGTTCTTGTAGCCCACTGTTGTGTTAAAACCACCCATCAAGTCTGGATCCATCTCCATGATTTGCATATCATCACTATTTATTTGGCGTGTAGGAGTTCCATCTTCTTTGTAGTCACCAGTATACTCTACTTTAATCATACCTACGTTGCCACCAGGTTCCAAGACGTCCAGATACTTGTCGTCCTTCTGCCACAAACCAATTTTCTTGTAGTCGTAGATGACATCAATAGGATGACCTACAAACCAACGATTGCTGAGATCTCGATCTGCTCCAGATGCAAGAGCTACCAACTTGTTCTTGTTTGCATAGAGATTAATGCCGGCATCCCATGTCCAACCATTCTTACCATCAATGATAGTTCCGTTTAAGGTGAATTCGACACCCTTGTTGCGAGTTTTACCAATGTTGGCAGTATAACTGTTTACGCCAGAAGTAGATGGCAGGGAAACGCCAAGAAGCAAGTCTTTGGTATCTTGAATATAGTATTCCAATGTACCGCTTAAACGACCCTGGAACAGACTGAAATCAACACCGAAGTTCCAGGTTGATGAATACTCCCATCCTAATTCGTCATTAGGCAATGTGCTTACATAGAAACCACGGTCATATCCAGTAGGACCAAAGTTGTATGGGCGAGTACTCAATGCACCGAGAGTAGAGTAAGGGTTGATACTCTGGTTAGATGTTTCACCATAACCTACACGGAGTTTTAAGTTGTCAATCCAGGTCAAACTCTTCATGAAGTTTTCTCGAGCGATATTCCAACCTGCAGATACTGCAGGATAGGTATGCCACTGGTGTCCCTTCGCCAAACGAGAGGATGCGTCAGCACGGAAGGTTGCTGAAAGCATATACCTGTTGTCATAAGAATACATAACACGACCCATCCAAGACATCAATCCACTCTGCCAGTAGTTTTGATAGCCAGGGTTGACTGACAGGTTCTTGGTTGCTGCACCAATATTATAATATTGGAAATATTCAGCAGGGATAGCCTGACCAGACATATGGGTTTGCTCGTATGTGGTCTGTTCAGCAGAATACATGCCGACAACGTTTACATGATGCTTCTCTGCAAAGGTGTTGTCGTAAGTTATAAGATTTTCTACAGCCCAGTTTTTGTATGTAGATTGTTGAACCGAAGCACTGTTAGGAGAATCTGCATTATCGCTGCCAACGCCTGTTCCTGTAAAGGCACCCTGTTTGCTAGTGCGATAGTTTAAACCAACATTGATACGATATGTCAATCCCTTAATCCAAGGACACTTTGCTTCTGCGAATAAGGTGTTGTATGAACCAATGCCCTTATTTTCGTTGAGCCAAGAATCTTCCAAACCTTCAGCTACGTCTCTTGTTAAGACCCAAGTGTTGTCCAAAGGCATCTTAATGACACGCTTCATGGTTCCGTCTTCATTGTAAGGACTAGCCAAAGGACTCATTGTTAAAACATTATAGAGACCAACGTTGCCGCCCTTAATTTCGCGATAGCTGTTGTTTGTGCTTAAACCAAAGCGGAAGTATTTGCCTACACTTTGGTCAAAGTTTCCACGTACAGAAATACGATTGAATCCCTGTGTAGGAACAACTGCTTCGTCGTGATAGTAACCTGCACCAAAGCTATAGCTACCGCCCTTTGTGCCACCTGAAACGCTTACATCATGGCTTGTAGTAATACCTGTCTTGAAGAATAAGTCTTGCCAGTCTGTATCAGTATCATCGCTTTCATCCAAAGTGTTTTCGTATTTGCCTGCGGCTTTACGAAGAGCAGCAAATTCAGGACCATTCATCATTGGATATTTATGGAATATCTTTTTGAAACCAAAATAGCCGTTGTAGCTTACTTTGGCTGGTGTTCCTTCTGCGCCCTTAGCGGTCGTAATAAGAATAACGCCATTGGCTCCACGGGAACCATAGATGGCTGTGGCAGAGGCATCTTTCAAAATGTCCATAGACTTGATATCGGCAGGATTGATATCTGAAAGGTTGCCCATGAATGGAATGCCATCAAGTACAATCAGAGGATCGTTGCTTGCATTCAAAGAACGCTGTCCACGAATTCGAATCTGCATCTCGGCACCAGGCTGGGAAGATGTTTGGGTCATCAGTACACCTGCAACACGGCCTTGAAGGCTTGTGCCGCATTTGATGATACGATTTGGTTCAATTTGTCGCCTCCTACGTTGGCAACTGAACCCGTGATTGCTTCCTTGCGTTGGGTTCCATAACCGATGACAACCACATCATTGAGAGCATGACCATCCTCTTTCATCGTAATTTTAAGGGATGATTGTTTTGTTACGACTACTTCTTGTGTGTTATAACCCACATAAGAAATGATAAGGGTTGCTCCGGGTTTAACGTCAAGAGTGAAATTACCATCCATGTCTGTTGCTACTCCATTGGATGTTCCCTTTACTTTTACCGTTGCACCAATCAGCGGACCCATAGAGTCGCTGACATTACCTGTAACCTTTTTTGTTTGTTGTACTGAAGTTGCTATTAGAGAATTTGCTTCTCCATTGCTAGCTTGTACCTCTGGGGCATACATTCCAAGTGCGGAACACATACCCATTAAGATCGTTGTTTGTTTTAAATCTAACTTCATAATTTAACAGCTTATAGGTGTATAAAATGTTTACAACTCACTATTTTGTTAATTGTTTACGGCTGCAAAGATATGTCCTTTTTTGTAAAGTGTAGTTAAAATTTGTATCTTGCGTGTTTTTAAATGTTTCATGTACAATAAAACAGGCATGTTTGGGCAGAAAAAAGGGGATATGCAGTTGCAAATCCCCTTTATACCTTATTATATATAGACGTTTTAGTATTCGTATAGCTTGATGTGGAGTATTTTATTGTCTCCACATGAGATGCGGGCATGGCGTCCCTGGTGGTCCTGATCGCCATTATCACGGCGGATAAACTGTAATTTGCCGTTTTTGTCTACTTCAACCTGGTCTACATATCCGATACCGATACGTTTACCTTTGAAAGTTGTGGCTTGTTTCTTTGTTTCGGTTCCACCGTTGTCTACAAATCCGTCCTCACCGAGTTTTTTTTCTTCAGCTTGCGCTTTTTCTGTCTTGCTTTGGAAGACTACGACGATACCATTACCAGCTATGATGTATTCGTTCTTGGCTAGTTTCACAATCAAGCCACCGCCTTCAGGCCATTTACTTCCATCTGTAGCGCGAAGATCCCATGGTAGCGTGAAGAAGTGGCGGCAAGTCATGGTGATATCACCATCTTCGATGATGTGTTCTTTATCTTCCTGGTCGAAGAGTAATCCCCAGTTTTTGCCCTTTCCCTGATGCTGAAGCAGGATAGGAGAGAGCTGGTTGATAACCTTATATGAACGTCTGAGACTATTCTTCACCTTGTAGTTGGCTTCATCGAGAGCGAACGGACTGAAACTGATGGCATCTGTTTCGCCAAAGGTATAATATGCTTTTACACCGCTATTGATATCACATTTCACTTCTGGAGTGAAGAAAGGATTGTCGGCACGCTTGTATTTCTCTACCCATCCCTTGTAACCTGTATCATAGATATCTGGTGCAAAGATGTCGATACTTGGTGCACCACATTTCCAAATATCAATCAGATGGGCAAGTGGTCCGGCAGAAGGATATTCGCCAGGTTTTCTGCCACGACTGTTCATTGCTGCATTTACATACATCGGAATATTGTAGATGGCTTTGCCTGCTGAGGCTAGCTGCTCTACATACTTGGCATAATAATATGCTGGAATTTCTCGTCAGCATAACGGTCAGTACCGAAAACTTCTGCCCATGTACCTTTTTTCTTGAGCTTGAGCGCCTTGAGTAATGGGGCAGGAACGGGTTGTCTGTAAGCTTTTTCGGCAAGAGGAGAGTGGTCGCGGGCAGATTCGAGCATGCCGATTTCGTTTTCTACCTGCATCATGATAACGGTATTCTCCTGACTGTCTACTGCTTTAATGTGTTTCATCAGTCGCAGAAAGCTCGCTTGTCTGCTTGAAGCAGGTTATCGCTGAAGGCTGTGCATATCTCTAATGGCTTGCTGTTCTCTGTGAGTGAACGAGGGAAACGTTTGGTGTTTTCCTTTACCCATAGTGGAGCATAGCAGCTCATGGAGTTCTTCCAGGCACCGAACCATAGGAAGACAATCTTCAAGTCATGCTTACGGGCAGTTGTGATGACGCTGTCTACAAGTGCAAAATCATATTTGCCCTCATTAGGTTCTACAAATTCCCAATATGCAGGAACGAAGACAGAGTTGACTCCGCTATTCTTCATCTGTTTCAATGCTTTCCTGATGTCGCAGGACTCGTTGCGGCAGAGTTGCTCAACTCACCAGCCAGGAGAAGCATCGGCTTGTCATTGACAACAAGCTGGGTTGCAGAGCCTTGCTTCTGCAGTTTCACTCCAGCTTGTATGTTGATGCAGCATAATAATGCAAGAAAAGATAATACAATCTTATTCATAAATCTTCATTTTAGAAAAGGCTTGAAAATACTTGAGACAGGTATTGCGCCATTCCTTTGCATTCTCCAACTGTACATTGAGCAGAGAGTCTGTATGTTGCCATTCCTGCTCATGCCCCTTCATAAACTGCTTGGCTGAGGTATGCCAGAAGTCGCGGTATACTTCTACCATCGCCACACCCATGTTGTACTTCATGCAGAGTTCCTGCCAGAGGGTGCTGCCTGATTTCATCTTGTAAGTCCAAGGCACATGGTGAACCAGAGAAGATATTCCTCAGGACAGGTCTCGATGTTATCATACAGATTGCGATATGGTTCTGGGTACTGACCGACAGCATCTGTTCCCTTGGATGAACGGTCGAAACCTACACCCTGAGCATCAGCCTTGTGATAGTAGACCGGACACCATTCCAAAGGATAACTTGCGATGAAACCATCTGGCTCCGGACCGTAGTGGTGGTCGAACTTGAAGATGTGGTGCAAACCCAAAGGCATCATATAGTTGACGCAAGCTTCGCGCGAAGTCATCATCATCATCTCTACCGGCTTGGTAAATTTCTCGTCCTGGTTTTCGTAGGTCTGTACGAGCCATTCGTGAGCAATCTCCTCGGCTGTAAGTGAAGGATTCCATGCCAATCTGCCGAAAGCATACCAGTTAGCCTGAGAGAACGGATGACCGCACCAGTTGGCATCATCACCGATATTGGCTACACCTGAGATTCCAACCAGTCTGTCTGGATTAACAAAGCCAAAGAATTCCTTCCACATAGGAGCGAGATAGGTGAGATGCTTTGACTGACCAAGATATTCCTGGGTAATCTGAAGTTCTGCTATCTGTGGAGTCTGTTTGATGTTGTCGAAGATAGGAGCGTATGGCTCACGAGGCTGGAAGTCGAGCGGACCATTCTTTGACTGCAAGATGACGTTGTCACGGAACTTGCCATCCATACCTTTGAATTCGCTGACAGCTTGCTTTACACGGTCTTCTCCCTTATGGTTAGCACCATATACAAAGCTTCGCCACATGGTGATGCCTCCGTATGGTTTGACGGCATCGGCAAGCATGTTGGCTCCATCGGCATGTGTGCGGTGGTAGTCGCCAGGACCAGGCTGTCCTTCAGAATTGGCTTTTACGAGGAATCCGCCAAAGTCTGGGATGGTAGCATATATCTCTTTTGCCTTCTTCTTCCACACTGCTGTACCTTCTTATCCAGTGGGTCGCAGTCTTGGTGTAGCCTAAAGCCATAGGCGAAGCGAAGTTGATGCTGAGGTATACCCGGATACCATAAGGACGCAGGATGTTGGCGATGATCTTCACCTTATTAATATATTCTGCAGTCATCATCTTTGGCGATGCATTCACATTGTTGAGCACGCTGCCGTTGATGCCCAAAGAGGCGTTGGCACGGGCGTAGGTGATGAGACGGTCGTGCAGACTCTTACTGATGCTGCCGCCCTTACCGTTTTTGCCGAGTTTGATTTCTTCCCATTTGAAGATGCTCTTTCCGGCATAGCCACGTTCGATGCTGCCATCGAGATTGTCCCAATGGTTGAGAATGCGGAGACCCACCTGAGGTTTCTCGGTTTCATCGATGGTCTTGCTGAAGTTCTGCTGCTTGCCGCTACCTGTGTTGTAGCATCGGTGTTCTGAAGTCGAATCAACTCGTAGGCACCGTAGAGCAAACCGATAGGATTGCTGGCGGTGATAGTTGCCTCGTACTGAATGTTGTCGCCTTGCTGTGCAGGACGGGCGTAGATGTTATAGCCTCGCCAAGATTCAGAGCCTTGTCTATCTTGAGCTCAACATTCTTGCCACGCCAGTTGTTTTCCAACTCCTGCTTGGCAATCTTGGCTGTTGCATCATCAGGCAACTGTGAAATGACTTGGCATGAGTTAGCATACTGCTTTCCGAGCCATAACTGTGAACCGTCACTCTGTGCAGAAACATGGAGTGATGTAAGTACCGTAAATAATAAAATGAGGTATTTCTTCATATCTTTGCAGACCGTTAGTTTATATTGTTATTGTTTCTGCTGCAAAGATACGAAAAAATACCTTATTCTCTTCTATTTGTTGTTTATTTCTCATTTCTCTTTGTTTCAGCATACTCGCTAGGCGACATGCCATAGTGTTTTTTGAACACGGTAGAGAAGTGGGTCTGGTTGTTGAAACCTACAGAGTAGGCTACCTGCGTGATATTGATCTGTCCCTCTTCGATGAGTCGTGCCGCCTGTTCCAGACGGAGGTTACGGATAAATTCTCCGGCAGAAACACCAGCAATCTCCTTCAGTTTACGGTGGAGCTGTGCACGGCTGATACCTACCTCCTCGGTAAGTTTCTCTACATTGAGGTCCGGGTCGGCAAGATGGGCGTTGATATATTTCATCACGCGTTCCATCAGGGCATCGTTGTTGCCCTTTACCTGAATCTGCTCAATCTTTGCCTTCTGACCTTGTGCTCCGCTGTATTTGCCGCGGATGCGTCGCACATTATCCACCAGGTTGTCGATAAGGATATGCAGCTCTTCCATGTCGAAAGGCTTTGCCAGGAAAGCATCGGCTCCTCTGCGAAGTCCCTCCAACCGGTTTTCAACCTCGCTCTTCGAGGTGAGCAGGATGACAGGAATATCGCTGATGTTGCTGTTACTCTTGATGTTCTTGAGCATGGTGATTCCATCCATCTCCGGCATCATCACATCGCTTATCACGAGGTCGTACTTGCCGGTGAGCAGCATCTTCAAACCCTCCTTGCCGTTGCAGGCATGCTCAAAGCGGTACCAGTCGCTCAGTTCTGTCTTGATGTATTGGGCAATCTCGTTGTCATCGTCAACTATCAGGATATTGAAGTTGCGGTTGGCCTGTACTTTCTTTTTGGTAATCTCCTGCTCCTTCTTGTCTTCTTCTTCCAGTATCTCGCCTGGCTGCAGATGGCTGTTGCCCAGCGGGATACTTACTTCGAAGCAGGAACCCTTGATGCCGTCGGTACGGTTGTAGGCTTAATCTTGCTCCGTGCATTTCTACAAACGCCTTACAGAGGTTGAGTCCGATACCGGTTCCTTCGATATGGATTCCGCTGCTGTTGTTCCCCTGATAGAAACGTTCGAAGAGGCGGTCGGTCTTTTCTTCCTTCAGTCCGATGCCTGTATCTTCTACCCTGATGATGGCATTCTTTTCGTCTTTACCTATGATAACAGTAATCTCGCCGCCATCAAAGGTATACTTCATGGCATTGGAGAGCAGGTTGGAGATAACCTTGTCAAAGTTGATGCGGTCTATCCAAACCTTCAGCTTGCCTTTGTCGCTGCTGAGGCTTTCGTCTTCTTTGAGCGAAAGGGTGATGTTGCGCTCCTGTGCATTGAAGCGGTAGAGCGATATGATGCCATGCAGGAAATCCTTGAGCGGAGTCTCCTGACAGTGGAGATGCATCTGGTTCTTGTCTATCTTTCGCTCATCAAGTATCTGGTTTACCAGAAGCAGGAGGCGCTGGGCATTGCGGTCGATAGTATCGATATCCTGTTTGCTTTCGGCATCTGTTAATCTGGTTTTCAGCTTGTTGAGCGGCCCCATGATTAATGTCAGCGGCGAGCGGATATCGTGGGTGGCATTGATGAGGAACTGCATCTTGGTCTCTTCCAGGTCTGCCTTGCGGCGGCGCTCGTATGTATAGATAACATACAGGATGACGCTTGCTATGATCAGGATATAGAGGAGATATGCCTCGGGTGATGCATACCAAGGATCGCATACCTTGATGTTGATGATGGTAGGATTCTTGGAATATCTGCCATTGCTGGTAGCTCTTACTTCCAGCGTATAGTCGCCCGGTTTCAACTTGTTGAATGCTACGGCATTGGCTCCCTCATTGGTACTGTTCCATTTGCCGTCGTTGATGCGGTATTGGAAACTGATATTATCGGTATTCCTGTAGTTGAGCAGCGAGAACTCCAGAGTGAATGAATTCTGGGAGTAAGGAATGCTGAAGTCTTTGACCATACAGTTGATTGGTTTTCCGTCGATGATGAAGTTGGTGAGATGTACTTCTCCCAGTTCCATCTTCTTGGCCCTGACAACGTCAGGATAGAAGGTTGTGATACCATCACTGGTTCCGAAGGCGATAAGGTCGTTGGCGGTATGCATGGAAGAGCCCAGCACGTACTCACGGGTAGTAAGTCCGTTGCCGTTGATATGCCCGATAAACTGTCTGTTCTTCTGTTCGTACTGCCAGATGCCCATGGTTGTACTTACCCACAAGTCACCCTTCTGGTCTTTGATGATGCTGCAGACCTGCTTGCCTTTCAACGCTTCCGCATGAGGGAAGTTCTTCGTCTTGTTGCTCTTTCTGTCAAACAGATAGATTCCTTCTTCGGTACCGATGATAATATCACTGTTCTTTCCTTCGCAGATACCATTCGCCTGTCTGTCTTTCAGAATGTTGGGCCATCCGAAATCCTTGAAACTGAGCGTTCGGGTATTGAGACAGGAAACTCCATTAGAGGTTCCTATCCATAAATGGCCTGTATGATCGAGCGCCATGCTTCGCACCCAGTCGTTGCAGAGAAATCCTTTATCGCCTCTTTGCCGCATATTCAGAACGGTAACCTTGCCGCTTTCCACATTATATATATATAGGCCTTTACTGTATACAGAAATGTAAAGGTTGCCCTGTGCATCGTCAGTCATACAGTAGATGCCGGCGCTGGTAAAGGTGAGTTTCTGCTGGTATGTACCTGTATGAGGGTTGTAGCTGTAGAGTGCGCTGCCATTGCTGATCCAGTAATCGCCACGTCGGTCTTTATAGATGATGCCGGTACCTGCAGGTGACTGAGGGTGGGCGATAATCTTGCCTGAAGCATCAAAACAGAACACACCACTGTTCTGTACCGTACACCATGTTTCACCATTTTCGCCTTGTGCAATAGATGAAACGCTGCTGCCGATGATGTAGTTCTGTGCAGAGAAACTCCAGCTGTTGAAAGCCTGCTGGCGCTGGTTGATCAGGTACAGACCTTTGTTGTAACATCCTATCCAGAGATTGTTGTCCTTATCTTCGATGATTTCGTTGACGAAGGCGGTAGCCAGATTGAAACTGCTGTTGCTGTTCTCCAACTGTTCTACCCTGTTGCTTCCCTTTCTGATCATGAGAACACCATGCTCAGAGGTACTGATATAAAGGTTGCCTTCGTGGTCGAAGGTAGCATTGTTGATGGTTACATTATTCTGATAACCGCCAAAGTCGTAGCCGGCATCAGCGATGCGGCCTGTGCGGTAATCATAATAGACGATGCCATACATGCAGACGATGAGCATGGTCTGCGGGCGATGTTGGATGAAAGCCACAGGTGCTCCGCATGGCGATTTGAAGTCTTTGCGCTGCACCTTGCCTTGTTTCTTGATGAAACGGGTGAAGATAGAAAGGTGGCTACTCTGCCAGAGATAATGATGCTTATCTTCATAGATATGGGTAAAGAATACATCAGAATCGCGCTCAGCGTATTGCCTTTCCTGTCTGATAGTGAAAAGGTCGTCTGTTCCTTTCTGGGTATTTCTGTCTTTTACAGAATAGAGACCATATCCTGCAGTACCCAGCAGGATATCGCCATTGTGACTTTCTACCATAGATAGATACGTGGCTTTCTGCCATCAGGAAACTGGAGACGGGCGAAATCGTTCGTCTCATAATTATAGCGCATCAGTCCCTTGGCACTACCTATCCACAGGTTACCTTTCTTATCTACCAGCAGGTCGGAGATAATGTTGTCAGTAATGGAGGTTGTGTCTTCTTCGTTGTGCAGATAGTTGGTAAAGCGGTAGCCGTCGAACTTGCTGAGTCCGTATTCGGTTCCCACCCAGATATATCCGTATTTATCCTGCACAATGCAGTTGATAAGCGAACTTGACAGTTTGCCCGATGTGAAAAGTTCAGCACTGTCAGCCCATACCATGAGCGAGATGGTGATAGCGAAGAGTGCCGTTAGGCAATGTCTGATATGCTTCATATTTCCTGTCCGTTTTCTTGTTTAAAATAGGTTGTTACGGCTGCAAAAGTAACAAAAAACAATGAAAGAAACAAATTCTAATGCAACAAAATGTTTCATTTCTTTTTGTTTCTTTATCTTTTTGCGCCCTTTTTGCAAGTATGAAACAAATAGAAAAGTAATGGTAACTATTAAATACCTGTTATTTCATTACTTATTAGTAAATTTGCATCGTCAACAACAATAAAAACATTAAAAGCATCATAATAACAATGAATAGACAAGCAATCAAAATCTTATCGCTGGCGCTCGTATTGGCTACGTCAAGTTCTGTAGCTTTTGCCCAGAAGGTATGGAAAGGATCTTGGGCTACTGCAGTGGAATGGACTGGTAAAGGAGATATGCCTAAGGAAAGCTTGAGCAACCGTTCTTGTCGACAGATAGTTCATGTTTCCTTTGGCGGAGAGGAACTCAGAGTGAAGCTCAGCAATGAGCAGAGCAAGGAACCGGTAGAAATCAAATCGGTTTATATTGCAGATACTGATGTTCCAAGCAATTGGGGAATCAATGCCAAGACGGTGAAGTATCTTAAATTCAATGGCAAGAAGAATGTAACCATCGCTCCTGGCAAGGCTATCTTCTCAGATGATTTGAAATATGCCTTGAAGACTGGACAGCGCCTCACGATTACCATCGACTATGGCAAGCAGACTCCAGTGAATGCAACATCCCATCGTGGTTCACGTACCACATCTTATATAGTAAGTAATGTGAAGGGCAAGGCGGTGAAACCTGCAGATGCAGCTTTTGATAAGCAGGAAAAGGCTGACCACTGGTACAATCTTTCTGCCATTGATGTGAAGACCGATAAGGCTACCCCTGTGGTAGCTATCCTCGGAAACTCTATTACCGATGGCCGTGGAAGTACTACCAACCATCAGAACCGCTGGACCGATTTCCTCTCGGATGCCTTGAATGCAGAGAAGCCATACGGCGTATTGAATCTTGGAATCGGTGGCAACTGCGTGGTGCAAGGTGGATTGAGCGAACCAGCCATGAAACGTTTCGATCGTGATGTCCTGGGACAGACAGGTGTAGATAAACTCATCATCTTCGAGGGAACCAACGATATCGGTTGCTGCAGCGGAAATTATGAGCATGTAACAGATACCCTGATTGCCTGCTACAAGGTGCTGATAGCGAAAGCCAAGGCAAAGGGAATCAAGGTGTATGGCGGAACCATCACCCCAACCAAGGGAAACGGCTGGTATTCTTATTGGCATGAGGCGATGCGACAGACCGTGAACGAATGGATCAGAAAAAGTGGTGTCTTCGACGAGGTCATCGATTTCGATGAGCTGACCCGCGATCCGAAAGACCCTCAGCGTCTGAAGGCTGAGTATTCTGACGACTGGCTGCATCTCAATCCGAAGGGATATGAGGCAATGGGCAAGTTTGCCGCAGAGAAATTGAAGTAAATATATTATATGCATCTTTTATGTTATATATATAATAAGGTGTAAACTTAATGACTGAATAAAATATGGAACAGACAACTGTATCACAAGAATCTAAGGGATTCTACAAACTGAATTGGCTACAACGCATCGGATTCGGATCTGGCGACTTGGCACAAAACCTCATCTACCAGACCATCTGTATGTATCTGTTGTTTTTCTACACCGACATCTACGGACTCAATCCGGGCGTTGCTGCACCATGTTCTTGGTGGTTCGCTTGGTCGATGTACTCTGGGACCCATTGGTGGGAACTTATGTAGATAAGCATAATCCACGTTGGGGTAAGTATCGTTCATATCTTGTCCTGGCGGGTTTGCCACTCACCGTACTTGCCATCCTCTGTTTTTGGAATGGTATGGAAGGACAGACAGAAACCATCAAGCTCATCTATGCTTACGTAACATACGTAGGCTTGTCAATGCTCTATACATTGATTAATGTGCCTTACGGAGCCTTGAACTCATCGCTGACTCGCGATACAGACGAGATAACCATTCTTACCTCTGTACGTATGTTTATGGCAAATGTGGGTGGACTCTGTGTATCAGCAGGTGTTCCAATCCTGGTAGCCATGCTTGCAGCAGCCAAGGATCTCCCTTTCGAAATGGCGCTCTTCATGGGTTTGGGTTCTCTGCCATCCTTCATCTTTATGCCGCTGGTGCCTGCCATCAAGAAAAAGGTAGGCAAGAAGAATATGTTCTACATCTTCCTTACTGTGGCTATCGTGGGTATGGCGATGCTTTATATCATCAGCAAGATGGGACCTGTAAAGGATCATATCACGCTGGTTTATATCGCTCAGTTCATCAAATCAACAGGCGTAATCGTAGCTACAGGATATATGTGGGCTCTGATTCCAGAGGTCATCTCTTTTGCAGAATATACCAGCGGCAAGCGTATTGCGGGTATTGTCAATGCTCTGACCGGTATCTTCTACAAGGCTGGTATGGCTTTGGGTGGTGTTGTTCCAGGTGCAGTCCTTGCATGGACCGGTTATCAGGCTGCGGCAGCTCAAGAGAGCAACTCGCTTCCTATTGATGGTAATGCCTGGTTTGTTGCCATGCTGATCTATGCTCTGGTAGGTTTCGCCCTTTTGGTATTCTGCTTTACCCAGACCAAAGAGCGTGTGGTAATGGACGAGAAGGAAACCAAGAACGTTAAGGTGAGTGACCTGTGGACAGAATTCTTCCATAACCGTCCTCTCCGTATCGTTGCACTCTTCTTCATTACAGCCTTCGCCATGATGTCGGTAGGTAATGCTGCCGGTGCTTACTTCATGAACGATTTGGAGCAGCAGACTCCTTTGGCACAGGAAGGTATCCGCTGGCTGGTATGCGTGATCCCTGCCATCTTGCTGGGCTTGGCGATGTTCATCATCTCTAAATATGAGTTGACCGATGAGGTTATTGACGACATCAACAAGAAGATTGAGGCCCGACACAAGGAAGAAAACTAGAGACTATAATTATTAACGAGAAAAATAGATATAAGATATGAAAAAGATCACAACTCTGGCACTGCTGATGCTTGCTTCAACAGCTTTCGCTCAAAAAGCGAACTCAGCAGCTCAAATCCCAACATTCCAGGAAACTATGGGTAAGTACTTCCTGGTAGGTGCTGCCATTAATACCGATTTGCCTAATGGACAAGACCCTGCAGGTGAGGAAGTAGTGAAGAAACAGTTTAACCAGGTGGTTGCCGAGAACTGTATGAAGGGCGAGAAGAATCATCCGGAGGTGAATCGCTTTGATTTCACTGATGGCGATAAACTCGCTGACTGGGCAGAGAAGAACGGCAAGACCTTGATCGGGCATTGTCTGGTTTGCATTCTCAGCCACCTAAGTGGATGTTTACCGATGATAAGGGTAATCTGGTAAGCCGTGAAGTGCTTATCGGCAGAATATATAACCATATTATGAATGTGGTTACTCATTATAAAGGTAGAGTAAAGGGTTGGGACGTTGTGAACGAGGCTTTCGAGGATGATGGCTCTTATCGCAAGTCTTTATATTATAAGATTATCGGTCCGGAGTTCATCGAGTTGGCTTTTCGCTTTGCGCATGAGGCTGATCCAAACGTAGAACTCTACTACAATGATTATTCTACTTCGAAGCCAGCCAAGCGAGAGGCTATCTGCAAACTGGTTCGCGATTTGAAGGCGAAGGGTGTCCGCATCGATGCAGTAGGTATGCAGAGCCATAATGGTTTTGATTATCCTGACTATGCTGAGTATGAGAAGAGCATCGAGGCTTTTGCTGGTGAAGGAGTGAAGGTGATGCTGACGGAGTTGGATATGAACATGCTTCCTAATCCGGAAGGATTCGGCGGAGCGGAAATCAGCCAAAGGTTTGAACTTCAGAAGAAGTACAATCCATACGTGAAGGGACTTGACAAGAAGGCACAGAAACTCTTCAACCAGCGTTATCTCGATCTCTTTAAGATTGTAGAGCGTCACAAGGATGTCATCAGTCGTGTTACCTTCTGGGGTGTCAACGATGGTCACTCTTGGTTGAATGGCTGGCTATCCCTGGCAGAACCAACTATCCACTGCTCATCGACCGCAACAACGAGGTGAAGCCAGTGGTGAAGGAAATCGTCAATCTCTTTAAGTAAAATCTCTTTAGATAATATTGTACATCTCTTAAAATAATAAACAACAATGAAAGCAAGATATTTGTTCCCAAAGGATTATATGGCAGACCCATCTGCCAATGTGTTTAACGGTCGCCTGTATGTTTACCCATCTCATGACTGGGATAGCGGCGAAAGCTTCGACGATGATGGTGGTCACTTCCAGATGAAAGACTATCATGTTCTCTCTATGGACGATGTGATGGAAGGTGAGGTAACCGATCATGGTGTGATTCTCGATGTGAAGGATGTGCCATGGGCTGAGAAGCAGATGTGGGACAACGATGTTGTGGAGAAGGATGGCAAGTACTATCTCATCTTCTCTGCCAAGGATTATAATGGCGTGTTCCATCTCGGTGTGGCTGTGGCGGATAAGCCTGAAGGTCCTTTCGTTCCGAATGCCGACCCTATCCGCAAGTCATACAGCATCGACCCTTGCGTGTTCAAGGATGATGATGGCAAGATTTACTGCTACTTCGGTGGTATCTGGGGCGGTCAGCTTCAGTGGTACAAGGACAACAAGGCACTGAAGGATGAGCATCTTCCAGAGGGCAAGGAGAATCCATTGCCATCTCGTGTAGCCATGATGACTGATGATGTGCAGCAGTTTGCAGAAATGCCAAAGCCTGTTGTCATCGTTGACGAAGAGGGTAATGTATTGCCAGCTGATGATCCACATCGCTTCTTCGAGGCCAGCTGGATGCATAAGTATAAGGGCAAGTATTACTTCAGCTACTCTACAGGTGATACCCATTATCTCTGCTATGCTGTAGGTGATAATCCTTATGGTCCGTTCACTTACAAGGGCGTGATTCTGGAGCTGTAGTAGGTTGGACAACTCATCACAGTATCTGTGAGTACAAGGGACAGTGGTATCTCTTCCATCACGACTGTGTGCCATCAAATGATACAACCTGGCTTCGCAGCGTAAAGGTGGCTCCTCTCTTCTATGATGAGGATGATAACATCTTGCCGGTTCAGCCTGAATAAGAGTATTATAAGTTTTAGATGACATACGTTTAGGTTGACTTTTAGGTTTATAATAGTTTTGATGAATAGTTGATATATAAGTTAATGTTAGTTTGGAAGAAACGGCATCTTCGTGAGGAGATGCCGTTTTTGCGTATGTTCCTATTCTTTCTTTTCTTCTCTTTCCGTTTTCTCTTACTTTTCATCTAATGTTATTTTTAAGTTATTTCTATCATTTTGTAGGAGATTTCGGATATTTTTGTTTACCTTTGTGCCCGTAAACCATAAAAAGAATAATTTATGTTGAGATTACTTTTAAGGCTTTGGTGGTTGCAGCAGCGCCGTAACTTCCACAAGCGAGATGCCTTCGTGGCGTGCTACATCATCTTCCTGTATGTGGTGATGGGCGTGAGTTTCTTTCTCAGCTTCACCGAGAATGGGGGAGAACTTGGGGGCGAAGACATGCCTGCCCTGTTGGGAGCCGGTATCGTTGTCGGTATGCTGATTCCAGACATCATCATGAAGATGGTGATGAAGCGGGATATTACGGCGATGGATGATTACGTGAAGTCGCGCCCTGTGCCAGAGAAAATCTGGAACAAGTTCCTGCTCACTACCAATCTCGTGAGCTTCTGGAACTATGTGCTTCCGGTGCTTACGCTTCCGGTGTTCATCTATCTCCTGCCGGCAAGTGAGGCTGTTGTCAGCTTCTTTCTGTTCCTGGGGTTCTCTTTTGTCAACGGCATCTACATCACCTGTTACCGCAAGGCTACGGAGTGGATTCTGAAATGGCCTTTGATATTGGGATGGATGGGAATGTTTGCCGTGCTCATAGGGTATATGTTTGCGGCTTCTTTCTTCCCGGTATATATGGGATGGATAGGTCTCTTCTTCCTTGCCGGAGCGGTATTCGCCGGACTTACCATCTATCTCTATCACGAAAAGATTTATAACGAGCAGAAACAGAAGGTTTCCAAGTTCCGTGGATTCAGCCATATCAACCTCTTCAGTCTGCAATATATCGGCACATTGAGAGCAAAGCGTGTCCGTACGATGGTGATTACGATTACTGCCATCTTCCTTTTCGATGCCTATCTCTTTGCCTTGCTCCCGGCAGAAGCGGGACAGGAAATGGGGGACAAGGTGGCTATGACTACCCTCTATGTGGCGGGTGCCATCCTGCTGCCATCGGTGGTGTTGTCGCAGTGGACCTTTGGCATTGAGGCAAACTTCTTCCATGGTTTGATAACCAAGCCTGTCAAGGTTAAACAGATGCTGCAGAATTGCTTCTATTATTATATGGTGGTGAGTGCAGTCGCTTTGTTGCTTACCCTTCCGTTCCTTTTCTTGGAGGCAGGAATCGGAATCCAGGTGCTCATCAGCGGTTTCTGTCTGGCAGTATTCATCAATCTCTTCAATCTGCCTACGGCACTCTTCTCTTCCCGTCTGGAGATATTCCAGACTTCCATGTTCAGCATGCAGGGAGCTAATCTGAAGATTAATCTTTATGCCATCGCCTTTCTCTTCCCGCTGGCTGGTGTCTGTGCTGTCTATTATTTCTTCGGTGAGATGGCATGGTTTGTCACCTGCGTAGCGCTGGCAGTCTTCAGCTTCGCCATCCACAAATGGTTCATCGCCAAGATAGCTGCCATCTTCGAGAAGAACAAGTATAAGCGCATGGAGAAGTTCATGGAAAGCTAAGTAAACATTAAACACTACACATTAAACATTAGAATAATGGATATCAAGATTCAGAATCTCAAGAAGATATATAATGGCAATACCGTACTCGATATTGATAATCTGGGTGTTGCAAAGGGCGAGCTGATAGGACTCGTAGGTAATAATGGTGCGGGCAAGACCACCTTGCTCCGTCTGATTCTCGACCTGATTCAGGCAGATGATGGTTTCGTGGAAAGCAATGGACAGAAGGTGAACGAGAGTGAGACCTGGAAGGAATATACCGGCAGTTACATCGACGGCAGATTCCTCATCGACTTCCTCACCCCTGAGGAATACTTCGATTTCATCGCTGATGTTTATCACATTGACGATGAAACCCTGCAGGAACGATTGGCTCAGTTTGAGGGCTTTATGCACGATGAAATCATGGGAACCAAGAAGTATCTCCGTGATTTTTCTCAGGCAACCGCCAGAAGATTGGTATCATCGGAGCTATGATTATTAATCCGAAGGTTCTTCTCCTGGATGAGCCGTTCAACTATCTCGACCCATCTTCTCAGATGACTATCGCCCACATGATTCAGCGCATCTGCAAGGAGCAGGGCACCACGGTCATCATCTCCAGCCACAACCTCAACTTCGTTGCCGACATCTCCTCCCGCATCCTCCTGCTGGAGAAAGGCAAGCTGGTGAAGGATCTTCCTAATGCCGATGGTGCTGCCATCGCCGAACTCAACGAGTACTTCGGTATTCAGGCGGAATAGCAAACATAATTTACACATAGATAAATCTCTCTCTCTGAATCGCCAGCGAAGCAACAGAATAGCTTCCTGGCGATTCTTTTTTTACTGAACTTTCGCATATGGTTTAAGAACGGGCTGAAGGTTGCATCAGCGTAGTGTATGAACGAAGAAAAGTTAAAATAATTAAGTTAAATTATAAGCACGGACAAATTGAATTTGTCCGGCTCTTTTGTCCGGGTGTTTGTAAATGGTTAAAAATTCGTGACTTATGGGCTGTCGGGCAGTTTGTCCGGACAAATTCAATTGTCCGTGTTATTTTCTTTGCTTTTATCTCTATGTTTTCCACTTCGGACTCATAGACTTAGGAGTCATAAAACTATGAGTTGTTTTTGTTAACATTGAAATTTTTCGATGAAAACCTTTGCATATATGCATTTTTCTTCGTAACTTCGCAGCGGAATATAAAAAAAGAAAAGCTATGGAAGAGATTAGAAAATATCCGGTGGGCATACAAACCTTCTCTGAGATACGAGAAGAAAACTATGTGTATGTGGATAAAACTAAGTATATTGTGGATTTCATAAGAAATGGATCCAAATATCTGTTTCTGAGTCGCCCAAGACGATTCGGAAAGTCTCTTTTTGTCTCTACGCTTCAGGCTTATTTTGAAGGAAGAAAGAATCTGTTTGATGGGCTTGCCCTTGGAGGTTATGAGAAGGAATGGGTAAAGTATCCGGTTTTTCATTTTGATATGAGTACGGCAAAGCACATGAATCCTGCTGACTTAATCAATGAATTGGAAGGTAAGCTAAGCCAGTTGGAACAAATCTATGGTACGGAAGATTGGGCTATTAAGGCTAATCAGCGTTTGGAATGTCTGGTAAAACGTGCTTATAAGCAGACGGGGCAGAAGGTAGTCATTCTCATTGATGAGTATGATGCTCCATTGCTGGATGTCGTGCATGAGAAGGAAAATCTGGTAGAACTCCGTTTGATCATGAAGAACTTCTATAGTCCTATTAAATACTTGGACCCTTGGTTGCGTTTCGTCTTTATCACAGGTATTACCAAGTTCTCTCAATTAAGTATCTTTAGTGAAATCAACAATCTGGATAATATCAGCATGTTCGACCAGTATTCTGCTATCTGCGGTATTAGTAAGACGGAACTTCTGAATGATATGAAGCCAGATGTGGAGTTGTTGGCAAAGCATTTAGGCAGAACCTTGGAAGAAACAATAGGTGAACTTACGTCATATTATGATGGCTATCATTTCAGTGATCATTCAGAAGATATATTCAATCCTTTCAGTCTTGTGAAGGCCTTGAAGAACAAAAAGGTTTCGGCTTATTGGTTCAGTTCCGGTACGCCAAGTTATCTCATCAAGACTTTGCAGAAGTATCATGTGGGAGTGATGGATATTGAGCAGAAAAGTGTAGGGGTTGATGACTTTGATGTTTCGCCAGAGCAGATGACTTCAGCACTTCCTTTGCTCTACCAGAGTGGTTATCTTACCATCAAGAAGTATAATCCGCTATTGCAATGCTATCAGCTGGACTATCCTAACAGGGAAGTGCGCATAGGAATGTTGAAATCGCTTGCGCCAAACTATCTGTCCCCAATTCAATTGGATAATAATAGTTTTATCTTTACCTTTCTGGAACAGCTCTATAGCAACAACATGGATGGCGCCTTGCAGAAGATGCAAGCTTATCTTGCTAGTATCTCCAACCGTCTGTCTAATAAAAACGAAAAGGATTTTCAAACGGTGTTCTATCTCATCTTCAACCTCTTGGGTGCTTATATCCTGGTGGAAGAAGATAGTGCAATAGGTAGGGCTGATGCCGTTCTGCACATGCCTGATACTGTGTATGTGATAGAACTGAAATACGATAAGTCGGCAGAAGAGGCTCTGAGGCAGATAGACGATAAGGGATATCTGATACCTTATTCGGCAGATGGAAAGCGATTGGTTAAAGTGGGAATCAATTATGATAGCCAAAAGCGAACGATAGGGGATTGGAAGATTGAAGAAACATAAAAAATAGAAAGATTTTGAAGGAAAGCCTCGGTTAACTTTGATGTAGTCGGGGCTTTTTGAAATTACATCATTTTTACATAATAAACTGGGGAACAAATATTATGTGAGAAATGATGTAAAAAGTTAGGCGGTTTGAGCAATTTTCGGTAATTTTGCACCGAGATCATTTTAATTAACTGAACCACTTAAAACAGACCTTACTTTTTAAAGTGGGCTCAGTAAATGACAAAGGTGACTCTTTAACTTAAAGGTTATATTAATATGGTTGTTAAGAGATTTATTATAAGTATATCGGTATTATTCTTTTATGCACTTTTGTTGCAAGCTAAGAATGAGGTTATAGATCATGGGCAATTTTTGTGCTCATATTATTATTGTTATTCGAAAGATACGATAAAGAATGATGAGAAAGAAGAAGATTTACTCTTTCTTTCTATCGGAAAGAATGTTTCAAAATGCTATAGTTATTACCTCAGTTCGGGATAAGAAATAGTGCCTAAAAAAGTTGGTAATCTCCGATATTTTTTGTATCTTTGTAGTTGAAATCCAATTAGTTACAAACATAAAAAGATATCATTATGGAGATTACCAAGGAC
>ENA-OQER01000415-OQER01000415.1-human-gut-metagenome-genome-assembly--contig:-NODE-415-length-23314-cov-10.621296_pt1 | contig 23314 bp, 31 predicted proteins | sample MGYA00242797_ERZ504639 | MGnify/ENA primary metagenome ERZ504639 (study PRJEB26092, sample SAMD00036306) | human gut metagenome | host: Homo sapiens | study: EMG produced TPA metagenomics assembly of...
GGTGCGGCGCGGTGCGGGTGCAGGGGGATACTCCGGTGGGGGCTATTCGCGAGATTATTCGCAGCATCCCGTGCAAGGCGGGTATGGTCGCTGATCGCGGCGATTGCAATGTGCGCAGGTTGCGCAAACCATGTGTTAGCATTCTCAGAAAACCCATGGGAGAGCAAGATCATGCATGAATCTTCAAAAGGTTGAAATCTAGCCGTTTTTAGAAGATTTGCAGCTTATCCGAGAACGCATTGAAATGCATGGAATCCCATAGTCATGTCTACTGAATGTCTACCAATATAAAGCACCGCCCCGAGCTATCGGGGCGGTGTCCTGTCTGGCTGCGCTAGCCGTGTTGCAACGCGGGGGTACGTCCTTGCGGACGAAGTTGCGTATCCACCAAGCTGAGGTAACGGCGGACGCGTGCTATCGAATAGTCGTGCTCGGCGGCTAAGTCTTTGATCGATCTGCCGGACTCGTATTCATCCCGCAGCAGTTTCCCTACGGCCAGCTCGCTTTCCCTAGTCAGCCGTTCGTGGTTCTCCAGCGGGGGCATGTTCTCGATCTCCCCTCCGTGTAGCCCTTGTACACCTTGCCTTGCGGAGTAACGGATTCGTCTGCCTCATTGCCCCAAGCTGACCAATGTGGCTGGGGATAGCGGGCAAACATTTCCAAGTAGGGCCGGGCGAACAGCTCGTTATGAGGTCGTACTGCTCATCCGGCTTCGCGAGTGTCGCGTTGCGTGTCTCGATCATGTTCACCTGACGCCGACCTGCGTCAAGGGTGCGCATATGCCCCTTCACGCCGAAAAGCAGAAGCTCTGTGACGTTGCGGAAGTAGAAACCGACCCCTCGACCGTCTGGCCCGCCATCCTTGCGACGCTTGGCCCAGACGATGTTCGACACGTAGCGGAACCCCCATGCCTGCATGACCTCGATGCCTTCGGGCAGCAAGGCATTGGGCACCCAGAGATACAGGTGGGCGTCTTTCGCCGTTATGTCGTCAACTGGCAAGGCTTTGATCTCATCCAGAGACATAGTCCCATAGCGCCCCAGACGCTTATGCTCGGGAGCTACCTTTCCCGTTCGATTCTGGAAACGCCATGGTGGATCGGCCAGAATCGTCTTGAAGCCACCCGCCGTGGTGGGGAGTGGTGCGTACAGTTCTTCAGTCACCTCAACAGAATAACACAAATAGATCTTTAAATAGATCTTTTTGGTGCCGTGTCGTAGTTCTATACTGTGTTCATGGCGTTCACGACACACTCCTACGACGATCCCGACGTGCTGGCAAGCGGCATCCGTTCCCGCTACGAGTTCCATGAGGTACGAAGCGCCTGCGCTGTGATGAAGGCAGTGTCGCCCGAAGAGTGGGCAGATGTCACCGATGTGCTGGGCAGTTTCAGCTTCTCCGCGAACTTGCCGCTCAGGGCAGGCGGCAACAACTCCGAGATGGCGGAGACACTGAACCGCGCGCTGCGGGAGCGGGGATGGAAAGAATGCGCCTACGAACTTGAGACGAAAGGCAGGATCACATTCAGGGAATCGGGTGTGCCGGACGAAGACCTAGGCACCATGAGCGAGGCTTCCTATTGGGTGGACAATCGGAAAGGCCGTGTGCTTGTCGATATCGAATGGAACGCCAAGGACGGCAACCTTGATCGTGATCTTGCAGCCTACCGCGCATGGCATGAGCCGGCCTGATCGACGCTGCAATGATCATCACCAAACACCGTGAAGACCTGCTCGACAAAGCCATCGAGTTATGGGCACCTCATCTGGTGCGACCATTGACGAAGTGTACAAGGCGACGCGCAAAGCGCGGAAGGCACGCACCGAGGAAGACAGACGACTGGCATTGCCGCTCGACTTGACAACCACGACCGTCACAAGCCTTACCAAGGCGATCGATCGAATCAGCCGAGGCGAAGCCGGTACATGCCCGGTTGTGGCGGTCGGTATCTCGGGGGCAACGTGATGGCACCCCGTACAGGAGGTGTAGGTGCTCATTCCTTGCTGAGTTGCTCGGAGGCTTTGAATAAGTCATCTTCAGTATTGACGGTGATCTCTTCCTTTACGAGCAGCCCCATCTCCGGATGCTCGGTGCCGAGCTCGCCCGCCTGAAGTTCCCCACCCTTCAACATGCGCTGATTTGTACTGATCCTTCGCAGCAACGCGTTGCGTTTTTCTCCCGTACGCTCGGGGTACTGTTTGCTTAGCGGTTCATTGCTGATGATCCAGACCGTCGTGAAACATGCCACATGGTTGTTGTACCGTGCTGGAAGCATGACAGGGTAACGATCCAAGAAAACCAAGAGCTGGTCCCAGCTGAACTGGCTATCGAACTCATCTAGTACCAAGATCGATTGCCCCTCGTACTCATCCCACGGATGCCGATAATCGGTCACACGGTAGATGCTCTCGATGGGATTGTTGTCATATATGTATTTCGTTTTCCCGACACCCGGATCACCCCACAGATAATGCACAGTGATGTCGCGAAGCTGACGACCATATTTCACCCGGTCGCGCGCTGTCGCAAGTTCGGAAAGGTACCGAGTGTAGCGAGCAGCTTGGCACGCGTCGTCATTCAACAACACCTCCGAGACGCTGGCGCCGTCCATGATCTGCCGACGTAGCTCAGCGAGATCGGAACGACTGCCCTGCCGATCCTTCAGGTCGATTTCCCCTCCCCGCCAGACCGTCTACACGTGTCTCCTCCTTGGAACAGTAATCGACGCAATCCTGTACCGTGCCCTTGCGCATTTCGATGTGCGCGTCGTTGAAGCCTGCCTTCTTGAACTTGTTCTTCAGCGTCCCCATATGGACGGGAGTCTGAAGTTGCAGGAATGCCTGAAAATGAGGGTAGTCGCTCTTGCCTCCCTCCTCCTGCTGGAAGATGTATGCCCCCAGAATATCCAGCAGTTCCTCTACGTCCTGCCGCGTGTGTTTTGCCCAGCTTTCAAAGGCATGACCGAAAGTATGTCCAAGTTGAGCGCCTTGCGGATGCCGTGCTCATGAGGATCCTGCTCTACGATGCGCTCCTTTACCGCCACGCTATCGCCCACCATGCGTTGCAACTGCTGCAAGTCGGGATGAGCCAAGTCGAAGCCAACCAACTCCGCCCACATCTTTTCGTCCGAAATCAAACCATGCTTCAGCATCTCGGCATAGCCCGAACAGATGTTCTCGGCATCGAGCGTGCGCAGGAACTCAGTATCGAGAATGACAAACTTGGAGTCGCAGAACACGCCTATCTCGTTCTTCAGTCCACCGAAGTTGATGCCCGTCTTTCCTCCCACCGAAGCATCCACCATCGAGAGGAGCGTAGTGGGGATATTGATGAAGTTGATGCCACGCTTGAAAGTTGCTGCGGCAAAGCCACCCAAGTCGGTAACCATTCCACCACCCAGGTTTATCATGCACGAATGGCGCGATGCACCGCCCTCGCCCAACGACTTCCATACGTGTACCATCGTGTCGAGGTCTTTGTGCGTATCGGTGGCACCAATGGTAATGACCTTCGCATCCTTGAGCGAGAAATAATTTTTCACAACAGGCCAGCACTTGACAACTGTGGTTTCGTCGGTAAGCACAAAAATCTTGTCGTGCTCGCACTCTGCCAAGCTTCGGCTATCTCACTTTCGAGATTGGTAGAAATGATGACTCTCTGACTCATAAATTTATCAATATATTATAAATAATGTAATTCTTGCGTGCAAAGGTACGTATTTTTCTGCATTTTGATGCAAAAGAACACACTTTTAGCATTCTTTTCACACATTTTAGACTAAACCTTATCACAAAGGATGCGTCTAAGCTATCAAGTGAACAAAAAAAACTATAAAATAAAGAAATGAGAAAATCAGTACTCACCCTGCTCCTGCTATTCATCGCCATGATGATGCAGGCACAGCAACACCTCATCACGGGTGCCATTATCGACAAGGGAACCAACGACCCTGTCGAGGCATCGACCGTACAACTACTACGCGCGGACAGCACCTATATCTCAGGCGCCATCAGCGAGAGAATGGACTCTTCAGCCTTCAGGCTCCCGAAGACGGCAGTTATCTGCTCAAGATAACCAGCGTAGGATACAAGCCCACCGTAAGGCGCATCATGATGACCCAGGGCAAAGACCTCGCCATGGGCAAGATAAACATCAACGCAGAGGCCATCATGCTCAAGGCCGCCACCGTCACGGCCATGGCCAAGAAAGTGGTGCTCAAGGAAGACACCTTCGTGTACAACTCTGCGGCTTATCGCACACCCGAAGGCTCCACCATCGAAGAGCTCGTGAAGCGCCTGCCTGGTGCTGAGGTGAGCGACGACGGAAGCATCAAAATCAACGGAAAGGAAGTGAAGAAGATCCTCGTAGACGGCAAGGAGTTCATGACCGGCGACACCAAGACGGCCCTGAAGAACCTGCCCACCAGCATCATCGACAAGATCAAGGCCTACGACGAGAAGAGCGACCTGGCTAAGGTGACGGGCATCGACGACGGAGAAGAGGAAACCGTGCTCGATTTCGGCGTCAAGAGAGGCATGAATAAAGGACTCATCGCCAACATGGACCTCAGCATGGGCACCAAGCAACGATACAGCGAACGAGGCATGGCGGCTTATTTCAACGACCGCAACAGACTCATGATGTTCGCATCAGCCAACAACACCAACGACATGGGATTCCCCGGAGGTGGAGGCCCTGGCGGATGGGGATTCAACAAGCAGGGACTCAACGCCTCGAAGATGCTGGGTCTGAACTACAACTACGAGAACAAGGATAAGCTCAAGATGGACGCCTCGCTGAGATGGAACCACAGCGATGGAGACATCAGCAGCACGGTGGCTTCCGAGAACTTCGTGAGCCAGAACTCGTCTTTCTCGAACAGCCGTGCCAAGAACTTCTCGCGCAGCAACAGCTGGGACGGACGTTTCCGCCTGGAATGGACCCCCGACACGATGACCAATATCATGTTCCGTCCATCGTTCACCATCAAGAGCAGCGATGCACTGGCACGAAGCTTGTCGGCACAGTTTAATGCCGATCCTTACCAGATCACCAACGACCCGCTCGAGGACGCAGCACGTGCCGAGCTGGGACTTGAGGACGTAAGCCTAAGCAAGAGTCTGTTGCAGCAGGCTGGAGCTCTCGTCAACCTGCAGTCGTCGAGCAGCATCAGCTATAGCGAGTCTGAAAATCTGAGAGGCATGTTGCAGTACAATCGCCGACTCAGTGCGATGGGACGCAACATCACCGTGCGCACCGATGCCAGCTACGGCAAGACCGATGCCAACAGCCTCTCACTCACCAATGCCTACATGTACCTTGTAGATGTGGCCAACGGCAACGAGACCGACCACTACAACACTTATCGTTACAACGTGACGCCTACCCGCAACTACAGCTACTCTCTGCAGGCCACCTACAGTGAGCCGCTCTGGCGTGCCACCTTCCTGCAACTGAGCTATAAGTTCACCTATAAATACTCGAAGACCGACCGCTCCACCTACAACTTCTCCGACTTCAGCGATGAGGAGGCAAACCAGTGGGCTTCCATCACTCCCGAGTATCGTGATGGGGCAACTACTTGGGCACTCTTCGCTCGTCTCTCGACGAGTACTTCGACAGCGACCAGAGCCGATTCTCCGAGTACAAGAACTACATTCACGAGATGCAGCTCATGATGCGATTCGTCCGACCAAAGTACAACCTCAGCTTCGGAGCCATGCTCCAGCCACAGAGGTCGAACTTCATCTACGACTATATGGGGCAGCACATCGAAACGACACGCAACGTCACCAACTTCTCACCAACCCTCGACTTCCGTTATCGTTTCAGCAAGGTGAGCAACCTGCGCGTCAACTATCGCGGAACCACCTCACAACCCTCCATGACCGACCTGCTCGACATCACCGACGACAGCAATCCGCTCAACATCAAGAAGGGAAATCCGGGACTGAAGCCATCGTTCACCCACAACTTCCGACTCTTCTACAACGACTATATAGAGAAGCATCAGCGAGCCCTGATGACCTTCATCAACTTCTCGATGACACGCAACAGCATCAGCGACATGGTGACCTACGACGACAAGACCGGTGGACGAACCACACAGCCCGAAAACATCAACGGCAACTGGAACGCACGAGGCGCCTTCATGTTCAATACAGCCATCGACAGCGCTGGCGTATGGAACATCAACACCTTCACCACCCTCGCCTATACCAATGCCGTGGGCTATCTGAGCCTCGACGGGAAGACCTCGCAGAAGAACACCACCAAGCAGACACAGGTGGGCGAGCGAATCGCCATGGGCTATCGCAACAACTGGCTTGAGGTCAACCTCAACGGAACCCTCAACTACAACCATGCCCGCAACAAGCTTCAGGCATCGAGCAACATGAACACCTGGCAGTTCTCTTACGGACCGAGCATCACAGCCACCATGCCCTGGGGCATGAGCCTGAGCACAGACTTGAGCCAGAGCAGCCGACGAGGATACAGCGACAAGTCGATGAACACCAACGAACTGGTTTGGAACGCCCAACTCTCGCAAGGCTTCCTCCGTGGCAAGCCCCTCACCGTGATGATCCAGTTCTACGACCTGCTGCACCAGCAGAGCACCTTGAGCCGTGCCCTTACTGCCATGGCCCGTACCGATACCGAGTATAACAGCATCAACTCTTATGCCATGCTCCACGTCATCTACCGACTGAATATCATCGGAGGCAAGCAGGCACGCGAGACGATGAGGTATGGCGGACGCCCCGACTTCCGCGGACGCCCCTTCAATGGCGGACGACCTCCCATGGGACCACCTCCAGGAGGCGGACATCGCCGCTTCTAAGTTTAGGGAAGTTGAAACCCATATACATGATGCCCAGAACCATTCGTCATCGTTGGTTCTGGGCATATTTTTGTCTCATTGGCTCTAACATCTCAACCCCTTTCCATATCCGTCAGTTTTAATTTTTATAAAATAATCTTTAAATAACTATAATTAAACAGAAAGAAAACTATAACGATACAAATATTTTCCTAACTTTGCAACCACTTTTTATTGTAACAGAAATGAAACATCGTATTTTAAGCATGACAATGTCACTTTGCCTCACCTGCACGATGGGAGCGCAAAGTGCCGAAAAGATTGTACCCATCAAGTATGGAAACATGGATAATTGGGTTATCAGAAACATCAAGGAATCAGGTATCATAGGCGGAAACAAGAAGGTGGTTTATGCCGTAGGTCCGTCGATGACCATCAATGGCAATATCCCCTACACCAACAAGGGCGGCTCGCCTGGGGAACCTCCAATGTGCTTGCCCACGTGTCAGGCATCTATAAGACCAACAACTCGGTATATCGCGACAAGCACGAGAACGGACATTGTGCCAAGCTCGTCACCCATATCGAGAAGGTGAAGGTATTGGGACTCATCAACATCAAGGTGCTTGCAGCAGGCTCGCTCTTCCTGGGCGACGTGCGCGAACCCATCACCGGAACCAAGGACGGTCCTAAGGCCATCAACTGGGGCATTCCTTTCACCCATCGTCCCAAGGCGGTGCGTTTCGACTATAAGACCCTGTTGCCCAACTCAGCCACCCGCATCAAGCAGAACGGCTTCAGCAGTGCATCGAAAGTGGCAGGACGCGACTATGCTGTCGCCATCCTCTACCTGCAGAAGCGTCACGAGGATGCCCACGGCAACATCACGGCCAAGCGTGTGGGCACCATGGTGGTGAAGTACAGCAAGAGCACCAATGGATGGGTGAACGACGCCACCTACACCATCCACTATGGCGACATCCGACACATGGCAGGCTATAACGCCTCGCTCATGGGACTTCGTAATTGTGACTATGCTCGTAATAGCAAAGGCAAGAGCGTCATCATCAAGGAGACAGGATGGGCTTCTGCCAACGAGACCCCTACCCACCTCATCCTGCAGTTCTCTTCCAGTCATGGCGGAGCCTATATCGGAACGCCCGGCAACACGCTCTGGATAGACAACGTGTCACTCGTATACTAACTGTTTATCACATATTAACACCCCTACACATTATTATATACATAACACATGAAGCAGCTTCTACTCTCATGCCTTACATGCCTTCTCTTGCCTACTCTTGGTATGGCAGGAGAGGCTGACTCTACCTTCACGCCACATACCGGGATGGAAAAAAAGGAGATAAAAATAGAAAAAAAGGTGGACGAAAATGTGGAAGTGAAGGTGGAAGCGAAGGCGGACGAAAAGGCGGAAGTGAAGGAGACGGAAGTAAAGAAGGCGGACGAGAAGAAGAAATCGCTCATCACCCGTTTTCTCGACTACTTCAACGATGCCAACAAGAAGAACGACAAGCGGTTCGACTTCAGCATTATCGGAGGCCCACACTATGCCACCGACACCAAGTTGGGCTTAGGCTTAGTGGCAGCAGGCATCTATCGCTCCGACCCAGCCGACACGCTCCTCCTCCCCTCCAATGTGTCGCTCTTTGGCGATGTCAGCACGGTGGGCTTCTATCTGCTCGGTGTGCGCGGAACCCACATCTTCCCCCACGACCGTTACCGTGCCGTCTACACGCTCTACTTCTATTCCTTCCCCTGCAAGTTCTGGGGAATGGGATACGACATGGGCGACAACGACGACAACGAGAGCGACATGAAGCGATGGCAGGTGCACGTGAAGGGAAGCTTCCTGTGGAACCTTGGCAGCAACCTCTTTCTCGGTCCTTCCGTGGCCTACGACTACATCATCGGCAAGGACATCGAACGCCCCGAGCTCTTGGCGGGAATGGACCGACATACCGACAACTATGGCGTGGGATTCACCTTCATGTTCGACAACCGTGACAACCTCACCTATCCCCACCGGGGTTATTACGTGAACCTCACCCAGATGTTCCGTCCGCGCTTCATGGGCAACGACTATGCCTTCAGCACCACCGAACTGCAGCTCAACGCCTACCAGCAACCCTGGCGAGGAGCCGTACTGGCCGAGGACCTTCGTTCCACATTCAACTTTGGCAATCCCTCGTGGGGCATGATGGCACAGACAGGAGGCAGCAATGCCCTGCGCGGATATTACGAGGGAAGATATCGCGACAAGCACATGATAGAAGCCACTGTCGAACTTCGCCAGCACGTGTGGAAACGCAACTCGCTCACGGCCTGGATAGGTGCAGGAACCATCTTCCCCAAGTTCAGCCAGATGAGAAGCCGTCACATCCTGCCCAACTATGGTGTGGGCTATCGATGGGAATTCAAGAAGAACGTCAACGTGCGTCTCGACTATGGTTTCGGCAAGGGCGGACAGAGAGGATTCCTCTTCAATATCAACGAGGCGTTCTAAAAGCAAACAACACACAACATGAAATCATTCAACAAAATCATATACTGGTATGCCGTCATCGCGCTTACCGTGCCCAACGTGGCCCTTTGTTTCACCGAGCACCTCAGCACATGGGCAGCCCTTGCCAACATCGTGCTGCCCTTTGGTGTCTACATGGCTCTGATGAGCATCTCTCACAAGCCGGGCAAGATGGTGTGGTGGCTCTTCCCCATCATCTTCTTTGCGGCTTTCCAGATCGTGTTGCTCTATCTCTTCGGCAAGGGCGTCATAGCGTGGATATGTTCCTCAACCTTGTAACCACCAATCCTGGCGAGGCCATGGAGTTGCTCGACAACCTCATTCCTGGCGTGGCGAGTGTCTTCATCCTCTATCTGCCCCTGCTCATCCTGGGCGTGGTGTCCATACGGAGCAAGAAAGCACCCGTGCTGTCCTCTGCCCTCAGAAAGCGATATGCCCTGTGGGCTTCAGCCTTGGCCCTCGTGGGATGCATCTTTGTTGCCACGGTCTGTCTCTCCCGTCCCTCCGACAACTCACAGCTCGACGACCATCACGCCCCACAATATAGCGTGCTCAACGACCTCTACCCCGTCAACGTGTTCTATAACCTCTACCTTGCCGTGAAGCGCAACAACGCCTCCATCCACTACAAGGAGGCATCTGCCCGTTTCCGCTTCGATGCCAGGCCGTCCCATCCCGAGGACTCCTGCGAGGTCTACGTCATGGTGATAGGCGAGACGGCACGAGCCATGAACTTCAGTCTCTATGGTTATCAGCGCGACACCAATCCACGGCTCAGCAAGACCCCGGGACTGGTGACGTTCAGCGATGTCACCACCCAGTCGAACACCACCCACAAGAGTGTGCCCATGCTCCTCTCGCAGGCTTCGGCCTCCGACTTCGAGCGTCTCTTCCACGAGAAAGGCATCCTGCAGGCCTTCCGTGAGGCAGGCTTCCACACCGTGTTTCTGAGCAATCAGCGCCCCAACCACTCGTTCATCGACTTCCTGGGCGAACAGGCCGACCAGTGGCTCTTCCTCAAGACGGGCGACGCCAACCCGGCTGGACGTGAGCTGGCCGAAGCCCCGGGCAAGGACGGCAACTACTATGATGCCGACCTGCTGCCCATCCTCGACAAGATACTGGCCCGGAAGCGCAAGAAGGAGTTCATCGTGCTCCACACCTATGGCTCTCACTTCAACTACATGGACCGCTATCCCCGACAGATGGCGCATTTCCAGCCCGACACGCATTGCGAGGCCAAGAAGGAGAACCGTCCCGACCTCATCAACGCCTACGACAATACCATCCGCTACACCGACCTTGTGCTCAGTGGGGTGATAGAGCGCCTGAGAGCACACGGAGGCATGAGCGCCATGCTCTATACGAGCGACCATGGCGAGAACATCTTCGACGACAGGCACAAGCTCTTCCTTCATGCTTCGCCCCGAGCTTCGGAGTACGAGTTGCATGTGCCCTTCCTGGTATGGACATCGCAGAGCTTCCAGCATCAGGAGCCAGCCGTGGCACAGGCCCTCTCCGCCAACCGCCACAAGCAGGCACAGAGCAGCCGTTCCGCCTTCCACACCATGCTCAATATCGGGGGCATCAGTACGCGCTTCCGCCAAGAGCACGAATCGTTGGCGAGCCCTGCCTATCGTCCCGCCCCTCTGCTCTACCTCAACGACCACAACGAGGCTATCCCACAGGCAGAATGTGGATTTTAGCATATAAAGGAGTTGTTTTTTATGGAGTTAAAGGAGTTAAAGGAGTTAAGACAACAGCCTCTAAGGAATGTTTAATTTTAAGTCCACTAAAGCATTTGTCTTAACTCCTTTAACTCCTTAACTCCTTAACTCCTTAAAAATAACTCCTCAAAAAACTTTCTCTTTTCTTTCTCTATATCAGTTTTTTGCTGTAATTTTGCACCCGAATAAGTCAATAACAGTAGAAAACAATGGACTCAACACGCAAAATCGAAAAAGTAAGTTTGCGCAACCTCCACATGGAGGATTACGACCAACTGGCGAAATCGTTCAAGCGCATTTATGCCGACTCGGACGTTTTCTGGACACGTTCTCAAATCAAAAAGCTCATTACCATCTTTCCCGAGGTCAGGTAGTCATCATCGTCGACGACAAGATCGTGGGCTGCGCCCTCTCCATCATCGTCAACTACAACATGGTGAAGGGCGACCACACCTATGCCCAGGTGACAGGCAATGAAACCTTCAACACCCACGATGCCAACGGCAACATCCTTTATGGCATCGAGGTCTTCATCCACCCCGACTATCGTGGCCTCCGACTGGCCCGACGCATGTACGAATACCGCAAGGAGCTGTGCGAGAAGCTCAATCTCAAGGCCATCATGTTTGGCGGACGCATACCCAACTATCACAAGTATGCCGACAGATGCGCCCCAAGGAGTACATCGAGAAGTGCGCAGCCGTGAGATCTACGACCCCGTGCTCACCTTCCAGCTGTCCAACGACTTTCACGTGCGCCGTGTGATACGCAACTATCTGCCCAGCGACGAGGAGAGCGAACACTGCGCCACCCTGCTGCAGTGGGACAACATCTACTATCAGCCACCTACGGACTCCTATGTAGACCGCAAGCCCACCGTGCGCATCGGTCTCGTGCAGTGGCAGATGCGCCCCTATGCCTCCGTCGACGACCTCTTCGAGCAGGTGGAGTTCTTCGTCGATTCGGTGAGCGACTATAAGAGCGACTTCATCCTCTTCCCCGAATACTTCAATGCCCCTCTGATGGCTAAGTTCAACAATATGGGCGAGGCACAGAGCATCCGACAGATGGCACAGTACACCGAGCAGATACGCGACCGGTTCCGTGAGCTTGCCATCAGCTACAACATCAACATCATCACGGGCAGCATGCCTTACGTCAAGGACGATGGCGCCCTCTACAACGTGGGCTTCCTGTGCCGACGCGACGGAAGTGTAGACATGTACGAGAAGATTCATGTCACCCCCGACGAGCAGAAGTGCTGGGGTCTTACCGGTGGAAGCCACATCCAGACCTTCGACACCGACTGTGGCAAGATAGGCATCGTGATCTGTTACGACGTGGAATTCCCCGAGCTCTCACGCCTCATGGCTCAAGACGGCATGCAGATACTCTTCGTGCCCTTCATGACCGATACCCAGAACGCTTACTCCCGTGTGCGTGTATGCGCCCAGGCACGTGCCATCGAGAACGAGTGCTATGTGGCCATTGCGGGCAGTGTGGGCAACCTGCCCCGTGTGCACAACATGGACATACAGTATGCTCAGAGTGCCGTGTTCACGCCTTGCGACTTCGCCTTCCCCAACGACGGCAAGCGATCGGAGGCTACGCCCAACACCGAGATGATTCTCGTATCCGACGTTGACCTCAACCTGCTCAACGAGCTCCACACCTATGGTGCCGTGCGCAACCTGCGCGACCGCCGCAAGGACCTCTATGAGCTGAAGAAAAAATAAAAGATGTACAAGATCGACATATCGGAGCGCACGCTCCACTTCAAGCAGCCTGCCGGAACCTCACGGGGTGTCTACACCACCCGGCACAGTTATTACCTCACCCTCACCTCGGCAGAACATCCGGGCATCAAGGGCGTGGGCGAATGTGCCACCCTGCCGACCTGAGCTGCGACGCCAAGCCCGAATACGAGCTCACGCTCCGACAGGTGTGCCAGATGGTGGAACAGATGGGGCGCATACCCTACGACATGATACGTGCCTACCCCAGCATCACCTTCGGACTGGAGACCGCCTTTGCCGACTTCTTCCGTCAGTGCCCCGCTATCGATGTGCCGGCATGGGCGACGTACCTGGCAAGCCTCTACGACACGCCCTTCGCACGGGGCGAGGAGGGCATCACCATCAACGGACTGGTATGGATGGGCACCTACGACGAGATGCTCGCCCGACTGGAGGAGAAGCTGAAGAGCGGATTCCACTGCGTGAAACTGAAGATTGGCGCCATCGACTTCTTCAAGGAGCTCGACCTCATCAAGCGCATACGCCAGGTGTACAGCAAGGAGCAGATAGAGTTGCGCGTGGATGCCAACGGTGGCTTCACGCCCGAAAATGCCATGAGCCGACTGGAAGCCCTGGCACAGTACGACATCCACTCCATAGAGCAGCCCATACGCCAGCACCAGTGGCCCAAGATGGCTGCCCTGTGCCGTGAGTCACCCCTGCCCATCGCCCTCGACGAGGAGCTCATCGGCGTGAACGTGCGATCGATGAAGCAGGCATTGCTCGACACCATACACCCTCAGTACATCGTGCTGAAGCCCTCGCTTCACGGAGCATCTACGGATGCCGCGAATGGATACAGATGGCAAGCGAACGGGGCATCGGAAGCTGGATCACATCAGCCTTGGAGAGCAACGTGGGGCTCAGTGCCATCGCCCATTTCTGCGCCAAGACTTATGGTCCCGGAGTCTCCATGCCTCAGGCTTAGGCACCGGTCAACTCTTCACCGACAACATCCTCATGCCCCTGCAGATCAAGGGAGAGAAGATCTTTGTCATTCAAGTTTAGCAAGTTCAGGAGTTAAGGAGTTAAAGGAGTTAAGACAATAGTCTTTGTGGGTGTATTCATTAAGCTGTTGTCTTACTCCTTTACTCCTTAACTCCTTTAACTCCTGAAAATTACTCCTGAAAAATTAAAATTCCCCTTATGGAACTGAACGAATTTCTTGCCGAATGGCACAACGACAACCCCCGCATTCTGGTACACACCAGCGGATCTACGGGCAAACCCAAGCCCTGATGGTGGAGAAGAGGCGGATGCTCAACTCAGCCCGCATCACCTGCGACTTCTTAGGACTGAAGCCGGGCGACACCGCCCTGCTCTGCATGCCCCTCGACTATATCGCGGGCAAGATGATGGTGGTGCGAAGCCTCCTGCGAGACCTTCGGCTCACCTCCGTGCGTCCGAGCAGCCACCCCCTGGCCGACGAAACCCTGCCCAGCTTCACCTTTGCCGCCATGGTGCCCATGCAGGTGTACAACAGCCTGAAAGTGCCCTGCGAGCGCGAACGGCTCATGCGCATCCGTCACCTCATCATAGGCGGAGGAGCCATCAGCGACGAGTTGGCACAGATGATCAAGCCCCTGCCCAATGCCGTATGGAGCACCTATGGCATGACAGAGACCCTGTCGCACATCGCCCTGCGCCGCCTCAACGGTCCTGATGCCAGTCTCTGGTACACCCCCTTCGACGGCGTAGGCATAAGCCTCAATGCCGACGGTTGCCTTGTTATCGACGCCCCCGAGGTATGTGCCGAACCCCTTGTCACCAACGACATCGCCCTGCTACGCACCGACGACCGCACGGGCAAGACGCTCTTCCGCATCAAGGGCCGCAAGGACAACGTGGTGTGCAGTGGAGGCATCAAGATTCAGATAGAGGAGGTGGAGGAAACCTTGCGTCCGCACCTGTCGGCGCCCTTCATGATCATCAAAAGGCAAGATGAGATGCTGGGCGAAAAGGCCATCCTCCTCACCGAGTCGGCCGACCTGACCCACATTGAAGAAATATGCAGAAACACCCTGCCCAAATACTGGGTGCCACGGGAGTTTCTGCACATCGACCACCTGCCCCTCACCGAGACAGGCAAGCCTAAACGCTCAGGAGCGTTCTGAAATTATACGACCTCCGCTTCACACCACGGTGATCCAGATGCTCTCGTCGTTCTGCTGAGCCTGGGTGATAAGGTCGATGAGTTGGCGCAACCACTGTTGCGAGTTCACCACCATGCCCACCATCTTGTTTTCGCCCACCAGGATGCAGCCCTGCGTGTCGTCAGGATAGTTGCCAGCATGGATGCGTATGCCCTCAAAGAGGGGCACGCCCACGAGTAGGGGCAACCATCTCTTGAATCGTGGCGACTTGCTCACCACCACGGTGTAAGAGCCTTCGGGGATAGCCGTCTTGCCCTGCACCTTGCGGGCCATCTTGCCCGACACCCTGCCGTGGCGAGCATCCACCTCCCTCGGGGCAAGCGGAATGCCCAGCAGGTTGCGCCATGTAGGCTCCAGGGTGTCGCAGAAGTAATGCTCTGTGGTGAGCAGGCTCTCGTCCACCTTGCAGCGCACAGTGCGCTTGTCGTCCCTCCTCCTGCCGGGTATCAACTCTCGTTCCACACTTCCATCGGGCAGGATATACAGTCGGCCGATGGTGTAAGTAGCTCTCTTGGCTATGCGTTTCAATATGATTTCCATCTCTAAGATAACGTTTAATGTTTAGTATTTTTATGAAAAACTCTCATCCTTTCAAGAACTTCACCTTGCGGAAAATCGGACTGTCAGTGTCAGTGTCAGCACCTTCCACCTTAGCCACATATCCACGGTGCACCCATTGGTGTATGGCATCCCTGATGCGCCTGGCATTGTCGTTGTCGAAGCCCTGAGCACGCCGCACCTTCACGTAGTCGTCCATGGTGAACTCGTCGGGCAAGAGCGACAGCAGGTTCTTAGGACCGTTGGGTGCTGTGCGGCTCACCTTGTCTTGCTCGCCATCGGCATCGTAGATCATTTGTCCGAAGAGTTTCAGCTTGCACCACAGGTCGTAACGCTCGCTCCAGCGCACGAAGTCCTCTATCGACTTCTCCACTTCATGCCGTTGGCGACATACAGCACACAGGCCTTGAGGTAGGCGATGACGTTGGCACGGAAGGAAAGGTTCTCGAACACATAGTTCTGCGACAGACGGGCAAACTCAGCGTTCTCCTCCATCAGCTTGCGGGCGAGCTTGAGAGCTGGGGGCAGTCCACCAGTCCGCGGGCCTTCAACAGGTTGTCGATGTAGGGTTTCAGTTCCTCGTCGAAGGAGGCATCGTAGGAGCCATAGACGGGAATCTCCGATCCGCACGGGCGTCGCTCGATGGTGGCAAACGAGATGCGGCTCACGGGGCCGTCGGTCACCACCCTTCGGAAGTAGTCACGACACTTCTTCGGTGTGCAACAGGCATTCCAGTTAAAGCGCACCTTCACAGTCTCGGTCACCGACTGCACGCCCACTCGGTCCTGTCCGTAGTTGCCCAGGTCGAAAGCTAACTCCATGATGCGGAAGTGCTGGTTGGTCTTGCCCTTGAGGGCGTCGAAGAGGTTCAGCTCATTCACTTTGGCATAGAGGAAGTGCCGTTCAGCCTCCTTCATACGCAGCACGAAGGCAGGGTTGGTCATGTCGATGTTCACCTCCTGGATGACGAGTCCTTCGGGTCGTTCACGCTTGTCCTTGTTGGAGCCTTTGCGGTTGCATTCGTCCTTCCAAGCCCTCTCCCGCTCACGCTGCTGGGCGTCGCGTGCCCTGATGTCCGCCATGATGCGGTTGATGGGCTGGGTGATGCTCTCCTTGCCGCTTCCTGTAGGCGCACAGAGGATGTTCATCAGCGTGGCCTCATGCTCCACGTTGTCGATGTAGCGGAAGCGGGTGTCGCACAGATGGCTTGCCAGTGCCGGGAAGACGGCTTGCGACACGGCAGGCTGATAGATGGCGGGCGTCTTGCTCACGAGCAGACGGATGAGACGGGGCAACTTTTGTGGCATCTCGTGTATGCGATAGAAGTAGGAGTCGGGGTTCAGGATGTCGCCAAACTCGTCGGCATCATAGTCTTCGGCTTTCCCCCTTGCCTGCTCTTGCTGGCACAGCTGATGGCCTTGCGCACAATCATCGGCATGCGGTGCGATTGCTTCCTCTGACAAGCACTGTCGACGGTGGTGAAGGCTCGCTTCTTCTCCTCGCCGAAGGTGGGTATCACCTGCTTGATCCACGTGGCGTTGTCGTCGCACAGATAGCGCAGATAGCAGCTCAGCGTGAAGATAAACGAGTTGCGTGAACCGTGCTGTGGCTCCCCTCCGAGCAGTTCTACGAGCTTGCTTGTTATCGCCTCGTAGGAGATTCCGTCGTATTCCTGGGCGAAGTCTTGTCGGCTCTCTTCTCCGCCATGATCTTGATCCACTCCATGATTGCCGAGATGATGATCATCAGCACAATCATGATTAGCAGACTGGGCATGCTCAACAGCAGAGCCAGCAGGAAGAGCAGCAGAGCTATTGTCGCTCTCAGGTCGATGTTCTTGATTCGTTGAAACTTGGGGTTTAGGGTCATGTTCGGGTTCATTTTTGTTAAGTTTAGGATTAGGGTTGATATTTACGCTGGTATTCGCCTGAGAAGCAGCATCACCGTTGGAGCCTCTCTCGTCCATGCCGGAAGAGCTTCGCAAGGGGGCGAAGAGCCGCGCCTCGTCGATGAAGAGGATGTAGTCTTCGGGCACGATGAACGACGGCCGTGCCAGGTCTTTCACACACACGTCGTACTCCTCATCGCCGAGCTGTTGCGACATCCACTTCTGAGCCTCTGCCAGGTTCATGCCCTCTGGCATGACGAAGACGAGTCTGAGGCCCTCCAACGACGGTGTGACGTGCACGAGCAGTATTCTCGCCAGCACCTGAGGATTCTTCACTCTCAGTTCTTCGCTCTTTGCTTTCCACCATCGTAGGGTCGGCGATGTGGTCTTTGTCGTAGATGCTGAGTCCGCTGGGTATGGCGTCAGCATTGAGTCGTCGACCATTGCGAAAGGTGGCGTGGGGCGTGAGTATGGGCAACTGGCTCTTGAGCCGTGTCTTCATCGTGTCGTAGTCTTCCTGCCCTATCTCTCCCCGGCGTTTGCGCTCCAGTGCATCCTCTATCTGTGCGCATACGTCCTTCACCCTGCTGCTCTTAGTAGCCTGGTGGAAGAGCTCGGGGGTGCATACTTGCACCTCCCTGCTCCTTACGCTTTGTGATATTCCAAAAGTCATGTTGGTTTAATGTTTAATTATTTTTTCGATGTCCTGCACCAGGATGTCCTGATACACCTGTCCCTGATACTCATGGGTCTGAAAACGCAGTTTCACCACGACCACCTCTCCGGCATAGAACCTAAGTTGTGCGTCCTTGCCAAGCATTACCGCGGCAAACTGGTTTTCGAACTTTCCGCCAAACTCCTGCAACACGATGTTGCACTTGGCGAGTTTCCCGTTCTCACTCTTCTGCGAATCGACGAGGGAAGTCTCTCCCTGCATCACGACTTTCATGATCATTGTTTCCATGTTTTTTTAATGTTTAGTTTGTAATTGAAGTTTCGTATTTTCGGAAGTTAAGGGAAGTTATCTTTCTCAGGAGTAAAGGAGTTAAGGAGTTATCGCTCCCTGCGGTCGCTGAGAGTTAAGACAAATGCCTTTAGAGGGCAATGTTTTAATGTTTGATTTCAAGCAATAAGACTGTTGTCTTAACTCCTTTAACTCCTTAACTCCTTTAACTCCTGAGTATTCTCCTTAACTCCTTTAACTCCTTAACTCCCTAACTCCTTTAGCCCTCAGATGAATAAACTCCCGTCCCTTCTCCGTCCACACGAGGTACATGCGGGTTAGCACGGTGTCTCTTCCCACAAAGAGGTCATAGTGGGTTCGGCTCTTTGCCAGTCCGCGGTGGGCATAGTCGGCATAGAGCATATACTGCCCGCTCTGGTAGTACTGTATACGTTCTGCGCAAAGCCAGCGGTTCAGTTCCTGCGCCGTCATCCCCAATTCCTTGGCTATCTGCGTAGTGGTGTAGCACGAGATGCTGTCGAGCACGCTGTCGGTGTAGAGAGCCTTGGGCAGCAGTCGGTCGATTTCCACATCCTGCTCAGCGATCCGTCTGTTCTTTTGCTCCAGGAGCACTTTCTGCTCGCTGATGAGCTTGTCTTTCTGCTCCAGGGTGGTTTTCAGCACCTCCTCTGCCCTTCGGCGTATATCCTCGTCGGTGTCTCCCTCGTGGGTGAGGATGTATCCACCATGCTTGCGGATGGAAGGAAGCACCTCTCCACATACCCAGTCTTGGAATGGCTCAGCCATCGGTTTGGTGGAGCGCATAATCAAGCGATAGAGGTTTTGCTCGGAGATGAAGGTGAGGTTGTCCATGAAAGCTATGGTCTTGCCATGTTTGTTGGTGAGTTCTGAACGTACCTCAAAAATTTTGATGCCCGTTGCTTTCAGCTTTCTCTTCGCCATGCTCGTGTTGTTGAGTTCCAAAACCTTGCAGATGTCCACGAGGCAGAAGAGAGGTTCATCACTCGTCCCCGTCACTCGGATTTCGCCGAACTGAGGATGCCCGAACACTTGAATTTTTAAAGTTTTTTGATATCATATTCCTATTTTTAAAAAATTTAATATTGTTCTTTATAGGAATGCTCATTGTGTCTTCTCATGTTCCTCCATCCCTGCGCGCTGATATATATAGGAGTCGGCCATAAGAAACAAAAAAAAGCACCCGAAACCAAGAAACTCACACATGGATGAGTACTTGTTTCGAGTGCAAAAGTAGGGTATTCCGCCGAGGCGGATATTTTACTAAATAATCGGAATTGCTTTACTAAAGCAGTATTTTAACGTTTCGGGGCAGGAAATCATCCGTTTTCCCTTGTTTCAATGGTATGCAGCAACTCCTTTTGCAAATCGCTGATGAAGCTCTCCATCTCGTCCTCGACGAGGAGACGACGAAGCAGAAGTTCATTTTTTGCATTGCCGTTGATGTTGTTAGAGGGGTTGATGGTCTGGCTGATGGCGGTGGCCTTGTCGATGCCGAAGGCGTGGTTCAGGATATCATTCAGCACAGCATCGCGGTTGGTCAGCTCGCCGCCGTCAGCATCTACAAACCAGCCAGCCTTATACATGGCGTTGAGTACCACCAGCACGGAGGTCTTCTTCCTTGGGGCGATGCGCACAAAACCTGCAGTTGCCGTCGCTTCCTGTGGGAAGCCTGAAGAAAGGCCCTCGGAAGATGATTCAGAGACAGCATTCGCCTGACTGTCGAGGAGGTCGTTGATATCTTGGGAATACATACTTTCGCTCGCCATATATTCGCCCATCATGCGGGCAAGTTCCTCCTCGTCCACCGTGCGGCCGCTCATCCTGTAGCTCCGACGAGAACCGCCACCGACGAGGGAGCATGATGCTGCAGCTGCATCGTCAGAGCAGTCGCCGAGGACAGATGCTCCATGCCCGCACGCAGCAACAGCTCTGCAGCACCCAGCACGATGCAGCCAGCCACAAGACCCAGCTCCTCCTGGGGCAGTGTATAGCCCTCATCACGGAAATAACTGATCAGCTCGTTCCACACTCGCCCGTTGCAGTATGCTGCCCGCAGCGAGGAAGTCTTGTACTTCAATGTGTCAATGATGAAAAAGCACTGATAGAACAATTCGGCAGGATGCAGCGCAGCCTTGCCACCGGCATTCTCCGGCGACAGAGCCTCGCCACCCGCAGGACTATATGGCCCGCTGCTCATCACTCGCTCGCAAGCCCCTTTCAGGAAGTCATAGGCAGGCAGGTCAAGAAACTTTTCTTCGACGAGGAGCCTTTCGTTTGGTCGAAACAGCATGTTTTCCATAATCATTCAGCAACGTAAAAAGTTTGTCGAGCCATACCATCAGTCCATAGGTGGAGGCATTCGCCTCAAAGTCGAACTCCTGGCTTCCGTTCTCGAAGTTTTTCAGCACCTCGTCGTCGACACCAAACTGCGCCAGGAGGTCTGCGCCATAGCGATAGACGCCAAACTGCCTGAACTTCACCATCAGGTCGTACCCCGGATGTTCCAGACAGAGGGCGGCGATATGGCTCACGTCGTCGCTCACCTCATGCAGCTTCACCTCTCCATCACCCTCGGCGAGGAGCATGAAGCTGGCAGCGCTTTCTGTTTTCCTGGCCATCTCCGACATGATGCCTATCAGGCCGCTGGCATCAGCCTTATGGTCATTGCTTTTGCCACTCAGGTCGAGCCTTATTTGCCTCACATCGTCACCATAGCTGTTGCGCAGCCTGTTTATCACAGGCCAGAACTCCGTACTCTTCTTCTTGAGGCTCTTCAGCTCCACTCTTCTTCCGAAGGGCATCAACAGGCGGCTGATGCTTTCCTGCAGGATGAGGCGAGTTTGTCGGGGTTTCGGTCGAAAGCTGAGTTGCGCTCGATGCCTACCATCTGATGGCCCGGACGATTGTCGATCAGCACGATGCTGTAGGGATGGTGCTGGTGCTCCACGTCCTTCTTGTCGATGGTGGTATGCTTGCTCTTGTTGGCTTCCACGGTCATCAGTATCACGCCACCCTCGTGGCGCAACACATCGCACTTGTGCTTGTCCCAGCAGGTGGTAGCACCGCTGCCATTGCCGCTGGTTATCAGCACAGGCAGCTCCAGGCTGTGGTTGGTCTCGAAGAAACTGCCCAGACAGTCTTCGGGTGTCGCTGATACAGGCTGTTTGTCGGCATTCACGGCATCAGACACCTCACCAAAGAGGTCTTTTCTCTCTTCGCTTGCCTTGTTCTCCAAGGCGTAAAAATTAAAAATTGTCATTGAAAATGTTAGTATTTTATGTTTTCAGTTGACCTACAAAGGTACATATTATTTTTGAGAACAAAGCAAGAATAGGGAGAAAAATATAAGGATTTCAAGTTCGCAAGTGGTTTAAGTACGGGCTGAAGGCCCAAGCACATAGTAGCAGCACGCCCTGGGCTAGGAGCTTCTTCTTTCAGGGCGTGTGGGGCTTACTTGCGAAACTTGAATTAAGATATAAGACCAATCATAAACCAAAAAAGGCACGATTGCTCGTGCCCAAATTACTTGATCTATCATTATATTGCGTTCGTTAGCCGAAACTATTGAACAACAACTTTCTTCACACTTCCATCACAATACTTCACGATGTTCAAGCCCTTGGCTGGAGCAGATAATCGCTGGCCATTTGCTGAATAGCGAGAGACTTCCTTGACATTGGCAGAGGTTGCAACCTTATCAATGCCCGTCGCATCGAACTCTACTATATTATAGAAATAGCCAAATTCTGCTGACCGAAAATAAGCATTACCAGTTCCTTTTGGTACATAAACCGTACATTTCTTTTCGTCACATCCAAGAAATAGATTTGACCCCGTCTCTGGTAATTTTTCCATATATGCATAAATGGATGTTAATTCACTGCAAGCATTAAAAGCTTGAGAACCTATCGCAGTAACACTGGAAGGGATGGTCAAGCTAATCAATCCATAGCAGCAGAAAAAAGCACCAGCGCCTATCTTAGTAACACCGGAAGGGATGGTAAAGTTAGTCAACCCTCTGCAATTCAGAAAAGCATGCTCGCCTATCTCAGTAACACTGGAAGGGAGGGTCAAGCTTGTCAATCCAATGCAATTTGACAAAGCATAACAGCCTATCTTAGTAACACTGGAAGGGAGGGTCAAGCTTGTCAAACCACTGCAACCATAAAAAGCATAATCGCCCAACTTATCATTAGAGGTACAAATGAAGCCATCATCGCGGTCCGAATAATAAGCAGATCCACCTTCTACAATTTTAGCATCAGACAAGTCTAATATAGATAGCTTTCCGTCGGTTTCTTTCCCATTAACATCACAACCAGCCATCTCACGGATAAATTTCAAATCCGTGCCATTAATTTTACCAACAATCTTCAGATTGGTAATCAGATTCTTCTCGTTTGCACTAATCTTATCAGGTAAAGTACCAGCCTCATCCAGCTTTATTTGTCTGGTAATCAAGCCATCATCTGCAGCCAGAATTGCCGTGCTCCCAAGCAACATAAATAACACTGTTAAAAACAGACCTTTGAAAGTAAATGTTCTCATATTCATTTTAGTTATTTTATTCCGCAGCACTATAGTTTATTATACTTTTGATATCCTGAGCAACAAAAGCGGCCCAGGGTCTTGCCATGTCGAAAAAATCAACGTATCTTCGTGTTGCAAAAAGAAACAAAAAATCCAACGACATGGCAAAGTTACAAATAAAATCTGAGAAACCACTTTTTTGGGAGGATTTTTTTCGGGTCGTGGAGCAAATCCGCTGACACTGACACTGACAGTCCAAAATTCCACAACTCCCCCTTGAGGAAAAAGGGGTGAAAGAGAAAGTTTATATTTATA
>ENA-OQER01000416-OQER01000416.1-human-gut-metagenome-genome-assembly--contig:-NODE-416-length-23296-cov-6.850015_pt1 | contig 23296 bp, 25 predicted proteins | sample MGYA00242797_ERZ504639 | MGnify/ENA primary metagenome ERZ504639 (study PRJEB26092, sample SAMD00036306) | human gut metagenome | host: Homo sapiens | study: EMG produced TPA metagenomics assembly of...
AAGGAAAAATATGGTATTAGAAAATAAGCTTAATATCACAGACTCCACAGAACTAGCAAGGATGGAAGAAAAGATAAGTAAGGAAAAAGCAGTGGAGCTATTTGAAAATGGATATTTGGATAAATATAAAGCAGGATCTTTTGAGATGCTTGTGGCAATTCACAAATATTTATTTGGTGAGATATATAATTTTGCGGGAAAAGTGAGAAATGTAAATATTGCTAAAGGCAACTTCCGATTTGCTCCGGTGATGTATTTACAGGCTGCAATCGAGAATATTGAGAAGATGCCGCAATCAACATTTGATGAAATTGTTGAAAAATATGTTGAGATGAATATAGCGCATCCTTTTCGAGAGGGTAATGGGCGAAGCACCAGGATATGGCTTGATTTGATTCTGAAGAAAGAGTTGAACAAAGTTATTGATTGGAGTCTTGTAGATAAGGAAGATTATCTGTTAGCAATGGAAAGAAGTCCAATTAGAGATATTGAAATAAAATATATTTTAAAACAGGCTTTGACAGATAAAGTTAATGATAGAGAAGTTTATATGAAGGGTATAGATCATAGCTATTATTATGAAGGCTATGTGATATACAAAGCTGAGAATTTGTAGATATATACTCCTACCAACGGCAGGAGCAATAAAAGAACTGCCGTTGCTAGTCGTTCTCCAAAATAATTTCAAAGGAGAATGACTATGAAACAAAATTTAATTACGGACATATTCAAGGAATGCTACCATACTTGAATAATGCACAGGGTAAGCGATTGCAGGAGGTGCTTCAATCAACATTTGTAAACTATGAAATAACGGAAAATACAGGAAATATGAAAGAATCAGAGCGTGATTATGTAGAGATATTTTTGGCGGCTAAGCGAATAGAAGGATGCTCAGAAAAATCTCTTAGATATTACAAAGCAACGATTGAAGCGATGTTAGCAACATTAGATAAAAATGTGGAATATATAGTGACCGATGATATTAGAGAATATCTTACGCAATATCAACAAAAAAATGACTTGAGTAAGGTCACGATAGATAACATCCGACGTATTCTTTCCAGCTTCTTTTCTTGGTTGGAGGATGAAGATTATATATTAAAAAATCCTGTAAGACGTATACATAAAGTTAAGACCGGGGTAAACATTAAAGAAACATACTCAGATGAAGCACTGGAATTAATGAGAGATAATTGTCAGGAGTTAAGAGATTTGGCAATGATTGATATGCTTGCATCAACTGGCATGCGTGTCGGAGAAATGGTATTACTCAATCAAAAATGATATAGATTTCAATGAAAGAGAATGTATTGTATTTGGTAAAGGAAGCAAAGAAAGAGTTGTTTACTTTGATGCGAGAACAAAGATTCATTTGCAGAATTATCTAGATAGCAGAAATGATAATAATCCAGCATTGTTTGTATCACTTAAAGCACCACATGAAAGATTGAAGATTGGTGGGATAGAAACAAGGCTTAGAGAATATGGAAAGCAATTAGGACTGCACAAGGTACACCCGCATAAGTTCAGGCGTACACTTGCAACTATGGCAATAGATAAGGGAATGCCCATTGAGCAGCTTCAACAGCTCTTGGGGCATAGAAAGATAGATACGACTTTGCAGTACGCTATGGTCAAGCAGAGTAATGTGAAAATTGCTCATAGAAAATATATAGGATAGGACGGTAAAAATATGACTGAATGGAAAGAATCAAAAATAAAAGATTTTGCCGAGGTAAAAGGAGGAAAGCGTCTTCCCAAAGGAAAACAATTAACATCTGTTCCAACTAAACACCCTTATATTAGAATTAGGGATTTAGGCAAAAGTAAATATTTAGAATTAAATCCCGAAATTGAATTTGTTGATGACGAAACACAACTAAGTATAGCGAGATATATCGTTAATGCTGGTGATATTTTAATTAGCGTTGTTGGAACTATAGGACTAATTGGAATAGTCGGAGAATCATTAGATAAGGCAAATCAAACTGAAAACTGTGACAAGATAATAAATTGTACTGGTATCGAGCCAGAATACTTATACTATTATTTGATATCTCCTTTCGGTCAAGAAGAAATCAAAAGAGGAACTGTCGGAGCTGTACAACCCAAGTTACCTCTAAAAAATGTGTTAGATATAAATGTTAAATACCCAGCTATAGCTGAGCAAAGAAAAATTGTTGAAATATTAAAAAATGTAGATGAGAAAATAAGCATTAATGAACGTATAAACAATAATTTAGTGGCTTAAATATCAATTTCAGATACATCGAGCTCGCCAGACATCAGTTTAGGAAGAATGACATCACGTAGAGATGTAAGTTTTTTGTTTTCATTAAGATTGCTAATAATTTGAGAAAACATAGGTTCCGCAATTTCTTCAAAAGTCATCTTTTTATCTGGGGCTGGAAGCGGGAATTTAAACTCCATAAAATCTTTTTGATACAAATGTGGAATTACACTTCCCTCTGTACGAGCTACAATAAATGCTTTAAACAATTGCGACTTAAGTAAATAGTATATGAACGTTGTCGAAATAATATTAGGTTGGTTATTTCGAATAACGAAAATACCTGAAGCAACTGAGGTTGGTAAATCAAGCTATCAACATATCCTATTTTGCCAATGGTTCCGTCTTTTGAAAGTAAAATATCACTGACTTTTAACATTATCTCAGGTGATTCTTCGTAGCGTTCTGCTGAGATGTAACCAGCCTTATTCCAGTCAATGCCAGATTTTGTCAATGTTTCACCATTTATGATGCGGTAACCAGATTTTGAAAGATATTCGCTTTTTTTAAGTCCCTTCCAACCTATACGACCTTTAATATAAAGGTAGTCACCCAGTGCAACTTCAGATGTGTTGTCATCATTGATAAGTTCCAGCAATAAAGCTTCGATTTGTTGCTCTAAATTATTGTTTATAACTTTTACGGTATTACATTTAAGAAAGGATGAGCCTATGAAACAACCAATTTTAGCAATTTGTTATGATTTTGATAAAACGTTATCTCCCGATGATATGCAGGCACAGGGGTATATACAATCAATAGATTATGAAATAGCAGAATTTTGGAAACAATCAAACCAATTAGCATCGGATAATGATATGGATCAAAATCTTGCTTATATGTATATGATGGCTAGTAAATCAAGAGGAAAAGTTCTATTTACTAAGGAAACATTGCACAAAGATGGTGGAAAAGTACAGTTGTTTCCTGGAGTTGAAACATGGTTTGATCGAGTTAATGAATATGGTAAGCGTAATGGTGTTATAGTGGAACACTATATTATTTCTTCAGGGCTAAAAGAAATGATTGAAGGAACTAAGGTGGCTACTAAGTTCAAAAAAATCTATGCTAGTTCGTTTTATTTTGATGAGGATGGAGTGGCAGTATGGCCAGCTCAGGTTGTTAATTATACTAATAAAACACAATTCTTATTCAGAATAGAAAAAGGAGTCCTCGATATAAATGATCAGGCTGTTAACTCACATTTTGAGCCTAACCAATATCGTGTACCATTTAGAAATATGGTATATATTGGCGATAGTGATACAGATATTCCGTGTATGAAACTTGTCAATATTAATGGAGGACATTCAATAGGTGTATATAATTCTGAAACAAAAGACAAAACAAAGGTATTTAGAATGCTTGATGAAAATCGTATAAAATATTTTGCACCGGCTGATTACACAGAAGGGTCAAAGCTTGAACATTTAGTACAGCAAATAATAGATAGGACGATTACAAATGAAATACTAGAAGATGTTCATTTTGATTGTATAGCTGAAAAGTTAGATGAAACAAGAGGTCAAAGTGAGGAAGAACTGAAAAAAGAAGAACTAATTGATAAACTTGAAGATAGTAGCAATTTTGCTAATACACATTCGATTATTGAACAAATGTTAGAGATTAAAGAATGGTCAGAAGATCAAAAATGCAAATTATTTAAAATTGCACTTGAAAACAATCAGGTAACATATATTTTAAAGGATGTTGATGTTAAGGATTTTTATCGCATGATATGTAAGAATAATAATAGTGAAGAAGCTAAGCGTATAAAAGAAATTATATACGAAAAAGAGTAGAGGTGATTCATATGTCCACTATATTTACGGAAGCTAATTACGAAAATTCAGTTATAGAGCTGTTTAGAAATGATTTAGGTTATGAATATGTTTATGGTCCGGATATAGAAAGAGATTTTTACAATCCACTATATGAGGACGTTCTGCTTGACTCTCTGTATCGTTTGAACAGCGGTCTGCCCGATGACGCCATTCAGGATGCCTTATTTAAGCTTAAAATTTTGAAAATGGAGAACTTGTGCAGAAAAATGCTGCTTTTATGGACTATCTGCAAAATGGAATTCCGGTAAGATATTTTGTGGATGGTGAGGAGCGTTCCTCTATAGTTTATCTTGTTGACTATAAAAATCATGACAATAATTCATTTATCATAGCGAATCAGTGGACTTTCATTGAAAATAGTAATAAGCGTCCTGATGTAATTCTCTTTTTAAATGGATTGCCGGTTGTATTGGTTGAGTTGAAATCTCCTTCTCGAGAAGAAACGGACGCTTCTGAAGCATACAGACAGCTTCGCAATTATATGCAGGAAATTCCATCTATGTTTATATATAATGCTATCTGCGTTATGAGCGACCAGTTGACATCTAAAGCGGGTACAATCACTTCAGGCGAAGATCGCTTTATGGAATGGAAAACGAAAGATGGGGATTATGAGAATACACAGTTTGCACAGTTTGATACTTTCTTTGAGGGAATGTTCAAGAAAGAGCGACTGCTTGACATTGTAAAGAACTTCATTTGTTTTTCAAATGAGGGTATTAACTCATTCAAAATTCTTGCAGGATATCACCAGTATTTTGCAGTCAGAAAAGCAATTGAATCCACAAAACACGCTACTGTTACGGATGGTAAGGGCGGTGTGTTTTGGCATACACAAGGAAGTGGTAAGTCACTTTCTATGGTATTTTATGCACATTTGTTGCAGGAAGCATTGGATAGTCCAACGATAGTTGTTATCACCGATAGAAATGATCTTGATGATCAGCTTTATGGGCAATTTGCAAAGTGTAAAGAATTCTTAAGACAAGAGCCGGTACATGCTGAAAGCAGAGAAAACTTAAAGTCTTTGCTTGCCGGCAGACAGGCAAATGGTATTATCTTTACTACAATGCAGAAGTTTGAAGAATCTCACGAAGCATTGTCGGAGCGAAACAACATTATAGTTATGGCGGATGAAGCACACAGAGGACAATATGGACTGACAGAAACTGTTGATGCCAAAACTGGTAAGATAAAAATTGGAACAGCACGAATTATCAGAAATACGCTGCCTAATGCTACATATATCGGATTTACTGGTACTCCTATTTCATCAAAGGACCGCAGTACTCGTGAAGTATTTGGTGATTATATTGACATTTATGATATGACACAGGCTGTTGAGGATGGAGCAACAAGACCTGTTTATTACGAGAGCCGGGTTATCAAGCTTAACCTTGATGAAGATACTCTTAAGTTGATTGATAGTGAATATGACATTATGGCTGAAAATGCTGATGGAGAAGTAGTTGAGAAAAGCAAGCGTGAACTTGGTAAGATGGAAGTTGTTCTTGGCAATGATAATACTATCAATTCACTTGTCTGTGATATTCTTGACCATTATGAGAATAACAGAGAGAATCTTTTAACAGGAAAGGCAATGATTGTTGCTTACTCTCGTCCTATTGCAATGAAGATATACAAGCGTATCTTAGAACTTCGGCCTGCATGGACTGAGAAAGTTGGAGTTGTTATGACTTCCGGTAATAATGATCCGGAAGAATGGAGAAAGATTATTGGCAATAAACATCATAAGGATGAACTTGCTAAGAAATTCAAAGATAATAACAGTCCTATGAAGATAGCAATTGTTGTTGATATGTGGCTGACAGGCTTTGATGTTCCTTCACTTGCAACTATGTATGTCTATAAGCCAATGTCCGGACATAATCTTATGCAGGCGATAGCTCGTGTAAATCGTGTATTTCGTGATAAAGAAGGTGGACTTGTTGTAGATTATGTTGGAATTGCTTCAGCATTGAAACGGGCAATGAATGATTATACTTCTCGTGATAAAAAGAATTATGGTGATACTGATGTTGCAAAGGTTGCATATCCGAAGTTCTTGGAAAAGCTTTCAGTTTGTCGGGATATGTTCCACGGATATGATTACTCGAAGTTTACAGGTGGAACAGACCTTGAAAGAGCAAAAACTATCAGTGGTGCAGTCAACTTTATTATGGACAGAGAGAAAGTGGATGATAAGGACTCATTTGTAAAAGAAGCACTTATGCTGCATCAGGCATTGTCTCTTTGTTCTTCTTTGGTTGATGAAGAAAGTCGATTTGAAGCAGCATTCTTTGAATCAGTGCGTGTTCTTGTCATTAGACTGACTAATACAGGAGTTGGGAAGAAGATTTCTCTTCCAGAAATGAATGCAAGAATAAATGAGCTTTTAAAACAGAGTATCAAGAGTGATGGAGTTATCAATCTTTTCTCGGATATCAAAGAGGAATTTTCACTGTTTGACCCGAAGTTCCTTGAAGAAGTTGCCAGTATGAAAGAAAAGAATCTTGCAGTTGAACTTCTTAAGAAGCTGATTGCAGAACAGGTTTCAGTATATCGCAGAACTAATGTAGTTAAATCTGAGAAGTTTAGTGAAATTATGCAGCGTTCGCTTAATGCGTATCTTAATGGTATGTTGACAAATGAAGAAGTTATTGAGGAAATGCTGAATCTTGCAAAACAGATTGCAGCAGCCAAAAAGGAAGGTGACCAGCTTGGGCTTACTGCTGATGAGCTTGCCTTCTATGATGCATTAACGAAGCCACAGGCGATAAAGGATTTCTATGAAAATGAAGAACTGATAGCAATTACAAAAGAACTTGCAGATACTCTACGAAGAAATAAAACAATTGACTGGCAGAAGCGAGAATCAGCAAGAGCAAAAATGCGTATGCTTATAAAGAAACTGCTGAAAAAACATAAGTATCCGCCTGAGGGTATGGAAGATGCAGTTCAGACTGTTATGACACAGTGCGAACTTTGGACAGATAATAATGATATGGGAGAAGAAAAAGGTTGTAAACTTTCGAGACAAATCAATATCATATGCAGAAGCAAATTATGCGCCCATGAAGGTTGCTGAAAGCACAGCAACATATGGAGCGAAGAAATAAAAGGAAGTGAATTTATGGACATAAAGCAGCTAATCGGCGAAGCCACAGATTACGATAAAAAGGTTGCACTTGAGACAAAGAAACCAAAAGCTGGTGCAAGAGCATCAGTGCATTTGCAAATTGTTATGGTGGCAAGCTGGTATTTGGTGTGGCAAATGATGATGAGTTGGTTGGACTTCCGGATGCTAAAGGTGAATTCAGAGGCAATCAGCGAAATAATTAAAACACACATTAATCCAATACCAGAGTTTAAGCTTTCGTTTGAAAAAGATAAAGACAAGACATTTGTTGTTGTAGAAGTTATGAAAGGGCAGCAGACACCATATTATTATGAAGGTGATGGACAACTTATTGCATTTATGCGTATAGGAAATGAAAGTGTTCCGGCGACACCTTCGCAGTTGAGAGAATTGGTACTTCGTGGAAGTGGTGAAAGTTATGATAGTCTGAAGTCAAGATATGATTTTAGCAATATGTCTTTCACAAAATTAAAATCAGTATATAACAGAGGACAGGCAATGCATTTGAAGATACAGATTATGAATCATTTGGTCTGGTTGATGAAAAAGGCAATCTGACGAATGCAGGAGCACTTCTGGCAGATGAATCTCCGGTTCGTCATTCCAGATTATTTTGTACAAGATGGAATGGACTTACGAAGGCATCTGGAATTGTAGATGCACTTGATGATAAGGAATATACGGGAAGTCTTGTCACGCTATTACAGGCAGGAACAGATTTTGTCAGAAATAATTCCAAGAAAGCATGGCGTAAGGTAGGTGACGGCAGAATTGAAATGCCTGATTATCCGGATCGTGCAGTGCTTGAAGGGGTAGTAAATGCATTGATTCATAGAAATTATATGGAGATAGGTAGCGAAGTTCATATAGATATGTTTGATGACAGAATTGAAATATATTCACCGGGTGGAATGGTAAGCGGAATATCTCTAGAGGGAAAAGATTTATTGAAAATTCCATCAAAGCGAAGAAATCCGATATTAGCTGATATATTCAGCCGCTTGAAATACATGGAGCGTAGAGGTAGTGGATTTAAGAAAATATTAGCAGACTATAAGGGACAAGTTGAATTTGATGAGACTAAGATGCCAGTATTTGAGGCAGATAATGATGATTTTATATTGACTTTATATAATCTGAATTATGGTTCTAGTTATGCAACACAAGCAAATGAAAATGTCATAGAAAATGTCATAGAAAATGTCATAGAAATTTCGGAAGAAAAATTAAGAAGTTAATGCCAGAGTATTCTAGGAAGAAGCTTGCTAAAGCATGTGAGATCCTAAAAATGATTTCGGAAAACCCGAATATTTCTATTGATGAATTAAGAATAGCCTTAGATGTCACAGATAGAACAATTGCTAGATATATATCAGAATTAAAGGATAAAGGTATCATAGAACGAAAAGGTCCGGATAATGGTGGAGAATGGATAATTAGGTAAGTAAATGACAGTAAATCTGGCACTCAATGTAACACCCAAACTTTCACTCAAGGATATTCCAGAGTTAGTCTCAACGAAGTCTCACGAGATTTGAGACTGAGTTAGACTCTATGATATAGCAAAACGCGATAAAACTGGGATTTGCAGGTAAATTATAAAGTCGTAGTCTCAAGTCAGTCTCATTTTTGAAATTGTTTGTTGAGACTAACATGAGACTGGGGAGGTTCAAAATCATGGACATAAGCAAAAAGGATTGGAAACTATTTCGAGAAAAATTATCAGGTTGGCAGGAAAATTATATGGAAGGTCTTGTTAAAGAATATGCCAATTTTCTGAATGATGATAAAAAGCCTGCATCAGAGAAATTCTGGGAACTTGAAAAACGGATAAAAGAAGATAAGCGTCATCCTGGAGTTATCATGGAGCTGAAAAAATCAGAGGTAATATGGGATATTGTTTGTCTTATTAGACTGAGGGTGATTACATATGATGATTTATCAGAATTCAGTGATGAATTACAGATGGAAGTAAAAAGAATGCTTGAGATGAATAGATAATGACGGAAAGGAAGGTATGACAAATGCGTGATCCAATAGAGAATGTTACGAGATTGCAGAAGCAGTTGAACAATCTGCAATTGGAGAATCAGGTATTAAAGAATATATTGGATAAAGCAGGATTGTCATATCAAAATGAACTGGCAAGTATAAGGAAAAAGGATACGAAAGAGGATTTTGATCCAGAACAGGGTAAAAGGATTGTGTACCCCAAAGAGATTACAGACAGGATGGCAAAGCTCTTTTTCTCATTCTTTTGGGGAAGAACAGATGTATATGCGAAAAGAAATGTAAATAAAAACGGAGAGGCGGCATATTATCCGCAGTGTGATAATTTCTGGTCAGATAATTGCCATAGGAAATTAAATACACATATAGACTGTAAGGATTGCAAATATTGCTCGTATACAAGATTAGATTTACCAACCATATTGATGCATTTGAGGGGAAACTCTTATGCTGCAAAAGATGTAATCGGTGTATATCCATTATTTAGTGATGGAACATGTAGGTTTCTGGTGTTTGACTTTGATAATCATGAGAAGAATGCAGAAAAAAGGGACTTTGCAAATACAGATGATACATGGATTGAAGAAGTCGAAGCTATGAGAGATATCTGCACATTAAATGGGATAGAACCTTTGGTAGAACGTTCTCGTTCAGGAAAAGGTGCACATATATGGATATTCTTTGACAAGCCAATATCGGCGGCAGTGGTTCGTAAATTTGGCTTAGCACTTTTAGATAAAGGTGCAGAGCAGGTGAATTTAAAGTCATTCAATTATTATGACAGAATGTTACCAGCACAGGATTCCTTAGAAAATGTGGCAATAGGAAATCTGATTGCATTGCCATTACAGGGAAGGGCGTTGAAAGATGGCAATAGTGCATTTGTGGATGGTAACTGGAATGCTTATCCTGACCAATGGAATGCTTTATTAAGTAAACCTAAGCTTTCAGAGGAATTTCTGGAGAATAAGATAAGGGAATGGACATTTACAGCAGATGACCTTGAAGCATCCAGTGATGAAGAAAATAGGGAAAAGCCATGGGATAGAATGAAAAATTTTGCAAAATCAGATGTTGATGGGAAAATGGACATCACATTATCAAATGGTATATATGTCGACAGCACGAATCTTAAGCCTGCGATGCAAAATAAGATTCGCAGAATGGCAGCCTTTAGTAACCCAGTATTTTATAAAAATCGTGCGATTGGAACATCTAATTATGATACTTCGAGGTGGATTTATCTTGGAAAAGACCATCTTGGTGGATACATACAGATTCCAAGAGGATTACAGGATGAATTAATAGCAAATATTGATAAGGCAGGAATTGAATATACTATTGATGATGAGAGGCAGCAGGGAAGAAATATTAATGTAGAATTCAATGGAGAACTACGACCTGAACAGAACAAGGCGTTAAAGGAACTGACTAAGCATGATAATGGAATACTTCATGCTGCAACAGCATTTGGGAAAACAGTTGTATGCAGTGCAGTAATTGCAGAAAAGAAAGTGAATACTCTGATCCTGCTTGAATCATCTGCACTTATAGAACAGTGGAAAGATGCTCTAAACAAATTTTTAATTATAGATGAAGAACTACCCCAGTACAAAACGAAAACTGGAAGATTAAGAACTAGAAAAAGTCTGATTGGAACATTGCAGGGAGTACATGATTCGATGACAGGGATTGTTGATATTGCAATGGTCGGCTCACTTTGCAAAAAGGGAGAGTTTCATAATTTGCTGAATGATTATGGACTTGTGATAATTGATGAGTGTCATCATTCTGCCTCTGAAACAATAGCAAATGTGCTAAAAGAAGTAAAAGCAAGGTATGTATATGGTGTGACAGCAACTCCGAAAAGAGGAGATGGACTGGAAAAAATCAATTATATGCTGATAGGACCTATAAGATATAGTTACACAGCAAAGGAAAAGGCTATGGAGCAGGGGATACAACATCTTGTATATCCGCGTTTTACCAGAACTGTTCCACCAAGAGGTGTACTTATCGGTAAGATGCATCCAAATGAAGCTTATGAGATTATTCATAATAATGATATCAGAGACGAACAGATTGTTGAAGATGTGAAGAATTGCGTATCAGCAGGTCGCACCCCAGTTGTTTTATCACGATACAAGGATCATTCAGAGAAACTGTACGAGCGATTGAAAGATTATGCAGACCATGTATTTTTAATGACAGGCAACAACTCAAAGAAAGAACATAAGAAGATTTTGGAACAGATGCATCAGGTTGATAAGGCGGAGTCTCTGATATTAATAGCTACAGGTTCACTTGTAGGAGAGGGGTTTGATTTTCCAAGACTGGATACACTTTTTATGGCAACACCTGTATCATTTCGAGGAGTTGTTGAACAGTATGCTGGTCGATTGAATCGTGATTATGCTGGTAAAGAAAATGTAATAATATATGATTATGTAGACAACCATATTACAATGTTTAATAACATGTATATGAAGAGACTTAAAGCATATAAACAGATTGGATATGAGATTGCAGGTGGTTTGCATAATGATAAACAGACAGCTAATGCAATATATGACGGTGATAATTATGCTGAAAATTATCATAAAGATTTACTGGATGCAAATAAAAATATAATTATTTCAAGCCCTGCAATTAGTGGGACAAAAGTTTATGAACTTATTAACCTGCTAAAAGAAAAGCAGTTATCAGGTGTTCAGATTACGATAGTAACATGGGCACCGGATTCCTATGGATTTGGAGATGCATCATACTGGATGCAGCTACATGAAGAAATGCGCAAAGCTGGTTTCTACATTAAAACAGTAGAAGAGTCATGTGAACGATTTGCTGTTATAGATCAGGAAGTTGTCTGGTATGGAAATATTAATCTTTTGGCGAAGGATAAGGTTGATGACAGTATTATGAGGGTTTTGAGTAAAGAGATAGCTAGTGAATTGATGGAAATTACATTTGGAGATAATGGTTGAGCTGAATAGGACTAAAACATATGGATTCCATAAGATGTAAAGAAGACGTTTCATGAGAATAGAGAAAGGAATGCGTTTATGAGCAAAGGATTACAGATAAGAAATAGCACTGTTGATTTCTTGGTTTTCACACGAGATGCAGGAGAAGACGGAATAGAAGTCAGGGTTCAGAATGGCGATGTATGGCTTACGCAGAAGGCAATTTCACGGCTTTTTGATGTAGATAGAAGTGTGATTACAAAACATCTGAGCAATATTTTTAAAGAGGGAGAATTAGATGAAAATTCAGTTTGTGCAAAATTTGCACAAACTGCGGATGATGGGAAAACATACAATTATAAGTTCTATTCATTAGCAGCTATTATTGCTGTGGGGTATCGAATTAATTCAGAACGGGCAACGCAGTTCAGGACATGGGCAACCAAAGTGTTGGATACATTTACAAAGCAGGGGTATGTTCTTGATAAAAGCAGATTGATTAATGGACAGATTTTCGACGAAGATTATTTTGAGCATCTTATTGCTGAGATTCAGGAAATCAGAGCAAGTGAGAGAAGATTTTACCAGAAAATCACAGATATATATGCAACAGCAGTTGATTATGATAAGAATTCACAGGTGACAAGAGAGTTTTATGCAACAGTTCAGAATAAGATGCATTATGCAGTTCATGGTAATACAGCGGCAGAAGTGATAGTGGCAAGAGCTGATCATAATAAGGAACATATGGGACTTAAATCATGGAAAAATGCGCCTGATGGTAAAATAGTAAAAACAGATGTGTCAATTGCAAAAAACTACTTGGAAAAAGAAGAACTTGCAGAATTAAATGAGATTGTGACAATGTATCTTGATTATGCAACAAGACAGGCACGAAGACATATTCCTATGACTATGGAAGATTGGAAAACAAAGCTTGACGCATTTCTTAGATTTAATGATGCGGATGTACTTCAGGATAAAGGAAAAGTAACAGCAGCTATTGCAAAGGAATTTGCAGAAAGTGAGTTTGAGAAGTACAGAGTTATACAGGATTCACTATATGAAAGTGACTTTGATAAATTGATGAATGATATGGAAAAGAATGATAGCTGATATTTATCACGTTACAAAACAGTGTCCATTAAGATACAAGAAGTATATTTCGCTGGATGATAAGAATCAGTATTTGATCATAGGAAGAAATCCAAAGAATTTATTTACAACAAGTGATAATTTATTTGAGCTCGTGAGTGAGAAAATGGGGGAGCAGAAAGAATTTAGTCTGAAAGAATATTTGTGAGCTATATTAGTATTTTCCGTAACATGGTATGGCTAACAGGAGTGTGGGAAGAGATTGATTTTGAAACTGTAAGCAATGTGGCAGTTCATGAAATTCGGCAAATAATTCAACAAATTATTTTATTCATGAGATGAAAATGAATAATGATTATCAGATAAAAAGGGCGATGTAGTTTATATACATCGCTCTTTTTGATTGGCATGGATATTTATTTTTCTAGCAGCTTGCGTGCATATGTAAGTATTCTGCCTTCTACATTGCTGTCCTGTTTGATAATATTGATGAGGGAATAAAGCTCAGGGTCATTGGATGAAGAAACAATAATGTAATCAGGATCTGTCTTATCAGATATTCCGTAAAGAAAATCTACGTTGCAATTAAATGTATGCGCAATGAAACAGACTGTAGGATAAGAAGGGTCACGTTGTCCATTTTCATAGCGGCCATATACCATTGGCGAAATATTAAGGCGGCGTGCAGCTTCTGCTTTATTTATATTTAGTGTATTTCTGAGTTGGATTAATCTTTCAGGTTGAAATTTCATAGGTAAGCTCCTTTTAAAAAATCAATATTCAAGTTCTTAAATGTAATCATAAAAAATTATAAATTATAATTTCGTTTTTTTCAATGTTTATGTTGACAATAACCATTGGATATGATATTGCTTTGGCAACCAATGGTTATATATGTGGATGAATAGAGGGGAGTAAAATGAAACATTATATTGAGATTCAAAGACTAAGGACACAAGACGTGGTTGTCGATGATACACTGACACTTGAAAAAAATACGGATGCATTTATACAGGGAGATATAATCAGTATCACTGAGAAAATAGATGGGGCCAATTCAAGTATATATTATGATAAAAAGCTGGATAGACTGAGATGTTTTAGCAGTAAAAATGAACTTGATTTCAGCAATCAGTTGAGAGGTTTTTTGATTTATGTTAAGAGTCTGGATATGGGGCCATTTATTAAATATCCGAATTATATATTTTTTGGAGAGTGGCTTGTGAGCCATACGGTCATTTATGACGAGTCTAATTATAACAAATGGTATTTATTTAGTGTGTATGATACAGTTTCAGGCAGATGGCTCTCACAGGATTTTGTTAAAAAAATTTGCTGAAAAATATGATTTTTTTATCCGCATGAATTATACTATGGACCATTTATGAGTTGGAGCCATTGTCTCAGCTTTGCCAATGACCCGGCATATGGCACGCAGCAAGAGGGAATCGTCATAAAGAATCAGACTGCACTGGAGCAGGAGAGAGGTCCGCATATATTAAAATATGTAAATCCAGAGTTCAAGGAAACGCAGAAGAAGAATCATAAAAGGAAACTTGAAGATCCGAATAAATTGAACGAAAAAGCAGAGGCAGAAGAGTATATACGCATGATTGTAACAGATGCAAGGGTTATGAAGTGCTATCATAAGCTTGTTGATAATGGAATTTTACCGGAGAAATTTGAATTGAAATATATGAAGCATGTTGCACAAAATCTACCAAAGGCTGTGTATGAGGATTGCGTGAAGGAAGAATTGGAGATTTTAAAGAAAGCTTGTGAGTTTGGAGGAAAACTTTGCAGTAAGGTGACAATGGAAATTATTAAAGATAAATTGAAGATTGGTTGACTTTTTTGGCTGGAATTGTTAGGATATAGATGAAAGTTTACCACTGACCGATATGTGGTATATAAATGGTCGGGTTGAAAGTTTACCACTGACCGATATGTGGTATATAAATGGTCGGGTTGAAAAAGTCTTTTGCAGTAGTGCAAGAGACTTTTTTTGTGGAGATTAACAAATGATAAGGAATGGTTTTTATATTATCAAAGATAGCTTTTTTTCGGATATGTCGGATCCATATTTGAAAGGAAATAAAAAACAAAATAGACCACACTACTATTGTTTTGAAGATAGCAATTATAATGGAATATATTGGATGATTCCTCTTTCAAGTCGGATTGATAAGTATAAGAAAATAGTAAGTAAAAGAACCGGTAAAGGAAGAACCTGTGATATAATTCACATTGTGAAACTTGATGATAATCATGAAAGCGCTTTCCTGATACAGGATATGTTTCCAATTTCAGAAAAATATATAGAACGGGAATACACTATAGCAGGTAATCATCTTCGTTTAACCAGTGAACATGCTGCAAAAGAAATTGAACAAAAAGCAAGAAAAGTTTTGGGAATGCTGAAAAGAGGAATAAAATTTACTCCAACCAAACCAGATATACAGAAAATATATGAGAGGCTGCAACAGGATTTACCAGCAACACATTTGTAATTTTATAATAATCCGGGGGGATTTTCACTGTTTCCACCTATAATCCCCAAAATGGTTTAATAACGTTTACTAACAATGCCTATTGTAAATAAAAGCTATCATCATTACAATAGAGATTAGAAATGCTTCGAACAATATGAAAGGCATAAAACCAATATGAAAAAACACATAAACATAATAATCACAGCCGCGGCATCTCTGCTTATCGTCACACTTGCGGGCAGAGAATTCATTAAAAATCATAAGAAAGAGTCTAATGATAAATCGTCTACGAATGTATCAGAAAATACATGTGAAGATATACCTGACACAAGTATATCTGATACGTGTGTAGCTGATACGAATACACCTGACACGAATACATCTGAAGCAGATATTCTGGATACGACCTATGAGAATAATAAAGAGCAATTTTATATATCCGAAATTCCGGATGATATTTTTGAAAAAATGCAGGGCAAATCATACAAGGTAGATTGTACACTCCCCAGAGAAAATCTGCGATATATACATGTACTACATGTAGGCTTTGACAATCAGGTGCATGAAGGTGAGCTGGTTGTAAATAAAGATATCGCAGATGATGTACTTGAAATATTTAAGGAGCTCTATGAGTCCGGATATCAAATAGAAAAAGTCAGACTTGTTGATGAATACGATGCAGATGATGAGTCATCTATGAGCGACAATAATTCATCGGCCTTCAATTTCAGATTCATCTCCCACACTACAAAGATATCGAAGCATGGAATGGGAATGGCGGTGGATATCAACACTCTATACAATCCTTATGTCAAAACAGTCGATGGGGAGCTTTCGATTGAGCCTGCAAATGGCGCAGATTATGTTGACCGGAGCAAGGATTTTTCGCACAAGATTGACCATGATGATTTATGCTATAAGCTGTTTACGGAGCATGGCTTTGAGTGGGGAGGCGATTGGACGCATTCCAAGGATTATCAGCACTTTGAAAAATAGTGCTGATAATTTCTACGGAAGTATATGACCTGCCGCCAGGTACAGCTCATACCATTCCTCGCGAGTCAGAGTAATATTGCATGCCGCGATAATTTCCTTCAGGCGGCTTTCGCTTGAAGTTCCGGTAACAATCTGCATATTTGCCGGATGGCGTAAAATCCATGCGGCCGCAATAGTAGTATCGCTGACATTGTATTTTTCGGCTATCACATGAAGTCTTTTATTCAGTTCCGGGTATTCGTCGCTTCCGAGAAAACAGCCTTTCCATGCCGGCATCTGAAACGGAGACCATGCCTGAAGAGTAATGTTGTGGAGGCGGCAGTAGTCGAGCAGACTTCCGTCGTGATCAATTGAACCGGTTGTTTCCATATTGACTTCCATGCCATTTGCAACGAGATTGGAAACAGGAATGCTGAACTGAACCTGATTGACAACGAGTGGTTGGCGGACATATTTCTGTAGCAGTTCAATCTGCATCGGCTTATGGTTTGAAACACCAAAATGGCGAACCTTTCCGCTTTCAAAAAGAACATCAAATGCATCGGCAACCTCTTCCGGTTCTACGAGTGCATCCGGACGATGAAGCAGCAGAAGATCAAGATAATCTGTATGAAGCCTTTTTAAAATACCATCGACGGATTTCAGAATATGCTCCTTTGAGAAATCATAGAAGCCTTGGCGGATGCCACATTTTGACTGCAGATACATATCTTCACGCTTTAGGGATGGATCGTCTGCAAACGCTTCGCCGAATACGCTCTCACTCATACCGCCACCGTAGATATCAGCGTGATCAAAGAAATATGCGCCCTGTTCCAGCGCAGCATGAATAAAATGATTCATCTCATCCTTTGATTTTTCAGAAAGGCGCATGCATCCAACTGCAACTGAAGGAACCTTTCGTATATTATTGCCTAAAATTGTTTCTCTCATAGTAAAAATCTCCTTTGTAATTATTTTCTAATTCCCATAATGAGTGCGGCGTAGCCCCAATCCCATATGAGCTCTGCAAAGCTGTTTTCCAGATATTCGCGTATGTCATCATCATCATATCCTGTCATGCGTGAGATGATGACAATATGCTCTCTGATGGTTTCATATGTCAACGGACTATTGGCATTGTGACTGTACCACAAGAAAAGACTTTGACGTATAGCCGTGTATTCAATCATAATCCACTGCATTTTGATAATCATGTGTTCAATAATCTTTTTAGTGGATGCTGCTTCAGGCGATATCAGGTCGGAAAACAGCTCGTTTGCCAGATAATTGCGAAAAACAATGTCATAATCTGTGAGCATTGAGCAAAATTGTTTCTGCGATGTTTGCAAGGTGCGGCTCATGGAATTATCGTCTGACTGTGAATAAATATTGGAGTATTTACAAGCTTCGGTCAGTACAGGCTGAAGAAAGGCTGTATACAAACCCTCTTTACGATAATTTACTGATAAATCCTGAAGCAGCTCATTGCATTCAATAAATGTATCTTCGTCCGGGATATGGATATCTTCCATGGCGGTATTCAGTTCATTAAGCGTATGTCCGGAAAAATATTCCTGTATATGTGCATTGGTGATTGGCTGGTTTTTATATAATTCCAATAAAATGTAAAGCCCATCAAGTAAAGTCTGCTCCACTGAAAGCCCTTGGTCAGATATCAGTTTAATCAGATTATCACGGATTAAAAATGCCGTAGATAAATTATTCCGGGTCTCGGATATTACAGGAAATGTGACAGGTTTTTCGCACCACAGGTCGATAACTGCCGGACAGCACGGCATGAGTGTTCGTTCCTCATGTGTTGAAAACCGGTGGATTTCTCTGGGAAACAGTGCACATGTCTCTGAAAGCACTTCGTCTGAGTATGTCATTACAAGATGACATAGCTTATCCTTTGAAAGAAACGGACACCGATGTTTTTCGTCCAGTTTAATAACCAGACTGCCATCCTTATGGCATGTGTAAGAGCTTAGATTGTCACTTTTTCCAGACACTTTATCAGCAGAAAAAGGGGCTGTAGATAAAGTATCCGGAGGGGAAAGCTTCTTCCATTTGCGGTTTGTAGCGTCATCTACTGCAATTTTCCACTCCTGACAGCATGTGATACTGCATTTGTCAGCAATACATTTGAAATTGTTGTAATAGTCCGGTTGATAGTTTTTCATGTTTTTCCTTTACTTATACAGATTTGTGAATAGAGCATAGTATAGCTTGTTATTATCAATCAATCACATGATGATTCAGCCATTTTCTTGAGTGGAATCTGGCAGTAAATATAATAGAACGAAGCATCCAGTCACAAGCCATGCCAATCCACACTGCAATCGGACCAAAGCCCCATACACGGCAGAGGTATATGCACAGGCTTACACGGCAAAGCCACATTGTGCAGCAGGATACAATCATGGAGAATTTCACATCGCCTGCGGCACGCAGCCCATATGGCGGGATGAAGGATGGTACCCAGCAGATTGGCTTGACAATTGTGATAAAGGTAATCATCTCAAAGCAGAGCCGTGCACTGGCAGGTTCCATTCCGGCAAGCATTGTAATGGGCTTTGTGAGTATGAAAATAATCAGACAGCTGGCAATGATTACGACCTCAGACACCAGTGACAGTTTTTTGATATAGTAGACAGCTTCATCCTTTCTGCCGGCACCCAGACACTGTCCTACAACAGTCATAAGACCTATTCCTATTCCGATAGCGGCAATACCATTTAAGTTTTCGAGGATATTGGTCATGGCCTGGGCAGCGATGGCCACGGTTCCAAGAGTGGATACAGTAGACTGGATAGCCAGCTTTCCAAACTGGAACATGCTGTTTTCGATTCCTGATGGGATACCGATGAGCAGGATTTTTTTAATCAGGCCCCATTCAGGGCGTATAGACATATAGTTCTTTATGAAAATCGGTTCATTTTCTCTTCGAAGCTGTATGATAACGACAATCGCGCAGAATATTCGGGATACGAGAGTGGAAATAGCAGCTCCCTCAACACCCATGCCGAAGCCGAAAATCAGAATAGTGTTGCCGCCGATATTCATAAAGTTTGAAATAACAGATATGACCATAGGATTGCGACTGTTATTCTGTGCACGCATAATGGATGCGCCGGCATCATAGAGACCTATAAAAGGAAATGACAGCAATGTAAAAAAGAAATAAACCTGTGAGTTCCTCATTACATCAGCTTCAACAGCGCCAAATATGGCACGAAGCAGCGACTTTCTTGTTATCAGACAAAAAGCAGATAAAAGTACAGACAGAAATGCCATGACAAAAAATACCTGTCTTGCAGCATGGCGGGCACCTTTTGTATTGTGACTTCCCAGATACTGTGAACAGAGAATCGCACCACCGGCGGCAAGCGCTGAAAGTGCCTGTATGACAAGGATATTGATTGAGTCTACAAGCGAGACCGCTGAGATAGCGGCAGAACCTACATTGCTGACCATCATTGTATCCACAGTTCCCATAAGAGAGGCCAATAGCTGCTCTATTATTATCGGAACCAAAAGCTTTCGAAGCTGAGTATTTGTATAAATATGATTGGTTGTAGTATGCAGGTTTGCTGTTTTTATTTTATCTGAATGTAAATTTGTCATATCTGATTACCTTTATAACTGTATATTTTACGTGTTTAGGTTAGTACGATAAATTCGTAATGTCAATAAGGAATATTTAAAGTGCTGGCAAAGTGTAAGTAATGAAATTATTTAAAATGTCAGTAACTTCTGTTTTTTTGAACAATATTGCACAATCCTCTTTTATTTTGAACCAAAAAGTTATACAATAGTACCATAGTAAAAGGCATCAAAACTAATTCCAGAATTAAATCACGAGAGGTATCAACATGAAAAAAGCAAAGAAACCACCTCTGTACAAAAGCTTCGGCTTTGCCTTCGAGGGCATATTTACATGCATCAGAAATGAGCGAAATATCAAGATACACTGCACTGTCGCGATACTTGTAGTGATAGCAGGAGCGGTACTTGGGATAACACCGACTGAGTGGTGCATCTGCCTGACGCTGTTTGGATTGGTGATAGCCCTGGAGCTGGTCAACACTGCGATTGAGTCAGTTGTAGATTTGGTAACGACAGAGCGAAAGCCGCTTGCCAAGGTAGCTAAGGACACGGCAGCAGGAGCAGTGCTTGTGGCAGCAATAATGGCTGCGATAGTTGGACTTATCATTTTTGTGCCAAGGATTGCTTCTCTATTATGATGATTAAAGGTGTAGTCAGATTATGGCAATCAATTTTAAATAACAGGAAACGGAGGATTTTACCATGGAAAGACTTACAGACGGATTAAAGAAGATTTTACTTGCAGGAATAGGAACAGTGGCAGTGACTGCTGAGAAATCAAAGGAAGTGCTTGATGAGATGGTCAAGAGAGGTGAGCTGACTGTCGAGCAGGGCAAAGTGCTCAATCAGGAGCTTAAGCACAATATCAAGGACACAGTAAAGAAAAATGTAAATGTATCTGTTAAGCCACAGTCACCGGAGGAGCTCGAGGAGCTTTTGGACAAGATGACACCTGAACAGATACAGGCTTTAAAGAGCAAGCTTGCACAGATGGATGAGGCTGACGTGGATCAAGAAGCTGATGAAAGCGTCTTCGAGGATGAGGACATTGTAACAGATACTTCAGCTGATGAAAAAAGTGCTTCCGGTGGAGAATCACAGACAGTGGATATAAAAATAGAAGCTGAGGACGATAAAGAGGAAAGCGTGAACTAGTATGGATGGCCGCCTGAAGGAGATGACAGCGGTACTTAAGAAGTACAAGCTCACGCATGGACTTACACCCGAAAAATTCAGACTTATATTGCAGGAGCTGGGACCTACCTATATTAAGCTTGGACAGATAATGTCGCTTCACTCGGATATTCTGCCAAAGGAATATTGTGAGGAGCTTATGAAGCTATGCTCAGATGTGGAGCCGATGCCGTTTGAGCAGGTGGAGGCTGTCATAGATGCTTCATTTGGCTATTCATGGAAGGATGTTTTTACTTCAATAGATAAAAAGCCTCTTGGGGCAGCTTCTATAGCGCAGGTGCACAGGGCCACACTTAAAACCGGTGAGCAGGTGGTTGTGAAGGTGCAAAGGAAGGGCATTCACGAGGTGATGTCAAAGGACATGGCGCTGCTTCACAAGGCGGTTAAGCTTGTGCCGCCCATCTCTATAAAGGGCATTGTGAATTTTGACATGGTGCTTGATGAGATGTGGGCTGTGGCACAGGAGGAGATGAATTTCCTGCTTGAGGCATCCAATATTGAGGAGTTTGCCGGCAATAACAGGGATGTTGCATTTGTAGCCACACCAAAGCTTTACCGCAAGTATACCACATCACATGTACTTGTCATGGAGTATATAAAGGGCTTTAATATCGATGACAAGGAGGGGCTTTTAAATGATGGCTATGATCTTGAGGAGATAGGCAGTAAGCTGATTGACAACTATATCAGGCAGGTGATAGAGGATGGCTTCTTCCATGCGGACCCGCATCCGGGCAATGTAAAGATAAGGGATGGCAAAATTGTCTGGATTGATATGGGCATGATGGGAAGGCTTTCTGAGCATGACAAAAAGGAACTGAGCAATGCTGTTTACGGCATCGCCATGAATGATATCGGCATGATAGAGGATGCGGTGCTTGCAATTGGTGACTTTAAGGGTGAGCCTGACAGGGCAAAGCTGTACAAGGATATCAAGATAATCATAAATAAATACGGCAGTCTGGATATGGGGCAGGTCGATATTGCAGAGTTTATTCAGGAACTTTTGGAGGTAATGAAGAACAACCGCATTGTTATGCCGCACGGTTTTACAATGCTTGCTAGGGGAATCACTCAGATAGAGGGCGTGCTTGCGGATATTGCACCGGGCATCAACATGGTAGAGATTGCTTCTGCAAGGATAAGGCAGGAGATGCTTAAGAATTTTGATTTGAAGGGCGAGCTTAAAAAAGCGGGAAGACAGCATACAAATCAGCTCACCGCATGGCAGAACTGCCGGAGAGAATGGCGCAGATACTCGAGGAATATCAAAGAGGGCAGACACGCATAAATTTTGACATGCATGCTTCTGATGAGCTTGCGAGGCTTTTACACAGGCTGGTGAGAAATATCGTCATGGGCTTATGGGTTATGGCACTTCTAATCAGCTCAAGCATAGTGTGTACCACAGATATGACACCTAAGATACTTGGAATACCGGCGCTTGGTGTGATGGGATATGTGTTTGCATGCATCATAGTGCTTTATACGATTGTGAAGCATTTCATATCCAGACGATGAAAAAAAGCAGGATTCTGAAATTAATCAGAAATCCTGCTTTTTAATTACGTTATATTATTTCGATGATTTTTTACTCTTTGCTTTTTTATAATCCTCATCAAGATGATATTTGTCCTGATACATGGTGAACTGACCTACAAATGCAGGCTCCTGTCCGG
>ENA-OQER01000417-OQER01000417.1-human-gut-metagenome-genome-assembly--contig:-NODE-417-length-23217-cov-2.556042_pt1 | contig 23217 bp, 27 predicted proteins | sample MGYA00242797_ERZ504639 | MGnify/ENA primary metagenome ERZ504639 (study PRJEB26092, sample SAMD00036306) | human gut metagenome | host: Homo sapiens | study: EMG produced TPA metagenomics assembly of...
GCGGTCGGATCAAGCCAATCGCCAAGCTGCCCGAGCGGATAGTCCGGCTTGCGATCCCATACGCCATCGGACGAAAGGTACCCTGCCACTTCATCGATCCAATCACGGATCAGATCGTAGGAATCGGCGAGCACCTGCACGTCCCCGCTTTCCATGTACAGCGTCCACGGCACTTCCACCGCCGAATCGCCCCACGTGGAGATGGCTTGTGGATGCGCCCATACGCCCAACGGCACGAACGGCACGTAGAACGGCACAGTGCCCCACTTGACCTGGTCGGCACGCATGTCTTTCAGCCAGCTTTTCAGGAACCCGTATACGTCATACAAATAAGCCGCGGTAGGCACGAACAGGCAGATGTCTCCCGTCCAACCATGCGTTCGTCGCGTGCGGCAGTCGGTTGGAATGGACACGAAGTTGGAACGCATCGACCATACGGCGTTCTCGTGCAAACGGTTGAGCAGCGGATTCGATGTGGTCAGTTCGCCGGTGCGTTCCATCACGGAATGGTAGACGCGGCAATCCATGTCGGCTGCGGTCAGTTCTCCTGCGAAACCTTCGATCTGTGCATAGCGGAAGCCGTGCATCGCGAATCGTGGCTCCCACCAAGCGTCGGAACCGTTGGAAGTGTACACATCGCACTGCTGGCCTCTGCGCAAGGTTCGCGTGGCGATGGATCCGTCCGGTTCCAACACTTCCACATGACGTAACGTCACGCTTTGTTCTGCTTCAAGATCGCGCATGTGCAGGCGGATGCGCTGCGAACAGTTCTGTCCGAAGTCAACCAGCCATATGCCACGACCATCTTCCGTGTTGCCGATGCGTTCGATGCTGACCGGCTCATGCGATTCATGCGCGCGCACCGGCGATGTTTCAGGATTTTCAATACGTGCCGGGTCATACATGACTTCCGCGACCGGCTGCCAGGAGCTGTCGTCGAATCCTGGTTTCGACCATCCGGCTGTTCCAGTCGAGCGTCATATCGTTCGCCTTCGCACAGATCCGAGCAGACGATCGGTCCGAGCGTCGCCTTCCATTGGCGGTCCCATGCGTTGGAATATATGTTCTGCATACTGCCGTCGGCATATTCGACCTCAAGTTGCGCGAATACGGCAATACGATCGCCATAGAAGTTGGAGTAACCGCCATCGAAGCCGAGCGTCCGCGGTACCATCCGTCACCGAGCCAGAATCCCAATGCGTTGGCACCGGACTGCAGTTCGTCGGTCACATCGTAGGTGAAGCATTCCACGCGCTGGTTGTAGTTGCTCCAGCCTGGTACGAGCGCGTCATTGCCGACTTTGACGCCGTTGATTTCGGCTTCCACAAGACCGAGTGCGCTTAGATATAGGCGTGCGCGTTTGGGTTGTTCCTTCAGTTCGACTTCGGTGCGCACTAATGGCAGGTGACGATGGTCAGTTTCGGATTCGCTCCACGATGGTCCGACGAAATCGGCGACATGCTCATGTTCTTCCAATAGTCCGACTTCGAAATGCAGGGTTGCGCTCGGTTTGCCCAATGGCTGGTGACTTACCGAAACGGCCTGCATGGTGGCGAACACTTCTTCGCGTGAGGCGAGCGGCGCGAACTGCCATGGAATAAGCACGGAAGTGTCAGTGCAGTAGGTGCGTTCTTCCACAGGTTGCCCGCCGGGAACACGTCGTGTCACTTTGAGCAGGATCTGCGCGTCGATTGGCAGCATGCCGGAGCACACCCATGTCATGCGTGGGGCTGCGGTGGCGATGCCGAGCGCATCTCCCGGGTAGTGTTCCACTGTGAAGCTGATGATGTCAAGATCCGAAGCCAGCGTACTGGGCACAATCTGCGGATCAGTAATGGCCATGATGACCCCTTTGTCTACAAAAATAATGGATCACTTGTTTGTGATGGTGGGAAGCCAAAGTCCGAGCCATGCCGCAAGGAGAGAGAAACGAACGGCGACGATGGCTGGGACTTGGCTGGCAATCGCAAGGTATTGCATAACTGACTTGCGATTGGAGATATTGAGTTGTTATGTGATTGCTGTTGCTAATCAGGCTGCGATCTTGCGTGCCTGACGTTCTTCGTCGGTGCCGTACTTCTTCTGAGCACGGATCATGATGGTACCGGCGATGCCTTCGATGATTACGATGCCGAAGAAGCACCACATAGTGGTCTGAATGGTTTCAGGAAGCACCAGAGCCGGGGTGATGAGCGCGAACAGGCCACAGCACAGGCGGGAGAAGCCGTTGATGAAGCCCTGGATGGAGGCGCGAATTTCGATCGGGAAGGATTCCTGGGTCCACACCTTGTACAGTGCTTCGCCTGCCAGCGGGGATCCGAGGTTCATGAAGGCTGTCGCGCCGACGATGACCCATAGGTTCGCACCGCCCATGGCCATGGCGGCCATGGCGATCAGCGAGATCACGATGCCTGCGAAGAACGCCCTGTTACGATATTTGCCGCCTGCGATGGACGCGAACACGATGTTGAGCACGAGCGTCACGAAGTTGAGGATGATGCCCAAGCCGGTGGCCAGGGACTGGGCGGCTCCGGCCTTGGAGAACATGTAGGTCTGGAACTGGCCCCACGTGTTGGCCAGCAGGTTCCAGCCGACGTAGAAGATCACGATGGCAAGGAAGTAGGTGAGCAGCACCTTCTTGTCGGCGCCGAACAGCACCTTGGTCACGGAAACCTTGCCGTTGCCTACAACAGCCGGACGTGCGGCGTCACGAACGTCGGCAGCTTCATGGAAGCGGCGGAAGGTCGGAGAAAGCAGTCGCCACAGCCATGCGATCACAGCGAATACTGCGAGGATGGCGAACACCACACGACCACCGGTGGCACCCTGCATGGCGGAAACCAGGAACGCGCAAATGAAGGAGATGAACACACCCACCTGCCAGAACACCTGGTGGTGGAGACGAGCTGTGCGGCGGTGGCCTCGTCTGGAGCATCATGGGAGACGATGGTCATGGAAACCGGCAGATCCGCGCCGGAAGCCAAACCTGCAATGATCAGGCCGATCAGCAGTACGGTGAAGTTCGGGGCGAACACGCAGATGGCGGCACCGATGGCGTAGAACAGGTTGATCCAGTTGAAAAACAGCACGCGGCCGATCTTGTCGGCCAAGCGGCCTCCGAACAGCGAGCCGAAGGCGATGGCGAAGGTCAGAATACCGGAAAGCAGGCCGACCTGCGTGGTATCGAGTCCAAGGCCTTCCTGCCAGACCACAATGGTTGCCGACAGACCGACGATGATGCCGGATCCCAGCATCGATCCGATGCCTGCGGCGAAGGCGAGCGGCATGTATTCGCCCAATCCTTTGCCCTTCTTGGTTGAAGCATTCATTGCTCTTTCCTTACTTTTTCATACTTGCATGCGTTTTTTCACACAAGTATGTCCTTCTTTTTTTCAAATGGTTTTCACTGCGTTTTCAAATTGCCGAGGCATCTCCTTTGATCTGTCCAGCATTCAGAAAACACTGCGATTCCATTGTTTTATACACCAGAACATCCTGCCGTCCTCAGCAGCACCTCCAGTGATGTTGTAGTTGAAATACTACATTCGTTTTTGAAAATTTCAAAAATCGTCGCGCGTTTCAATATACAATTTCAAAAGAGAGCGCGTAGACTATTGATACATCAAGGAATAACCGGTTTATGTACGAACAGGAGCAATCTCATGCCAGCATCAAAACGTGTGGGCGTTTCCGACATCGCCAAACATGCCGGCGTCTCCATCGGCACCGTATCCAACTATCTCAACTACCCCGAACGCGTATCGGACACCTTAAAAGAGAAAATCGGCGCAAGCATCAAAGAACTGGGCTACACCCCCCGCAGAAACACGCTTCTCCCCCAGCGAGAGAACGCCGGACCGCGCCTCATCGGCTATATCATGACCGATATCGAGCATTCCCTGTTCACCTTCATCCATGAAGGAGCGCAGGAGGTCTGCGAAGAAAACGACCTGCAGCTTATCGCCTTGAACGCATCATCCGACGCGCAACGGCAAAACGAACTGGTGAAAACACTCATCGACATGAACGTGGCCGGAATTCTGCTCAGCACCATATCCGACTCCCCCGAAGACGTGGCCGCGGCACGAGCGGCCAACATTCCCATCATCCTGCTCGACCATACCAATCCCCGTCACGCCGATCAGGTGTGCTGCGTGCTTGAAAACAATATGGCGGCCGGGCAGATCGCAGCCGATGAACTCATTCGCATCGGATGCAGCCGCATCGCGTCGCCGCACACTCATTCGACTATGAATCCGTACAAGATCGGCAGATGGGCGTCGAAAAACCATTGCGCGCACGCATGGAAGCACGCAATTGGAACTCATCAATTCCAAAGTCTGATGTTTGAAGACGGCTACCAGCTCGGCCTGGACATCATCGACACAATGAAGCGTAGCGGCCTGGACGCCATTCCAGACGGCATCATCACCGTCTCGGACGCGCTTGCCGCCGGCGTGCTGTCGGCATTCCATGACCATAACGGCCCACGGGTTCCAGAAGATGTTTGCGTCATCGGCATGGAGGGGGCACGGTTGGAGACCAAATGCCCCATGTCGCTGACCGTAGTGAACGCGCCCGCTATCGACATGGGGCGCAAGGCCATGGCGCAGATGCTCGACTACATCGACAATCCCGCCGCACACGTGCACAGCACCACGCTTATCGAGCCGACTCTAATCCGACGCGAATCCACACGCGCATAATCGCATGCGGAACACTGTTAGCACAGCCCAACTCGACGCAACACAACGGCAAGGTGGGTCTCCTTACCTGGCGAAACCCACCCTTACTACTATTCTGCAGCGTTTGAAAATTTCAAACCATCAGACTGCGGCACGGGACTTGTCTTGCAAGTCACCGAATACCGGTGTGGCCGAACCAAGCCAGTCGCGCTGTTCCTCATTGCCCATGGCATTACCTCCTACCGCCATTCATCGTCGAAGCGGCATATCATTCAGGCTCCGCATCCTCACGGAGCAGCCTCACGGAATGATAGACTTGCCCCGAGGGCCAAGGTCAACACGAACAGTGAAGCCCACGACCAAGGAGACAATACGTGGCCGGCGATGATGACGAGCTGCTGACGATTGGCGAAGTGGCCAAATTGGACGGCATCACCGCCAAGGCGTTGCGCTATTACGATGCGCATAACATCTTGAAACCAGCCGCAGTAGACCCGGCTACCGGCTACCGGCTACCGGCTACCGGCTACCGATACTACACCCCGATCAAATGCTTGACGTCGATGTGATGCGTATCTGCATCGCCGCCGGCGTGCCATTGGATTCGTTGGAGAAATTCCGTTTCGAAGACGGTTCGCTTGATTGGCGAGCGTTACTTGCCGCAGCGCAGTCGCAGGTGGATGAGCGCATTCAGCAATTACGACGATTGCAGACGTCAATCACCGATTATTCCGGGGAATTGGTACGCAAGGCCTTCTCCCCCGAAGATAGGTTGGTGCGTGCCGATTTGCTGCCGACTTGGCTGGTTGCACAACCTTGCCTCTACGGTAATGTTTGCGATATAAAACGATATTTACGCATAATGACGTCGTTGCGTACCTTGATTCGCGATGCGCAGGCACCGCATTTGCTGCGCAGAGGCATACTGTTGGATTTGGTGGAATGCAAGGCGTTCGCTTTTCAACAGTTCGCGCCAACGCAGCGCATGCTTGATATTTTCCATTCCGGCGATCGTTCGCAAGTAACCTACGATTACCACTTTCCCACTGGAACCGTTGTTATCAATCCTCCCGGAGGTCCTGCGGAAAGTCGCGTAATCGAGCGTGAATCGTTGGCGCAATGCTTTGAGGATGGCATGGCGTTGGCTGAATCGCTCGACGCTGAGGATTGGCCGCATGTCACCATGACTGAGATTTGGGGCAGTCATGCCCCAATGGTTCGGCTTGCAGGCTACTCCTGAGCACGCTTCACCGAGAAGCGGAACATGAGCAACGCCAGAATCTCACCGCATACGGCCATGCCGAAGAACACCCACATGCTGGTGGAGAAGCCAGCCACATAAGCGTCAGCCTGCTGCATGCCGGCATTCACGTTGGCGGCCGAGAATTCGGAAATCAACGTGGATGCCACAGCCGTGCCGATGGCGCCTGCGAGCTGCTGCATGGTATTCATCACCGCGGAACCGTCGGCGTTCATGGAAGACGGCAACTGGTTCAACGCATGCGTCTGATCAGGCACCAGCACGAATCCGGAAGCGGCCATGAACAGCGCGTATGCCACGGCAATGGCTCCTTCGTGCGAGCCGCCAAGCATCATCGCCACATCCATCACCACCACGCCAACAAAACCGCAGGCGATGAACTTCGGCGGGAAATGCTCTTTCAACGCGCCGCCGATCAGTGGAGCCGACACCGCGCCAATCACAGCGCCCGGCAGCAAAATCAAAGCGGCCGTCATCGACGTATGCCCCAATCCTCGCTGCAGCAGAATCGGCAGCAAGAAGTTCACACCAAGCACACCGCCGGAAGACATGAGCAGAATCACCATGCCGAGCGTGAATCCCGAATATGCAAACGTACGCACTTCCACCAACGGATGAGCCATACGCAACTGCAATACGGCGAACACCGCCAACACCACAATGGCACCGATAAGCACACTCCAGAATCGCCAATCGCCATTCCATTGCGCGAAGAAACTGGCCGCAACAATAATGCCGGCCAAGCCAACAGCCACCAACAGCAGTGATGGCACCGACAGATAGCCCTTCTCACCGTGACGGATGTCAGGCACGGTAGCCGCGCCAAGCACGAACGAAATCACCAGGAACGGAATCATGGCATAGAAAATCCAATGCCAGTTCAGGAATTCCATCACCAATCCGCCGAACACCGGCCCGATGGCCGGAGCCGCGCACGTCACCAAACTCACCAACCCAAGCATCATGCCGCGCTTGTGGAATGGAGCCTTGTCGAGAATGATGTTGGTCAGCAGCGGCAGGGAAACACCCGTGCCGAGCGCCATGCTCAGTCGTGCGGCAAGCAGCATCGGAAGTTCAATGCGAGCGCGCCGACGAGCGTTCCCACGGAAAACAGCGCGATGGCCATAACAAACAACGCTTTGGTCGGGAATTTGCGCACCATGAACGGTGACGTCGGAATGGCCACGGAAAGCAACAGCAGATACCCGGTGGTCAGCCATTGCACCACGTCGGCGGAAATCGCAAACTCTTCCATCAAGCCGAATATGCGATGTTCAGCGAAGTTTCCGACAGAATGCCGAGGAAGGTGAGAATGGCGAGCGTCACCACCACGATGGTGAGTTTGCCTTCGCTCATACACTTGTCGTTGATTGCGCCGCTTTGTACGCCGTTGGTGGCGGAAACCGTGCCGTTTTCGGCATGTTCGATGGGTATGTCTGATGGTGCGTTCCTCTTATCCGTAGACACTCTGCTCCTTCGATAGAAAGGTTGTGTAATAGTTTTTGCTTCGAAATTGTCGACGATATTCGCATGCCGGCGCGGCTACAGTTTGCGCCGGCACACACCACACATTACGTAAGGCAGAACATTATGTAAGGCAGAAATGTTACGTGAAATTGCATGAGCCGCCTACGATCAGCATTTCGTAGGCGGCTCATATCAGTCTGGCGTGTCGATTATCGAGTTCTGCGACACGGTTTATTTTGGTTGCTTATGCGACGGTGAAGGTGGTGCGCTTCAGGTCTTCGCGACGGCTGGAGTGACCGATAAGCACTTCGAATTCGCCCGGCTCAACGATTCGGTTAGCTTCAGAATCGACGATGGTGCAATCGGAAACCGGAATATCGAAGGCAACGGTCTCGCTTTCGCCCGGTTCGAGTTCCACACGCTGGAATGCTTTGAGTTCACGATCCGTCCAGCTGTAAGAGGTCACGATGTCGCCGATGTAGAGCTGCACTACTTCCGTGCCCTTGCGATCGCCCGTATTGGTGAGGGTGATTTCGGCATGCACGGTGTCGGTTTCGCCGAATGCGCCGGATTCCGGAACGTTGGTGACCGTCGGTTCGCCGTATTCGAACGTGGTGTAGCTCAGGCCTTCGCCGAATGCGAATGCCGGATCCTGTGTGAGGTCGGCGTAGCGGTTGCCGTGCTGGCCGCGAATCTGGTTGTAGTAGACCGGCAGCTGACCTGCATGGCGTGGAAGGTGATCGGCAGTCGTCCGCTCGGCTCGGTTTCGCCGAGGATGATTTCGGCGATGGCCTGGCCGCCCTTCATGCCCGGGCTTGGAGCCCACAGCAGAGCCGAAGTGCCTTCGGCCGGTGTTTCGTCAACAATCACACCGTTGGTACCGATCACGGATGCCGGCAGCACCTGCGGCTTGGAGCTGACGAGCACCACCACGAACGGCTTGCCGGTTTCGCGAGCCACGTTCGACAGCGCGTCGATCAGTGCATTCTGGCCGCCGAGCAGTTCAAGCGTAGCGGTGGAGCAGCCTTCACCAATGGCTTGAATCACATCACCCACCACGGCCACGATCAGGTCGCTTTGGCGAGCGTTTTCCACGGCTTCATCGAGCAGTGCGCGGTCGAGCTTGGCGGAACGCCGATCTTCGGGCGAGGCTGGCCATCCGGTAGAACTCGCTTCCGGATCAGGCACCAAATCCACGATATTGGCACCGCGGGAGTACACGACCTCGCAGCTTCCGGAGAGAGCTGCTTGAAGCATCAAGCACGGTGGTGATCATCTCGCGCGGGTGGCCGTCAGGCATCCAGTTGATCTGACCGGAGCTGCCCGCCCAGTCGCCCAGCTGAGTTTGCGCATCGTCGGCAAGCGGACCAACGACCGCGATACGCTTCGCGCCAGCCGCATTGAACGGCAGCGAACCATTGTTCTTCAGCAATGCCACGGCTTCGCGAGCCACTTCGAGATTGAGCTGCTGGTGTTCTTCGGAGCCGATCACCGCATTGATGCGTTCCTGATCAGGCAGACGCGGATCTCGAACAGTCCAAGACGGAACTTAGTGCGAGAATACGAGCCACGGCGGCATCAATCAACGATTCGTCAAGCAGACCGGTCTTCACGGCTTCGATCGCACCTCGTAGAACTTCGGGGTGGTCATCACCAAGTCGTTGCCGGACTTGACCGCGTCAGCGGCGGCCTGCACATAGTCCGGCTTAACCTTCTGCTCCCATACGGAACGTCCGACGTTGTCCCAATCGGTGATAAGCGTGCCTGATAGTTCCAAGCGCCACGCAGCCTGTCGGAAAGCAGCCACTTGTTGAAGGTGACCGGCACGCCTTCGATGGATTCGTAGCCAAGCATGAAGGTGCCACAGCCTTCCTTGGCCACGCGTTCGAACGGCGGCAGGAACAGGATTCCAGCTTGCGGTGGCTCAGATCGGCTTCGGAAGCGTCACGGCCTCCCTGGGTTTCGGAATAGCCCGCGAAATGCTTGGCGCATGCGAGAATCGCGTCTTTGGCAAGCGGCTCGCCCGCCTTGGCACCACCCTGATAGCCTTTGACGATGGACGATGCCATTTCGCCGATCAGGTACGGGTCCTCGCCAAAGGTTTCGCCCACGCGACCCCAACGGGTGTCTCGCGCGATGCACAGCACCGGAGAGAACGTCCAATGCACGCCGGTAGTCGACACTTCCTCGGCGGTGGCACGGCCCGCGGCCTGCACTTTTTCGGAATCCCACGTGGTCGCCATGCCCAATTGTTCCGGGAAATGGTGGCTCCCGGCCAGAAGGAATAGCCATGAATGCAGTCGTCACCGATCACCAGCGGAATGCCGAGACGGGTTTTGGTGTTCACCGTTTCCACGGCTTTCGGCAGGTCGGACGGCGAGGTGTGCAGAATGGAGCCGACATGCTTGTTGACGATTAGATCGTCCAAGTCGCCGCTTCGTGCGTCAAGTTGCATCATCTGTCCGACTTTTTCTTCGAGGGTCATACGGCCAAGCAGATCGGCGATGCGTTCCTCGGTCGGAAGTTCCGGATTCTTATACGGCAGATTCGCAGTGTTTTCAATGGTTTCGGTCATGGGATTGCTCACTTTCCTCATTGAAGCGATTTCCTTTAATTACCAATTGGTAGTTTAACACGATGCAGGCACGCGCGCAACTCGGCATGACCATACCAACACAGAAGGCGAGAAGCCCGTCAGACCCCTCGCCTTCTCACACGAATACATGCAATGCAATCTTAAATAATCAGCGATATGCATCCCATAATGGAGCGGGAAACAGCATGTTTTCCATCTGAGCCCACTCTTTGCACAAATCAACTTCAGGTTCGCGCAACCACCATAATTGCACGCCATCCATGATTTCCATGGCCTTACGCACCACCGGACGCATACTCGACTTCCACGAACCCAATTGCGGAGGAATCAGCCAAGGATATCGCGAATAATGCTCCCAAATATCGTCCATACGGGCAGTGAATTCATCATGCAACGGATGATCAGGATTCAACGACTCCGCAGAAAGCACGGTAAACAACTGCACCATCATGCGACGACGCGAATTATGCCGCACCAAATAACGCAAATACGCAGGAAACAGCGGCGCAGTAGGATCACTGCCAGGCATACCTGATGCAAAGAAATCCTCAGGAGTGCCCGTCTCACCGTAATACTCGTTGAACACCATGGCCAGCATATTGTCTTTATTACCCACATACCGAAGCACACCCTGCTTGGAGATGCCAACACGATCAGCCACATCCTGAATGGAAATACCGTTGAACCCACGCTCGCTGATCAGCTGCACCGCGGCATCCAGCACTTCCTCACGCCGCTCCTGCGGTGATTTTCGGATACGTTTCGGAGTCTCTTCCTCTGCCATGATTCCGAGTCTAATGCACCTTGTGTCGATTGCCGTTGATTGACTGACTATGGCATGTCATCGTGAGAGGTATCCGCCCGAATCCATCCATGACGCCATACGCGAGTCAGATCCCACGCCTCAAGATTGCCGCCGTTGCGAGGATCCCGCGGCGGTTTCCCTTCGCCACTACCCCGGTTTCGCGGAGCGCGCAAGCTGGTAGCTCCAATAGATCTGTCCCGCCGACACGTCCCATGCCGCACGTTGCAATCGTGACACTTGGCGATATGCAGCCGATCGGTTTTGGCTGTGTAGGGCCCACTGATTCTCCACGCACACTCGCCCACCAGCACGGGAATACGACGAGCCGCCGAACGAATGGCGATACCACTCGCGCCCACCAGCATCCGGTACAGCCATGGCAGTCGCCGCGATCGCAGGTACAGCCGGCGTGCCGGTCCCGAAAACAGCGGATCCTCCATCGCGATGAGATACTGATGGGTGTCGAGCATGACGTTGCGCATGCCAGCACGACGAAACCAACCGCCCCAGCGGAGTAGTCGGAAACCGTCATGGAATACGATCACGGTTTCCGGACGCAGCACGGCGCGCAACCGGGCGTAAGCGTCGCGGTAGAAGCGCTTCAGAAACCGCAGTGAGACATACGTGCTACCGGAAGCCTCATGAGAGTCTTTCGCCGTGTTCGACGTGCTATGGAACACCGACCAGCTCACTGGTTCGTTGAGTACTTCGATGCTGTGCAGGGCCGGTTCTCGCGGTATCGGCGAGCCAATCGCTCCAGCACGTTCAGCGTGTACTCCACCAAGTCCGTATTCTGCGCCCATTTGCACACACCCGTCAGACCGCCGTTGTCGAAACCATTCTGCGATTCGGGAACGGTATGCAGGTCAATCATAATCTTCAATCCCGTCTCCCGCGCCCAACGGAACGCGCGGTCGAGGTACGTGATGCAGCCCGGATGCCCGGGCCAGTCGCCGAAGATGAAATACGGTATGGGAATGCGTACGAGGTTGATTCCGTGACCGACGATAATACGGAAATCCTCCAGGGTGATGTAGGTTTCGCGGTGCCGGCGCAGTTCCTCGGCGAGATTCCGTTCGGACCAGAGGGATACGTGCGTGCGGTGCATCCAGATTTCATCGTCTTCGGCGCTGCGGGTGAACGGTTTCGGATCCATCCATTTCTCCAGCACCAGCCAGTTGCCGAGGTTCACGCCGTCGATTCGCTCATCGATGCCTAGCACCATGCGTCTCACCGCCCTTACGCTCGGGAGTTGCCCGACTTTTCGTTTCCGTCCATCACAACCCATGGCAAAACCCATTCGGCCCAATGGGCCAAGGAACCGTGCGTCATTCGCAACATTCCTTGGTCCATTGTATGCGCCCTGCGAGCGGCCACACGGCCGCTCGGAATCGGATCACGACCGGATCAGGGTCGTTGAATGATCGTGGTGGCCGCCCGGGCGGGATCAGTCGACAGGCTTCGTTTCGTCCGCCTCATAATCGAAGAAATCAAAATCGGCGGTCTTCTCATGCAGCGAAGCATCAGTGACGGCAATACCGACCATAGTGCCGGTGAACTCACCGAACTTGCAGTATTCGTCAGAGAACGTGGTGGTATCGAAATCCGGACCGATCTTGGTCCAATTCTCGCCATCATAACCCCATTCGAACCAAGTGCGACGGCCCTCAATGTTCAAACGGAAGTAAATCGGCTTATCTTCCACGGCAACACGAGTGTCAAGCATTTCCGTCTTTTCGCCGTTTTCGAGACGCACGATCGAAATCGCGCTGCCACCAAGCGTCTGCGAATAATACTTGCGCAGGAAAATGTTATTCATGTTGTCGTAGTAGATGGTCAAGCCAGCGCTGTGCTGGTAGACTTCCGGCTCGAACTCCATCTTGGTGGTCACCGTGGCATACACGCTCGTCAGCTTGCGAGTAAGCAGGCTCGTACGATTCAGCGAGGCAAGCGATTCTTCACCGCGAACACGCAGCCAGCCCGGGCGTTCCGTAGCATTCGCAAACGTGCTCGGCATCTGACGCGGCGAGTAATACCAGTTACCCAGTTCCTCACCATCGAAATCGTCAAGGCTTGGAATTTCCGGCATCGGCACATCTGGCAGATTCGGCTCCTCGACTTCGATCTTTGCCAGATTAGAACCATCAGCCATACGCAACCAACCATCAGGCGTCCACTGCATCTTCTGAATGGCGGTCTCACGGCCAAGCGTACAACGCAATTCCGGCACAAACGGACGGCTGGTCAGGTGCACAAGATATGTCTCGCCGTTCGGCAGATCCACGTAGGAGCCGTGGCCGGACTTCTGCAATACGGAATCCGGGTTGAAATAGCGCGGCTTCAAATGATCGTCATCAGCACGCTCGTTTGACTCCTTCGGCTGCGAAGTGACGAGCGGACCATTCGGATCCGGCTCATACGGGCCCCACACATTGCGGGAACGGCCCATGGTCACAGAATGGTTGTAGCCGGTGCCGCCCTCGGCGCACATAATGTAATACCAGCCGTCACGCTTGGTCAGATGCGGAGCCTCAATGCAGCCACGATCAGTAGCGCCACGCCATATACGCTTCGGATAGCCAACCACATGCTTGGTTTCCGGATCATATTCCACACAGCAGATCACACCCGGCTTCTCATAGCCTTCACGGGTCTCCCATTCCAAGCTGACGATGTACTTCTTGCCATTGTCATCATGCAAAATGGACGCGTCGAAACCGGAAGATGTCAGATATACCGGCTCACTCCACGGACCTTCAATGCTCTTCGACTTAATCAGATAATTATTCACGTCGAAATAGCGTGCATTCATGGAATTCATAACGCCGTAAATCACGTAGAACATGTCCTCTTCCTCACAATACGTGAGGCATGGAGCCCAAATGCCTTAGCGCTTGGCAGCTTGGTGAGGTTCGGATTCGTATCATCAGTAAGCACGTGGGTGAGCAGCTCCCAATGCTTCATATCCTTCGAATGGTAAATCGGAATGCCCGGAAACCATTGAAGGTGGAGACGGCCACGTAGTAGTCGTCGCCTTTGCGGCAGATGGCCGGATCGGGATTGAAGCCTTTGAAGATCGGATTATGCAGCATTGTCGTTCCTTAATGTTCTTGATATCACGCGTTGCTTTGTACGATTCTTGCGTCCGACGGAATCACTTTTGGACGGGGAACCAATCTTGGGCGATGCAGCGCCCGAGGTCCCATGCGTCCCAGCCGATCCAGCCAGGGGTGTTGACGGTGTCGGTGAGCAGCTTGTAGTTCCAGTAGTAGAAGCCGCTGCCCTTGCTCCATGCGGCGAGCTGGGATTCGGCCACGCCTGGTACAGCGAGCGCTTCTGTTCGGCGGTCAGGGTCTCGGCCTGCGCGCCTTCCTCGCCGTTGAGCACGCTTTGTCCGCCGTGGGTGTCCACACCGCAGCCGACGGAGTTGAACAGGCACCACTCCCCCACAATCACCGGGAAGTATTCGCTCATCTCGGCGATCATCGGCGCATAGGTATTCCTCACGAAGTCGTCGTAGCCTCCGCTGTCTGCGGGCAACCCATCGTTTCGGCGGTCATGAGGTATTGGTGGGTATCAAGGACCACGTTCTTAAACTCGGGCGCGAGCTTGCCGTCGGGGCCGCGCATGAAGTCCTTCCACTGTTCGATGTCGAAACCGTCGTGGAACACCACCGCCTTGTCTGCCGGCAATGCGCCCTTGTCGGCATCGCGCAGACGGTGGTAGGCGGTGATGTAGAAGTTCTTGAGCCAGTCGAATGCGATCGGGCCGGTGCCTTCGGCGAGTTCCGGATCGACCGCCTTGTAGCGTTCGGTCACGTTCGCCATCGGCCAGCAGGTGGTGGTGTTCGGCTCGTTGATGATTTCGATGCCCATCAGCGCCCGACGATGGCCGTACCGCCTGGCGAGGCGTTCGAGCACGGACAGCACGAATTCGACCTCGTCGGGCAGCTGCGCCCACTTGCACACGCCGGAGATGCCGCCGTTGTCGAAGCCGTTCTGGCTCATCGGCGCGGTGTGCAGGTCGATGAGGATGGTCAGACCGTATTTCTCGGCCCAGTTGAAGGCCTTGTCGAGTTCGTCGATGCAGCCGATGAACGGCGCGCGGTCGCCGAAGATGAAGTACGGCACGGGGATGCGCACGGAGTTCAGTCCCCACGATTTGATGGTGGCAAGTCGCGCTCGTTGATGTATTCGGCGCGGTGGGTCCTGATGCGGGCCTCGTAGACGGCCGGATCGAGTTGCGTCGGCAGATAGTATTCGTCATCGGCAGTGGTTCCATCGAATAATGCCGGGTTCATCCACTTTTCCAGAACCAGCCAGTTACCCAGGTTCACGCCCTTGATGTAATCAAGATCCATATGCACTCCTTCGTACGTCATGCAGTTTCTATTACTTAGTAACTACTTAGTTATATCGTAATACATTTCCGTTCCACACGCAACCCAATCTCGTCGGCATCCCATCTCCGCCATCGACCTTTATATTTGAATATATAAGATCGATTGATGGAGGTGCCGGAATGCGATACGTGATGCGGATCTTCGACACTCCGCTGCTGGAGTTCGAGGCATCCTACGGCGAGGGGCTGCAGGCCGGCTGAGAAGGAACGCACGACTTCCCCATGCCGTCGATTCCCACAAGATAACACGCCGATGAGGAACTTTGAAACAGACACCCCCAAGTACGTCAAAACCAAACACCCCTACATCTGGACATACCAATGAACAATTCCCATATGACCACTAGCATGAGGGGAGACATTATTTATAAAGCATAAAAGAAGGTCCGTTCAGATGGAGAAGCCGAGCGATAGTAAGAATAGCTCCATATCAGTGAATTATTTTTTGAATAGTGCTGCATATAGCGGACTTTTCTCCCTTCTTTCGGTTATCCTTACCGGTCAAGTTTCTGCAACGTCATCACTATGTGTTGGATTAGCACTTGGAGTTTTATCCCTTTTTTCTAGGGGCAGTACTGTTTTTATAGGTGGCTTGATTGAGCGTTCATCAACGGTATCCCTCACTGAGACCGGTTTCGGATTCATAGTTTTTTCACTTTTGCTGCTGCAGCCGGCAATGGGTGGTTTTATCGGCTTCCTTTTTTTGGATTTGGCTTTGCTGGGACTTGGTCTCTCACTGGTTAATTTTGCTCTCAGAGGGCATATCATCGCTAGAGTAAAGGATAAAAAGTCTCAGGCCGCTTTGTTTGCTTTAGTGACCATGACAGCCAATCTTGGATCCGCAATTGGGCCTCTAGCTTCAAATTACATATATAAGGCTTTCGGACAAACGCTCTTTGTTATAGTCATCGTCGGACTCTATGTTTTTTCTGCTTTACTAACTCCAATAGTGCTGACTCATCATGTCTTCATACGCAATGAGAAAAGCAGCAAAGAAAATACCTCTTCCATCGTGAAGACCATTACAGACTCGTTGAAAAGTCCCGGTACGGTTCTTGCCATCCTGGCGGTGTTTGTGGGCAGCATAATGAATGGTCAGCTTTTTGCGGGAATGGCATTGGAATTCCACTCGTTATCCGATAGCCCAGTCATAAGAGGATTGTTCTATTCCATTGATGCCATATCGGTCATAGCACTGCAAATGCCCGTGAGTAAACTCATCTCGCGAGGCATGGCTAATGGGCAGAATGCCACCTCATTCATCATCAAAAGCCTAGGGATTTATGGAATTTCCTTCGCACTATTCGCCTGCGGAGTCTCGTCGTACTGGTGGATATGCATTATATCCTTGGCTGTGTTCTCCATTGCAGAATGCATCTATGCGCCATTAATCAATATTGCTCTGGTAGAGGCACAGCCAGATAAACCTTTGGTGGACATTTTGAACTATCGGCTGATAATTGCAGCCATTGGCGAATCGGCAGGCTCATTCCTTGGCGGTTGGATCGTTCCGGCACTACGTCCTGCAGGAATGACAGCTTGGTATTGGTGCGCACTGGCGTTGGTGGGAATAATACCCGCAGTCGTCACTAATCAAATTGGAAAACGCGGGCAAAGAATCATCCGTCACTAAAGGAGAAGTCACATGCATCCACAAAGATTATTCATACTTGAGAAGATATTGACAAATGCCCTTAAACATCCCAATAGCGAGGCTGTTAAGGATAGCAATGGAACTTTTACATACTCGCAATTAGTTGAACAAGCCAAACGTATATCAACACAAATAGAAGAGCAGCATCTTTGTGGCTCAGTGATAAATGTAGATGTCGGTAGATGTAAAGAACGAGTGGTCGTTCTACTGGGAATTTTAATGTCAGGATCATTCTATCTCCCATTAGAAGAAGAATGGCCTGAAAAGCGTAAACAAGTATCTGCGACCAAGCACATATCAGCGCAAGTGCGAAGTTAACCGAAGACTCTACTCTTCGAATAGTCCCACAGCTCAACGATGGAAGCCGCCCTAAAAAAGACCCTGTACCTTCAGGTGGTGGATATCTTATTTTTACTTCAGGATCAACAGGAACTCCCAAAGGCGTTGTTATTACCGCATCCTCATTGGATTACGTACTTAAAAACAGTATTGAACGTTTTAATGTGTCCAATAGTACAAAATTACTAGCCGTAGCATCTCCCGCATTCGATTTCTCTATTTTCGAGCTGCTACTACCTCTTGTAGCTGGCGGCACTGTTTGTATCGCCGACAAATCAATACCCAAAAATCCAGATTATTTTGAACAGACTACTAAAAAATGGCAGATTAATTGTTTTACCGGAACACCAACTATGTTTACGATGATGACAATGGGAGGTTGGATACCCCAAACGGACGCCACTCTGATATTAGGTGGCGAAAATGTGCCAAATCTACTACTCAAAAACTTGAGCACAGCCAATCAAATATGGAATATTTACGGCCCCACCGAGACCACTATCTATTGTCTTTCAAAAAAGCTAAAACTAGGTGAAGAAATCACATTGGGCAAACCACTCCCCGGAACCAAAGTCTGGGTGCAAACAAAGAAAAAGAATGAGCGTACTGGGGAGCTATATGTCGCGGGCCCTAGCGTTGGATTTGGTTATATAAATAATATCGAATTAACAAAAAATAAATTTTTTACCGATAACTCTACTGGCTTTCAAAGTTATAGAACAGGCGATCTCGTATCACTAACACCTGCTGGGGAGATATCCTTCATCGGGCGAGCTGACAATCAGATAAAAATCCATGGCTACAGAATTGAGACAGAAGAAGTCGAAACCATATAAACGCTTTTTGGGTGGTCATGAATCCTGCGTGAGCGCGATTAAGTCAGATTCCGAAACCCGGCTTGTAGCTTTCTTGCCTAAAAACGCTCTCCAATCTCCGATTGATAGTATCGACGCCCTCAGAAATCGCTTAAATCTTGTACTGCCAAACTACGCAATTCCCTCAAATATTTTACTGCTGGACGAACTGCCAATTAACAGCAACGGAAAGATTGATAGAATTTTACTTAAAAACAATTATTTGAAAAAAATGAGCATACGTAATTGCAATAATAAACTTGCACAGTTACGAGAATTGAAAAAACCTACAATGACTCAGGTTTTATCTAATTTATTGGACGAAGAGATTGATGGCGATGACAATCTTTTTGCCCATGGGTTGAATAGTCTCAAAGTTGTACAGTTCGTTTCGAGGATGCGTCGCTTAGGCCAATTTCTAAATGTACGAGATGTTTACCAAAATCCTACCGTAAATCAGCTGAAAACAGTCATTATTAAAACAGATAACGCATTTAGCATACCTAAAACCTGTACGCCCGGTCGAAGGAGTTCAGAGTCCTTCCATCTCAAAGACGATTTCTGAGCCATAACATAACTACTTCACATAGCTTTGTAGAAAGTGTTGCAGTTAGCGTTCAAATGAACAAAATAATTAATCTGCAAGTTTGTACTGAAATGCTGATAAAAAAGTTCCCAGAAATCTCATACGGGTTATCCTTCAAAGGTCGAGAGCAACATCCGAATCTCATCAAGATTGATGAGCCTATTATGGTTAAAACTATTGACCTTGGTCCAACTGATGATATCCAGTCGAAGATTGATGAGACTCTTGAAGCATCAGCTTCAATTTTAAACATTGAGGACGGCCCTATTGCCGTGCTCCATTATTTCACTAACCACGATACTCATTTATTAGTACTGGTTATCCACCACTGGGCATGCGACGCATTGACCGTTCATGAATACGAGTCTGCATTAAAAGAATTGGCAGAAACAAAAAGAACTGGAAGCAGCATATTTGAACCGGTAGAAGAGATTCCCGGATTCCTGCAGTATGCTGGGTTCTTGGAGGACTTTTATAACTCCGACAAAGGAAGAAAAAAGATAGAAAAACTTCCCGATATTAAAAGACATGACAGTCTCTCCGCTTCTTGGTATCGCGAAAGCGATGGGAATAGTCCCGCAGTTTCGCCACCACTATATATTAGAGATCGCTCTATTCGTTTGCTGCAGGAAAGAGATGGGGAACAATATGGCTTATTAGATAAAATATCCTTAGCAGCGTTGACCAATGCAGCGTCAGAATGTCTCAACCTTGACAACATTGTTATCGACGTAACTCGAAATGGGCGCGAACAAGTTGACTGTCCTGTTCTTCCTTCAATGACAGGTTGGATTAGCAGTTCGATTCCATTTTTCCACCAACACGGCAGATTTAATTCAGTCGATGAAGAGTTGGTCGTCCTTAATGCGGAGTATGAAGAAATGTTACAGCAAGAGACCGCCTGGAACTCATTCCGAGCAAACTCCCCTCATGTATATCCAGAAGCTTGTCCCACATTCTTTCTGAACGTAACGCGCTCTTCCCATAAGAACGAAGTATCTCCACTTTCAACAAACTTAACCCGAGGAAGCACGTATCCATATTCATATGGTTATCCAATTGAAGTGAGGGCACAATATTTTAACGATGAGGCCAAAGTTAGCGTCTCATGCAACACCGCGTATTTCAGTAGGGAGAAGATAAGACAATTTTTAGAATTTTTTAAGGATCATCTCCTTTTAACATCTCATATTTTAGCAAATACACCAGAAAGGGAATAATATGAAAGTACTGCTGATGCAACAACCCAAATCTTTCTCAAATTATCCAAAATGGATTGAAGAAATCCAAGAACGTTTCAATCGTTTAGAGGTCATGGTTTTCACCTCGAACGATCGGGCCGCACACCATAGTTGGCCGAATTCCGTCATCAAGGAAATCGTAGTTTCTGATTATTCCTCCGATAGCGCTACCGCGGAATTCTTCGATATTGTTAGGAAATTTAAACCAGACAGGATAATTTCCAGCTCAGAGGAAGATGTACTGAGGGTTGCAGAGGCGAGAAGTCTATTTGGCATTCCCGGTTTGCAGTATGAACTGGCGCTGCGCTGTCGAGACAAGGTCACGATGAAGCAGACGGCCCTTAATGCCGGATTAAAGGTTATCCCCTACACCTCCTGCAAAAGCTTCGGAGACATCATTTCGGCGTTCGACCGTTGGAAGACGGTTGTTCTCAAACCTCGCTGGGGCGCAGGGTCCGCGGGCATTACGATACTACATTCGAAAGACGACCTGTCTGTCTTAGCCACCAAGCCGGAATTTGTCAAAAACATACATTCAAACCAGTATTATCTAGAAGAATACTGTTCCGGTTCCGTCTACCATGTGGATGTAGTCTATATCAATTCCGATTCGATCCTGATTTCACCGTCACGATATCTTGTCCCGCCACTAGATTTCGAGAAACAAAACACCGGTTCCGTAATGTTAGACGAGAACGACGCCGACTATTCCGAACTGCTCCGGCTGACAAAGCAACTCATTGAATCCTTCAAAGATCAGACGATTCCCAATGTGATGCATATCGAATTCTATAAGAATGAGACCGGTGATTTCATATTCGGGGAAATGGCGGCACGCAGAGGAGGCGGACTCATCAAACAGGAGCTGACAGCCGCCTATGGCATGGATCAGAGCAAGGCCAACTTCCTACTGGAACTTGGCCTTGTCGATGCGGATACCAGCATCACACGATCATCCCAATATGGCATACTGCTGGAAACCGCTGGATTGAACTGGCCGAAGGAAAAAGAAATCCCGGATTGGGCAGTTTTGGAATCTGTGGGAAAGAAAAAAGGTATCGCTCACAATTCTGTCGATTCCGACAGGAAATTCCTTATTTCCGGCAAGAATGAATCTGAAATTATTCAACGTTCTAATTATCTTATAAAGAGTCGATATGATGATTAAAAATTGCCTCTATACAGAGGAACGATCGTGACTAATTTTGCAACAGGTTCTATAAATGACGAACTGTTATTTAGAATCGACAATTCTATCGAATCTAGACTCTTCCATAAAATAGTGATACTAGTATCGCTAGGGATGTTGGAAGCCAGCATTGGCGTCTATACGGGAAGTGCGGTAGCAAGTAGCCTGACTGCATCAAAATGGTCGACAGCTCAAGAAAATAGCATGCTACTTTCAGCAAACTTTTTAGGACTACTCATCGGTTCTTTAATTGCTGGTCTAATAGGAGACTACAAAGGAAGAAAAGTAGCATATCAAGTTAACTTATTACTTTTCGGTGGATTTACTGTACTCAGTGCTTTTTCTCCTAATATGGACATGCTGATAGTCTGCAGGTTCCTTGCAGGAATCGGTCTTGGCTCAGAAATAGTGACTGGGTTTACTTTCATTAATGAGTTTGCACCCGTGGCAAGACGTGGAAGGTGGTGCGGACTAGTCTCGCTTGTTGCTAATTGTGGATTACCTACATCAATTCTCCTATCAGCTCTGGTAATCCCAAACACTTCTTGGCGTGTAGTTTTCTTTGTTGTGGGCATATTGGCATTGTGCTTTGGTTCTTTCGTAAGGACATTCCTGAATCACCCAGATGGCTAATCAGCAAAGGACGGTATGAGGAAGCAGCTCTTATTGTGGAACAGTTAAACAGTGCATCTATAACAAATTATAGAAATAACGACAAATCAAAAGGGACTGCGCTACTGAAGCGCGATCAACATCATAATTTATTCGTTATGCTTACTGTAGGTGTTGTAGCAGCAGTCGCAACAAACGTATGCTCCTACGCTTTCACAACTTGGGTACCAACAATCTTAGTTTCAAAAGGAATCAGCTTATCGAGTTCACTTTTAACAAGTAGCTTAATGATGCTTGGAGCACCTTTTGGCTGCTTAATAGCCTACTTCTACTTGATAGGATAGGCCGGAAGAAGATGATTGTATCAGCTTTTCTGATGACAGCGATTCTAGGAATAGCTTACGCAAAGCAATCAACAACAATTTCAGCGATAATATTAGGGTTCTTTTTAGTATTGTTTTTGTATGTACTCACCGCCTCTGTTACAGCTGTTTATGTTCCAGAATTATTTCCAACACGAATCCGTTTCCGCTGCGTCGGCATAGTAAACGCTGCCGCAAAATCAGGAAATGTTTTTATGCCACTGTTTGTAGCTTTTCTCCTAGCAAAGAAACAAGAAGGTCTGATATATGCAAGCATTAGTGTTTTAGCTATAGTTGCAATGGTAATTGTTGGCTTCTTTGGCCCTGAAACCTCTCATCGTAAATTACGGTAAATGTTCAAAATGAGCTCATTTTACATAGAAAATCTCTACAACATAATTCATACAGAAAATATTACTATCATTTATACTTATGCAAAAAATCTTCCTAAATCGCATGAGTTTGAAGCCGTCGAAGGAAAGAACGGCTACACCCAACGTTTCTATCAGCAGTCTTTAGACGCCCGGGCTTGCGCTCGATATGCATTTAGCGAGTACAACATTACAAGAAGTGAAATTCCTTCTGACATATACGGAAAACTGTTTGGCCGGAAGGAGTAATCGGCAGTCTATCGCATTGCGAAGGATGTGTGGGAGCAGCTATAGGTTACACCAATTATTATCGATCTATAGGAATCGACATCGAAGAAAATTATTTTTTACCAATAGAAATTGTACATTTTTCTTTGTTTGATAATGAAATTACAACTATCAGTAAGCTAAAAAATAATGATCCTACTGTTGCTTGGGATAGACTACTCTTTTCTGCGAAAGAAGCAGTATACAAGGCAATCTCATACGCCGGAAATAATGCTATACCCTTTACGGACATAGAAATTTCTCTGTTACCTATCACAAATTTTGCATGAAATCAATTAGAAGTTCTTACGGTACACCAGTAAATGACCCGATTCCTTCCGTCATTGGTGAATGGAGAATAATACAAGACAAAAAACACAGGAAACAGTTCATACTAACGACAGCATGCATGCATAACAACTCTCAAACAGTATGAACTTCGAATGAAGCAAGATTGTAATGCTAATGGGATTAGAAGGAATGTGAGGCATATATTGCAATATATTAGAACATCATATCTACAACTA
>ENA-OQER01000418-OQER01000418.1-human-gut-metagenome-genome-assembly--contig:-NODE-418-length-23205-cov-2.610062_pt1 | contig 23205 bp, 32 predicted proteins | sample MGYA00242797_ERZ504639 | MGnify/ENA primary metagenome ERZ504639 (study PRJEB26092, sample SAMD00036306) | human gut metagenome | host: Homo sapiens | study: EMG produced TPA metagenomics assembly of...
AATAAAAATCTTCCTCCGAAATATAAAAATTCTGTGAAATATCGATGTCTTAAACCGGCAAAACGCCTAAAAATGTTGATCCAGAGTTCAAACTGGAGCTGTATATAACGCGGAAGATTCCTCATGGAAATCTGACTTTTTTGTTTTTGCGACTGATCTGAAAGCCGTTTTTGATGCCTGCAAGGTACTCACGTCCGAATCCCTTGGACGCAAAAAACAGGATCTTCGCACCGAATCCCACCAGAAAAAGCGGAAGGTTCAGCACGATCTGGAGAAACGGCATATTCTTATAGATAAGATAAATATTGTTTCTGGAAGAATACCGGATCTTGAACTGATTATATCTGGAGCCGCTGGTGCCGCTTCCTACATGATAAACCTTCGCTTTGGGAGCATACCAGTTCTGATAACCGCAGATCCTGGCACGATAGCCGATATCCAGATCCTCCAGATAAGCAAAATGCTCCTCATCAAAATCTCCGATCCTGTCAATAAATTTCTTCCGGTAGATTGCAGCTCCCGCACAGGTGGAAAAAATCTTCTGCTCTCGGTCATAATGGCGGATATCCTTGCCTTTTCCCCTGGCAAAAGCCCAGCCAAGGGCACAGTAATAATTTCCGGCATCATCCATCTTGTCCCTGTCATGAAGCTGGATCATCTTTGCCTGACAGGAAAATGCCTTCTTATGTCTGCGCAGGGCAGCAACCATCTCCTCCAGGAAATCCGGTTCCGCTTCCGTATCATTGTTCAGAAGCAGCACATATGGGGAACGTGCCGCACGGATCCTTCATTGACGGCTCTGCTGAAGCCGTAATTCTCCGGAAGCTGTATCATGTGTACCCATGGATATTCCGCCGAAACAAACGCACAGCTGCCATCAGTGGAACCATTATCCACTAGTATAACCTCAAAATTACGGATAGTCTGTCTTTCAAGACTGGAAAGAACACCATCCAGATATGCCATTCCGTTAAAGTTTGGTATGACTACTGATACTTCCTGCATTGCTTTATCCCTTCTTCTTTCCCATTCCCGGAAGGGGCTTCAGGGAATAATTCCATTTGGTTAAAGAAAGATTTTTGTTATAGTATGGATCTCCTTTTTTCAGGATATCCAGCCAGTGACAGCGCATGTATTCGATCTCCGTCTGAAAACGGCGGACCTTTTCCTCGCTGTCCTCAGTGCCTCTTGACTTGGATTCGTAATGATAGAGCTTCACATACGGATCATAGACGATCAGATGGCCGTGGCTTCGCACCTTCAGACAGAGATCCACATCATTAAACGCAACTGCAAGCTCTTCCGTAAAGCCTCCTGCCTCCAGAAAAACTTCCTTCTTCATCATCATACATGCTGCAGTCACACAGCTCATATCCTGCAAAAGAGAGGCCTTATGGAGATATCCTGTACGCTCTGCCGGCATATTCACAAACATGTTCCCGGCAATTCCGCCCATTCCCACCACGCAGCCTGCATGCTGAATGGTGTTGTCCGGATAGATCAGCTTGACGCCAACTGCACCTGTTTCCTTACGCTGGCACACGCTCAGCATCTCTGACATCCAGTCGGATCGATGACCTTAACGTCATTATTCAGAAAAAGCAGGTAATCTCCCTTGGCATGGCGCACCCCGAAATTGTTGATGGCAGAATAGTTGAAGCCTTTTTTCCATCGGATCAGATGAACCCTGGGATCCTCCGAAAGCTTTCTGTAATACCGGAAGATCTCCTCGGAGCTGCTGTTATTCTCCACAATGATGATCTCGTAATTTTTGTAGGCAGTTTTTTCAAAAATGGATTCCACGCAAGCCTGAAGCGTTTCTTTCTCCTCACGGTTCGGAATGATAACAGAAACCAGAGGTTCTCCCTGCACCGGATACTTCACACGGTAAAATCCAAAATCCGGAGTATGCTCCACGGTTCCCGGAGTTCCGGTCCGTTTGAGATTCCCTCAATGGCACGTCTGCCGGCTTCAAAAGCATACATCTTGCTTGCCGGATTATCTGCTGTGGAGGATTTGTGTGTCCTCCAGTGATAAAGGATCTCCGTACATGGACCACTTCCCTTGCCTGCTCCACACAGCGAAAAATGAAATCATAATCCTGGGCGCCGTCAAATTCCCGACGGAATCCGCCCACCGTCTGCACTACTGAACGTCTTACCACCAGAAAATGGCAGATATAATTATTGGATCTTAAAAGATCCGGGTTAAAGTCCGGTTTCAGATGGGGCTGAAAATGTTCAGAAAGATCTGTCGTGACCTTATCCTCATCTGTATAGATCACATCCGCCTCCGGATGCTCCTCCAATGCTGCCGCGATCTCATACAATGCATTGGGGGCCAGCAGATCATCATGATCCAGAAGTGCGATAAAATCACCCTTTGCCATGGCAAAGCCGCGTTTGTATTTTCTGCAATGCCAAGATTTTCTTTCAGATCCTGATAGCGGATCCTCCTGTCCATCTCTGCATAGGATTTCAGCACAGTCTGCATGTCCGGATCCTCCGGGCTTCCGTTTGCCAGACACAACTCCCAGTTCTCATATGTCTGTGCAAGGAGAGAGTCCAGCATCTGTCTTAAAAAACGCTCCGGTGTCAGATATGCAGGTACCACAATGCTGATCAGCGGCCCATTCCGGAATTTGCGTTCCGCTGCTTTTCCAGTGTTTCCTCGTCAGGTCTGTATGCCTCATACCATGGTCCGTAGGGAACCTCTTCCGGTTCAAAAACGCTCATGAAGCCGGATCCAGAACTCTTTCAGGCCATAATGCTTCAGGTATCTTAAGCCCTTCTGTACTGTATAGGGGGAAAGCTTCTTTATAAGTCTGTCCCATTGGATCTTTCCTGTAGAATCATCTTTACTCATATATTATCTCCGTATTACTCAGTTTGATGTTACTGTTCACTCCTTTCTCAGCAACACGCTTCGCGGAACATTTCCAGTGAACAGTAACAGTTTGATGAACATATTTTACCATTCCATCATTTTTTTTGCAAGGAAGAGAGGAAATGTGTTATACTAGGCTTACGTATGTATTGCTTACATAAGAATTATTTTTTATACAGGAGTACCATTTATCATGAAAAAATCAAGAATAACCACAGCGCTTCTGGCTATTGGGATCTCAGCTTCCATGGTGTTCCAGACTCCGGTTTTCGCCACAGAAGAAACCGCTGTTGCTGCATCCTCCGGTATTACCACCAATGGGATCAGCGGATGGCCTCAGGGGCCTGAGATCACTTCCGCATCTGCCGTGATCATGGAAGATACTTCCGATACGCTCCTCTATGCCAAGGATATGGACACCACGCTTTCTCCGGCAGGCGCAGTTAAGATCATGACCTGTCTTCTGGCACTGGAGAACAGCCAGCTTGACGATCAGGTTACCATGACCGAAACCGGTGTATCCGGTGTTACAGACGGAGGCGCTCATATTCCTCACAGCTCGGAGAGGTATTTACCATGGAGCAGTGCCTTTACGCTCTGATGCTGGCCTCTGCCAATGACATTGCCCTCCAGATTGCAGAACAGATCGGTGGATCTGTAGATGCATTTGTCCAGAAAATGAACGACCGTGCCCGAGAACTTGGATGCACCAATACAGTATTTACCAATCCTACCGGTCTTCCGGATGACGCTCAGCATACCACAGCACATGATCTGGCTCTGATCATGCAGGCAGCTATCAGTAATGACAGCTTCCGCACCATCTCCGGAGCCACCTCCTATACGATCCCGGCTACCAATGTTTCCGGCGGTACCCGTAACCTGACAAGCTCTTTTACCATGACAGATCCTGCATCCGCTTCCTATTATGAAGGATGCATCGGCGGTCGCGAAAGTACCACCACTGCTTCCGGAAGCGTTCTTGTCACAGCTGCGCAGCGAAATGGGACTACTCTGATCGCTGTAGTCATGAACGGAGCTACCGGTCAGACAGCCAACGAAGCGATCTCACTTCTGGATTATGGTTTTTCCAATTTCCAGCTTCTGGATCTCAGCGAGGATGATTTTCACATTCTGTCCGGAGGCACTGTAATGGTTCCATCCGGTGCGACCGCAGACGACCTGACTACGGAAGATACGGAATCTGACGGTCAGATCTTACGCACCTATTCCTTTGGCGGAACTCAGGTGGGAACTGCAGTAGTCGAGGATTCCTCCCAGGAAAGCTCTTCCGATGTACTGGAAAATGATGAAAACATGGATTCTGCAAAAGCTTATTCCGAATCCAGATCCCAGATCCGTATTTTGCCATTGGCGGTGTGGGCATCCTGCTCCTTATCCTTCTGCTGTGGCGCATGATCCGGATCATCCGTTCCTGATCTTGGTTCCCAAGCGGATATACTTCAGAATTAAAATCCTTCTATGTACGGTCATACCCGGATACATAGAAGGGATTTTCTGCCATCTCACCCATCGGGGGTGTCAGCCATAAAACGGAACTACCAGAAAGATATAGCATAAAAACGGGGAAGCAGCCAGAAGTGCTGTCAGGATCCGGTATATCCACATTCTGATATTTTCTTTTTTTTACAAAACGCTCAAGCAGACGGTTCCAGCCGGCTGTCACAAAATACATAGCCGGATACAGTGCCGGCATGATATAACGTCCCTGTGCCTGGTTGTCACTATAATATACATAATACATAAACAGACCCACAGGGATCAGGATCAGAAGGATCAGCAACAGATGAAAGATTCCTTTTCTGTCCCATTTATCGTACACTGTTATCGTTTTTATCTTCAGCTTTTCACTTCCTGCTGCTTTTCGTTCTTTTACCACAGTACGTTTCTTCGGATAAAACATTCCCAACATGGTAAAAAATACCGATCCCACCCATTCCAAAGAACAGGAAATATGCCTTGCTCACACTATAAGGCATATAGATCTGCATCAGGCCAAAGGTTCCGATAAAGCTTACCATAACTGTCAGCAGCCAGTTATGCTGCCAGCCCGGGTCCTGATACAGAAGGATATCCTTCCATGACCAGTTCAGCTTCTCCGGTGTAGGGTATCTGGACGGCCTGTAATCAACAGCCGCATATTTTTCCGCACACTGTGCACAGGCCTTTCTTCCGATAAGATCTCCGTCATAGAGAACGGCATTTCGTATAAACCACCAGCCACATAAAGCAAGGGTTACTGCCGCGATCACGATCCCTCTCCGGAACAGAAATGCAACTCTCTGTTTTACCGGCTCTTCCCTGCACAGAAGGACTGTCAGGCAGAAAAACAGGAAACTGCATAAGATCCATCCGTAGGCATTATAGTAGGACAGTGCACAGACTGCCATTCCAACAGCCAGAAGGATTGAATTTCTGAAGCTCCAGTCTCCCGCTTCCAGATAACAGGCCCAGGAATACAGGATCATCGCCATGGATAAAAGTGCCAGGGAATCCGTATTTACATAAGTTCCCAGAAACAATGCCTGCGGCATAAAGCCTGCCAGTGCGGCAAACAGCCATCTTCCCTTTTTCGGAAAGAGCTTTCCGGATGCTTTCACCACAAAATATACCGCTCCGGTCACAAAGAGCACATCTGCCATTCTCGCCGCATGGAGCAATCCGTCTGCAGATGCATGGAACAGACCTGCGATTCCCATAAATACAGCAGATACCATGTAGGAAAGGATCGGATAATAAGCATAGGAAATCCCCCAGGTCGCATCACGGATGGTGGGTTCATCTCCAAGAGGCAGCTTTCCCGAATGTGCATGAAGATACTGCGCCACCATGTAGCGCATTTTTTCATCGGGGCCTGCCCCCAGCGGCTGCATGAACGCCCATGCAGTCAGGAGCAGAAATGCTGCCAGGACAAGAACTCCTGCCTGAACTCTCTCATCCTTCCAGATTTTTTTCTTTTCCAAAATATACCTCCTATATCCGCTTCAGAGAGAAATCCTGGCTCTCCAGTGTAAGGTTCGGATTATAGTAAGGATCTCCGTCACGGAGGATCTCCGGCCAGTGCTTCTCAAAGGAAGCGATCTCACGGTTAAATCTTGCCACCTTTTCCGGTGTATCCTCAAGGCCTCTGGATTTGGATTCATAGTGATAAAGCTCCGCATAAGGATTGTATACAACCAGATATCCGGCTTTTCCCAAACGGAGGCAGAAATCTATGTCATTAAAGGCAACCTGAAATTCCTCACTTAATCCGTGAACCTTATCAAAGGCCTCACGCTTCACCATCATGCAGGCTGCTGTTACAGCGCTGTAATCCTGGGCACAGATGATCCTGTGGCAGTATCCGGTAGCGTCTCTCTTCTGCTGCACAAAGCAGTGTCCCGCAATGCCGCCGAAACCAACGACTACTCCTGCATGCTGCACGGTATCATCCTCATAATAGAGCCGCGCTCCTACAGCTCCCACATCCGGTCTCATACAGTATCCCAGAAGCTGCTCCAGACAGTCCGGGCTGATGATCTCCGTATCGTTATTGAGAAGAAGCAGATAGTCACCCTTAGCATGAGCAGCTCCGAAATTATTGATGGCAGAATAGTTGAAAATACCATCCAGTACACCACATGGGCTTTCGGATTGGATGCTTCCAGCTCTTTATAGTAAGCAAAGGTCTCATCCTCCGTACTGTTGTTCTCCACGATCACATACTCATAATTGCGGTAAGTCGCCTTTTCTTCGATGGAATCAATACATCTCCTCAGATCATCGATGTGATCCTTGTTGGGGATGATGATGGAGATCAGCGGTTTTTCCTCCCAGAGGAATTTTGTACGGTAAAGTCCAAGATATTCACCCTTTTCGATTTCCACCGGAACTCCGATCCTGTCATAATGAGCCTTGATGGCACGTGCTCCTGCATCAAAGGCATACATTTTGCTTTCCGGATTCTCTGCTGTGGAATCCTCATGGCATCTCCAGTGATAAAGGATCCTGGGAATATGATGGATCTGCTCTCTTCCCGCAGCTTCCACACAGCGGAATACAAAATCATAATCCTGTGCACCGTCAAATTCCTTTTTCAGCATTCCAATCTGATCCACGATCTCTTTTTTTTACGACAAAAAGATGGCAGATATAGTTTACTGTACACAAAAGATCAATATTGAAGTCCGGTTTGAAATGCGGCTGGAAGAATTTGTGCCCGTCCATGGACATCTTATCTTCATCGGAATACAGAACCTTAAGTTCCGGATCCTCATTCAGCGCTTTCACACACCGGAACAAAGCATCCGGCGTCAGCTCATCATCATGATCTGCAAACACGATAAAATCTCCTGTTGCCGCTTTCATGGCCGCATTGGTATTCTCTGCGATCTGAAGTGCCTGGTCGTTGCGGATCACGCGGATCCTGTCATCACTTTTTTCCAGCCTGTTAAGATAATCGGTAAGAGGAGAATCTGCTCCGCTTCCGTCAGAAAGACAGAGCTCCCAGTTCCCGTAGGTCTGGGCTTCTATGGAATCTACCAGCTGCTGGAGATATTTCTCCGGTGTTTTGTAAAGCGGGATCACAATACTGAATTTTGGATTCCTGGAAAATTTCGTTTTTCTTTCTTCTGCAAGCTCTGCCTTGTCCGGCAGATGCTTCACGATCCATTTGGAATAATCCACCGGACGGTTTTTACGGTCCAGCACCTTTCCGAATACCTTTCCGGTAAGGGCTGCTGCTCCGTGAAGCTTCATGTAACGGCTTCCCTTACGGAAATATACCGCAGCTTTCTCCGCAAGCGCTTCTGTGGCTGCAGATGTACCAGACGAAGTGTCCGCACATTGCCTGCCTCAAATACAATGTAGAAGTCCTTCACACTGTCATAATGGAATTCAAAGAAAAAACCGCTCTTCTCATCGATCTCTGTTTCCTGGTACTGATTCTGTACATCCACACGTTTCAGTCTGGTGATCTCGCAGGGGATTTCATTCCGGCTGCGATCCTCCAGGCGTATGGTCAGGGGGCTGTTAAAGGCTGCCCACCCACGGACACGGCAGATTTTTCCCCAGCTTCCACCTCGATGCTCTCGATAAAGTACTGCGGTTTTCCCTGTTTCCTGTAAAGCTGTGCTGCCGAAACAGAAAACCACCGGATACGTTTTTCACCCTTTACCGCATAAACAACAAGCTTCTTTTTGCCCTCCAGATCCGGCAGGCAGATTTCCATCTGTACACGTTCTCCGTTTACCAGATCCAGATCCTTAAAGCGCTCCAGGGCGCTGACACGCTCCTGGGCACTGATGGCTGCCGGAAGCTTTTCCCCGTCAAGAACGCTTCCGGCTTATGATTCTTCGGCCAGATCCCCTGAAGGTGATACAGAGAACTGTCCTTCAGGTCAAACCTGTCCTTTTCTACTTCGTATAGCTCTCGCTGCATAACAATTCCTCCATTGCATCCTTTCCGGTATTTACTGTAAGGTAATGTTCCATAACCTTCTGATGTGCGGCCTCACCCATAGCTTTTCTGGCCTTCTCATCGGTTACCAGAGCTTCCAGGGCATTGACCCACTCTTCTTTTGTGGTGCACATCCAGCCATCTTTTCCGTTTTCGACCACGTATTCCATCTCACAGTTACGGCTCATGACACTTGGAACCTTTACAAGGGCAGCCTCTGTCCACTTATTCTCGGATTTACACCAATGGAACAGGCTGTTCTCCAGCGGCATCAGATTGATATCAAGTCCTGCGATCACGGCAGGCAGCTGTCTCCAGTCCATAAACGGAAGCTTCTCGATGCGGTTCTGCACCGGCTCCATTCCGGATTCATCCAGCACCCCCACCAGCTTCAGGTAAACCTTCGGGTGGCGCTCCATCACCTCCAGAAGTGCTGCCTCCACCTGGGCAAAATCCTGATCATGGGTTTTGGAACCACTTAAATATCCGATATAGATCCGGTCTTTAGCCTTGTCTGTCTGCTCCACAGCCTCGTGAGACAGGATTTCCATCTCCATACTCATACAGTTACGGTTGATCACCACCGGTTTTCCCGGGAATTCTGCCCGGATCTCTCCTGCCAGCGTCTCCGTGGATGTAAAATATCCGTCGCAGAATCCCATACATCCGCGGATACGGTCTGTAGTTGTGCAGAAGTCACTGTACTCGCTTCCCTTCAGGAAATGCAGTCCGGAAATTTTTTCGTAATCAAATACCAGGTCATCCACATCATAGTAAACAGGGATTCCGGCTGCTTTCGCCCGGTTGGCAAGCATTTCTGCTTCCATCAGCTTGCTGCAGCGGTACATCACGATCGCTGTATATTCCTCGATCTTTTCCTGCTCTGCCTGATCCATCTGGATAAACTTCGATGCATAGCCTTTAAGGATCAGCTGCTCCCGGAAATGCTCCACACGGTATCTGGAAGCAAAGGAAATCTCCTCTCCTACAAAAAGAAGCCTGCGTTTTTCCACAGGGAGTTCACTTCCGCCGAGAGTTTTCCACAGAGAAATCATCTCTTCCACAATATTCTCCGGCTGCTCATCTTTCAGAACAAGGCCCTTGGCATAGCGTTTCACACGTTCTACAGGTGCACCTACCGGAAGTACAGCTACCGGAAATCCCATGGAAATGATTTCGAGGTTGTGTAGGAGAAGGTCTCCGGCCATACGGACGGGATCAGGAACATATCAATATCCTGCTCCAGGGTAAGTCTCGGGATCTCCTCTCTTGTATATCTTCCTGTCTGGGAAAATACCGGACTTCGATCTCTTCGTCGGAAGTACCGATCAGTCTCAGACGGATATTCAGTTCATTCTCTTCGATATATCCCGCAAGTGCCTTCACAACTTCCAGGCCTTTTTTGTAGCAGAGTACGCCGATAAGACCAATGTTAAAGGTCTCTGTGGTCTTTTTATTTTTTTTCACTGCCGGAAGGTAATGGGGTGCATGCGGGATCACATGGAGATTGTATACATCCGGATAAGCACGCTTGAACAGCCTTGCCGTATCATCGGAAAATGCACGGATCTCATCACAGTTTGACAGAAATTCCCGGAATTTTGTACGCCAGAGAGTTCCGGTTCCGTATTCTGTGCAGGCATTGCTGCGGTTATCCGGAATACATTTATCACAGACCTCACAGGATGGAACACCACAGTATTTTCCTTCTGCATCGATCAGATTCACTGCCGGACAAAGGGCAAAGAAATCATGAAGGAGCATAAGGAGCTTCGCACCCTGCTCTCTCTTAAGACGCAGGATACGTTCCAGGGTTCCGTAAAGATTCTGATAGGTCACAAGCTCGTTGATCCAGATCTCATCCACACGCATCAGCTCACCAAGGGCAGTTTCCAGATCATTTGCAAAAAATTCCATCTCATACTGCTTATACTGATACGTAAAGTAAAAACGATTGCTTACGATATTATAGCGAATGGTCACAAAACGATATCCTTCCCGCAGAGCCAGACGTCTTTTCTCCACAAGATAAGCCGTGGCACCACCGCCGAGATCATGGTCAAAGGCACAATAGTAGGCACATCCAGCTTCCTGTTGAGAAGCTTCATTTCCACGTAAGTCTTACCGGACGAAGCGGGTCTCTTCTGCAGTAATCCGCAGTATCCTTGTTGTAATCCGGATGCTTGCGGAGCAGCGCCTCACTGTGCTCTTTCAGGAGTCTCTGCTTTTCCTCAGACGGGAAGCTTCCACCATGCTTGTGATATACAAACAGGTTATCCACATGCACGTTCTCATAGCCTGCAGCTATGGCACGCTGGCACCAGTCATTCTCCTCACCGTAACCTTTTCCGAAATTCTCCTCATCCAGAAGGCCAACCTCCTGGATCGCTTTCAGGTTCATACCCATGCAGAAGCCCACACCGGTAGGCATGGCCGGATACTGCGGACGGATCATGCGGAATTCATCATCAATCTCCCACAGCGGCATTCCCTCAAACAGTTTGTTATCCCGGCAGAAATCCGGGAAGCTGCAGATGGTTCCGCAGGTGGTAAACGGTGTGGTGGTTGCAATATTTTCCTTTGCAAAGATCGGAAGCATCAGGCGCTCCAGCCACTCTTCCGGAACCTCCACATCTGTATTTACAAGAGCAACATGATTTTCCGCCATCTTTAATCCACGGTTTACAGACGGAAGGAAGCCCATATTGGTCTCATTATTAAGAAGCACCACATTGTCATGCTCTGCGGCGTATTTTTCCAGATATTTTCCTACTTCAGGATCCGGGCTCTTATCATTTACGATGATCAGACGATATGGAACCTTTGTCTTTTCAATTCCGGAAAACAGAGCATCAAAATACTCCAGTCCGTTGTAAACCGGCACGATCACATCCACCTTCTGCTGATAGATCGACTGTGGATATGCCTTTCTCGCACTGCGTACATGACGCTGTTTGAAATGGCGGAGATTTCCGATACTCTTCGGATCTTCGATAGCGTATACCAGAAGTTCTTTCTGATCCCTGGTTCCCGGGATCTTTCCGATAAGGAATCTCCCGGTATCCGCTGCGGTTCCGTATTCCAGGAAAACAGAAGTCTCTGCCGGCGCAAGAACCGTTGCCAGGAAAGAAAATCCGGCACTTTCCGCATCCGGATTTCCAATGGCATTAGCCACATCCGTACGGTAGATCGTAGTACAGGAAGCCTCCTGAAGCTTCTGTGTTCCCTGATAAAATGCGATCCTTGGCTGTTCCATAGACGCGAATGTCGGATCAAAGGCCCAGCCAATGGCATTTAAGGTGCCATTCTCATAATGGAAGAAGTCAACACTGCCCATACAGGTAGGAGTTGTCTCCACCCCCATCACTGCTGCCGGCTCTGTATGATAACGAAGAACCTTTTTGACCAGTCTCTTTACCTGCGCTTTTTTGCCTGGATGACGAAGGGCTCTTCCTGCGCACGTGCTGCTTCCTCTGCAGCCTGCTTTGCGGCACGTTCAGCCTCTTTTCTGACACGCTCCTGTTCTCTTCGTACTTCACGCTCTTTTTCAAAGGCCAGAAGTTTTTCCACATCCGGAAGCTCAAGCAGTCAAGTTTTCCCTCTATTACGATCCTGTCCACATTTTCCGGGTGTGTAACATCGATAAGATAAAAGCCATCGGTGGTAAAAAACGCAGTGGTACTGTTATCCACTTTCATATGGACACCCTGAGGCACAAGCTCCGCACTGCATCCGCAATCCAGACGCTCTATCCTCACTTTCAGGAAATGACCGTTTGCAGGATTCCAGCGGAGATTTCGTATTCCTTTGATACCGGAAAGCGCAAACTCTACCCGGAAACGGTTTCCGGAAAGTTTTCCCTCTGCATAAAGTGTATGCTCTTCACAGAAGCCCTCACCAAGATCATAGTACATCTTGCTGTGCATCTGGTGCTTTTCTCTTTCTCTGTTCACCAGCTCTGTTACGGAAACCGGCACTTTTTTCTGTTCAAACGGGATCAGGGAACCACAGCCACATACTCATAGACGAAATGCATGGTCCAATCCATAAATATCTCATAGTCTGTATAGCTGATGTCAAACTCCGCCATCATATCATCCTCATGACATAACCGCGGCAGCTCAGAAACATGTGTATACAGTTCATGGATCAGGCGCCACATGATAAAATTCACAGGCACAGGGAAATCAAACATCCACTCATAATCTATGATCTGATTTTCCTTTTCTCCCATAAAGATGTTGCTGCAGATCAGATCCACATTGGCCGGGCAGACGCATTCGTAATCATTTCTTCCCGGATGATCACCAAATACCTCACGGAACTCTCCGGTCCTGTAATCCACAGCCTGACGAGCCCCGAAAAATTCCTGATAGAATTTTTTAAGAAGGGCCTTGATCTCTTCAAGATCTTCTTTCTGGGCAAGCTCTGCGATTTCCTGGTGAAGAGTTTTTCCGGTAAGGAGCGGATAAGAGATCTTTCCGTTTTCTGCCCTGCAGGAAGATTCTTGTATTTATCAGATCCGGTACTCTCTGTTCCGGTTTTTTCCAGTTTTTCCACAAATTCCTCAGCCTGGGGCACCATAGCCTCTTTTTCCGCACGGACCTCTCCGTTCTCCCGGACGATCCTGGTCAGAAGACGGAACTTTTCTTTTCGCTCCTGGTTCAGCTTCACATAAAGGATTTCCTCCGGGTCCCGGTTTTCGGTACGTCCTGCCTCCACAAGAAAAGAATTCACAAAGCTGTCCAGGATCTTCTCTTTTTCGAAGGCCTTTACGCCTTCACTTTCTGCAAAAAGATCTGCTGTCTTATCTGTGTATACAGGATAGCTTCTTCCGTAGGATTGGTATAAAGGCTCTCATCTGTAAAAAATCTCTGTCGGAAATTTATAATCCGGATACGGGTAGTAAAAGCGCAGAAAAGGAAAGCCGCTGTTTTCCAGCAGCTCTCCCAGTTCATTCTTGGAAAAGGTGCGCACAGACTGATTTCCCGGATATCCATTGATCCCGAAAAAGTGAAGATCTGTGTGATCCTCCGGTGCTCCGGCAAAGTACTTCAATCCCAGTCTGTTCTCAATGGCAATCAGAAGTCTTCCCTCCGGCTTCAGATAAGCGCCCATACGCTGAAGAAATGTCTCGTAAGGAGTTTTTCCCTCAGTAAAGCTCATGGCATACTCCAGCACACCGTTTACTACCACATAGTCGAATTTTTCAGGAAAAGTCATGTCATTCAGGTTTCCAACCATGATCGTCAGATTTTCCTTATCCCTGTTTCTCGCATAATTGATATCTGCCCGACGTTTGGAAAGCTCCACGGAAGTCACATGACCGGCCTTGCGGCAAAGCATTCCGGTAATGGCTCCGCATCCGGCTCCGATCTCCAGAACGGAATCCGCCTTTCAGAGGATACCAGCTTAAGATATTCTCCCGCAGCCCTGAAAAATGGTAGACCATTGGAAAACTCACCTCTTCCTCCGGCAGGTCTTCAAAAGATTTGCCTTCCTGTGCCATTTTCAGAAGTGTTTCCTCGATATCCCCATCGGAATAATGATCCTTCGCCGTATAATAATCTAAATTCAACTCCGCCATAGTCGTTCCTCCACTTATTTCACAGATACTTTGGAAAACAGATCAAAATATCCCACTGCTTTCTTATCTGTGATCACGGTCAGGTTACACACATCGTAAAGACGATGAAATACGGTAAAATCGCCGTCTTTATATCCGGTGCAGCCAGACACAGCATATATTCCCCTGCCTCCAGAGGCATCACCTGTTTGAAGGTGATCTCACGGACATCGCCTGCTTTCTGCGGTTTCAGAGGCGTATGTTCATACATGGTATTGGTTCCTGTGATCTCGGTGCCTTTCAGATCTTTCAGGGTAAATGCAAAGATCGGATCGCTGACATCTGCCTGGAACTTCACTTTCATCTGAACGGAAAATTCCTTGCCTTTTTCGATCACATTGGTGATCATACCTGTATCATCCCGGATGCAAAATCTACGATCTCGCCAAGCTTGCTGCCGTATTCCAGGACCTTGGGATTCAGGTTCAGGCTGTCCTTCATAGCTTTTCCGCTTCCGGTATGTGCTTTCAGTGAAACGTCTGCTCCGGCTGCCTGGTTCTCCGTCGCCTGTCCCTCTTCTGCATCGTCTGTGTTTTCTTCCAGATCTGCATCGTCATACTGATTGACCAGTACACGACGGTAAAGATTGACCATCTCCTTAGCGCCACCCTCTGCAAGCTCTCACCTTTGTTTAGAAGCACAACACGGTCACAGTATTTTCCGATACTGCTCAGGTCATGGCTTACAAACAGAATGGTCTTCCCCATTTCCTTAAACTCTTCGAACTTCCGGTAACATTTTGCCTGGAAAAATACATCTCCCACGGAAAGAGCCTCATCAACGATCAAGATCTCCGGATCGATATTGATAGCTACCGCAAAAGCCAGACGCACGAACATACCACTGGAGTATGTTTTTACCGGCTGATAGATAAAATCACCGATATCTGCAAAATCCAGAATAGACTGCAGCTTGGCATCGATCTCTTCCCTGGAAAAACCGATCATACTTCCGTTGAGATATACATTTTCAAGTCCGGAATATTCTCCGTTAAATCCGGCTCCCAGCTCCAGAAGAGCTGAGATCCTTCCGTTTACGGCTATTTCCCCGGCTGTGGGCGAAAGTACGCCGGTGATGATCTTCAGGATCGTGGATTTGCCGGAACCATTTGTTCCGATAATTCCCACTGTTTCTCCCTTATGCACCTGAAAGGATACATGGTTGAGCGCATAATGCTCTTTATATTTCTTTTTTCTGGATAATCCCAGGGACTCCTTAAGACGGTCCATAGGATTATCGTAAAGCTTGTACATCTTACTGACATCATTTACTGAAATCGCAATATCTTCTGCCATTTTCAACCTCACTTTTGTGTAAATCGTTCACTCTCACAATCTGCCGCCGTTCTGCTTTTTATCCGTACAGAGCAAATCCTCCATGGGAACTGTCCGGTCCGGATCAGACGGATATCCGCCATCCGCATTCAATTAAAGCACATCTGCAAAATGCGGCTTCAGACGTTTGAATATCACAGATCCCAGTCCGAAAAGCAGGATCGTAACTACCCAGAAATAGATCGTCCATGAAGCATGGTTCCAGATCCCGACATGACCAAGCATGGAATCACGGTAGCCCGTAACTACATAGTACATCGGATTCAGCTTAAACAGCTTGATCAGCCATGGATGTGAAGAAAGCATATTGATATCCCACATGATCGGTGTAAGCCATACACCCACCTGAAGAAAAATACTGATGATCTGGGTCAGATCACGGAAAAAAATGACGATCGCGCTTGTAGCATACACTAGTCCCAGCACAAAAAGGAAGGTGCAGACAGAGTAATAAATGATCTGCAGTGTATAAAGGCTTGGTGTATATCCGTAGCATGCACATAAGAGCAGTGCAAAGGCCACAAAGAAAACATGCACGAAAAGTGCGGAGATGATTTTTACGATGGGAAGGATGCTGATCTTGAATACAACCTTCTTCACAAGATAATTGTATTCGATCAGGGCATTGGTTCCACCGTTTAATGCGTCCTGGAAGAAAAACCACGGTACGATACCGGATACCAAATAGAGTACAAAAGGATAATCCGATACCGTTCCGGCCTTCAGTCTAACGGAAAATACAAACCAGTAGACCAGGATCGTTACGATAGGCTGGATAAATGCCCAGACAATACCAAGATAGGATCCTGCATATTTTGTTTTGAAATCATTTTTTGCAAGGCTTAAAACCAGCTTTCGATTCTGGTACAGCTCCGCCGGCAAAGCTAATATTTTCTTCATTCTGCAATTCCTTATCGATTCTTATATTCCTCGAAGCTTCCCCACTTCTGGTCCTTGTCGGAGAAAATAAGCTCCATGCCTTCCGGGATCGGCCACTCAACGTTAATGTCCTTGTCATTCCAGATCAGTCCGCCCTCATCGTTTGGATGATAGAAATCAGAACACTTGTAGGTGAACTCTGCATTCTCGGAAAGTACCAGGAAGCCATGAGCAAATCCCTTCGGGATAAAGAACTGTTTCTTGTTTTCTGCGGAAAGGACTACGCCATACCATTTTCCAAAAGTCTTGGAACCTTCACGAAGGTCAACCGCAACATCAAACACTTCTCCGTTTACCACACGTACCAGTTTATCCTGGGGATAGCTGATCTGGAAATGAAGTCCGCGGAGAACACCGTAACGGGAGCTGGACTGATTATCCTGAACGAATTCCACATCAATGCCTGCTTCCTTGAAATCGTTATAATTGTATGTTTCCATGAAATATCCTCTGGAATCACCAAATACAGTTGGCTCGATTACTTTTAATCCTTCAATATCTCCGCACTGTGTTACTTTTATTTTTCCCATTTTTTCTTTCTCCTTTTCTGTTTTGATTTATTTGTGATGTTTCTTTTCTTTTATTCTGAGAGCCGCAAGAAGGGCGATCAGGATCAGGATCATCGCTGCCATGATCATAAGAAGGATCTTACGCAGGGCAGGAATGCTCTTTTTTTCGCTGGTGTCCTCTCCGGCTGTACTCTTCTCTGTTGTTTTGCTGTTATCTTCCTCTGCTGATTCTGTGGAAGCTTCCGCTTCGGAACTGTCCGCTTCCTGGCTGTCCTCTGCCGCCGCGGTCGGTTCCGGTACCGGTGTATCAGTTGCCTGTGCAACACTTGCGGTACCGATCAGATAGTCTCCGAAATAGTAACCGGTTTCTGTTTTCCCATTGGTATTCTCTGACTTCTCGGTAAGGGAATTCAGCTCCACCCCTTTTGGAAGGAATACATAGCCGCCATTTACTTCTGTTTTTGTGAAATTCTCAAATGCGTAATTGAACATAGCCGTACTGTCCATACAGGAATTGGAAAGCTCTGTTCCACGCATGGTCACTGCAATATATGTGGTATTATCTCTGGTCACTCCTGTGACAAGTGTATGCCCTGCCGCAACGGTAGTTCCGGTTTTTCCACCAATGCAGCCTTCGTAGTAAAATCCGCTTTCCGGCGCAAACATAGGATGATGGGTATGCAGGATCCTCTGCTGGCTGTTCATATTTGTAGGCTGGATGATATAATCCGGTGTGCCCACAACCGTACGGAATGTTTCATTTTTCAGTCCTTCTCTGAAGATCAGCGCCATATCCCGTGCTGAAGAATAATGATTATCATCCGGAAGTCCGCTGGAATTTGCAAAATGTGTATTGGTACATCCGATCTCACTGGCACGCTGGTTCATCATATCGATAAATGCCTGCTCTGTCCCGCCGATATGCTCTGCGATCTGTGCCGCAACGTCATTGGCAGACTGGATGATCAGAGCATAAAGACACTCCTCCATAGTCAGGACTTCGCCCACCTTTGTGCCGATATTACTGGAATCTGCCGTAACATTACGCACCCCGGTCTCTGTAAAGGTCACCTTCTCATCCATGGTGGAGTTCTCCACTGCCACCAGCAAGGTCATGATCTTGGTAATGCTGGCCGGATATCTCTGTTCATCTCCGCCCTTGTTATAAAGAACAACTCCTGTGTCTGCATCCATCAGGATACCGGTATCTGAGGTAATATCCGGTCCTGCCGGCCATCCCTGGATCTGATTGGTGCTGATATCATATTTCGCATTCAGGTCCACGGCAGCATGGTCTGCAACGGCAGCATCAGCGCCACACTGACTGCTGCGAAAACTGCCAGTAAATTTTTTATTTTTTTCATAACTCTCCCCTTCTTCTGTTAAAACCCGTCAAAGGAAGCAATAGCATCCACAACTCTCTTCGCATCCTCCATATCCAGATTATAGAACATAGGCAGTCGCATAAGACGCTCGCTTTCTTTTGTAGTATAAACATCTTCTCCGGAAAATCTTCCGAATTTTTTTCCTGCCGGTGCGGAATGAAGGGGTACATAATGGAACACACTGCAGATATTCTTTTCGCGGAGATATTTCAGAAGCCTTGTGCGTACCTGGATATCATGTACCTTAATGTAGTACATATGTGCATTATGTGTGCATTCTTCCGGTACATAAGGCTGCTGGATCTTTCCTTCTTCCGCCAGAAACCTGAGGTTCTCATTGTAAAAATCGTAGATCTGCATCCGCTTGTCGCTGATCTTCTTATGCTGCTCCAGCTGGGCATAAAGATATGCCGCATTCAATTCGCTCGGAAGATAGGATGATCCATAATCCATCCAGCGGTATTTATCTACCTGACCACGGAAAAACTTACTGCGGTCCGTTCCTTTTTCTCTCAGGATTTCTGCCTTCTCCAAGTACTGCTCCCCGTTGAACAGGATCGCACCGCCCTCTCCCATGGTATAGTTCTTAGTCTCATGGAAGCTGTAGCAGCCAAAATCTCCGATGGTACCAAGGGCTTTTCCCTTATAGTAGGCATCCACACCCTGGGCCGCGTCTTCCACTACCTTCAGATCATGCCTCTGCAATCTCCATGATCGTGTCCATCTCGCAGGCTACTCCTGCATAATGGACCGGAACGATCACACGGGTCTTATCTGTGATCGCCTGTTCGATCAGCCTCTCGTCAATATTCATGGTATCCGGTCTGATATCCACAAATACGATCCTTGCACCGCGAAGCACAAATGCATCTGCCGTTGATACAAAAGTATAAGACGGCATGATCACCTCATCGCCAGGCTGGATATCTGCCAGAAAAGCAGCCATCTCCAGTGCATGGGTACAGGAGGTTGTCAGCATCACATGGCCCACATGAAAGCGCTCTTCCATCCATGCAGAACATTTCTTCGTGTAGATCCCGTCGCCGCAGAGCATTCCCCGTTCTACTGCGTCACGGATGTACTCAAATTCCTTACCTGTAAACGCAGGTCTGTTAAAATCAATCATGTATTTCCTCTTTATTTCTCATTCTTCATGGTTTTTCTACATTAACTGTACATTCCATTTTCTCACACTCATGTTGTAAATTCAATGCCTATTTTTCTGCCGGTGCATAATCCGGGATCTGATTATGGTATGCCACCTCCTGGCCGTTGGGGTCCAGAATATGCATTTTCTCATAAAATCCCTCTGTGAGAAGATCCATTTCCTTACGATTCTCTGTTTTTACATAATATAATGCCAGATACGGATTAGGACCATGCTCAATGACCTTCTCTCCTTCCTGATAAAAGATCCAGGGCTTTTCCACCTGTTCTTTCTCTCCCAACCGAACTGCCGCAGACTGATCTCCGATGGTAAGAAGCCTTCCCTGAAAATAAATGACAGCTCCACAACACTGTGGTTTATGAACATCGTGTTCTGCAAGCATTTTTTCCAGTTTATCCGGATCATAGAGAGATGCAAGAAGAAGCTCTTCCATATTAAATCCATAGACCATATCGGTCAGTTCATGCTCATATCCGAAAAATCGTGCGGCGATCTCGCAGACCTGGATACCTTCTCCCGGCTTCCAGAAAAACTGCATGGAAAGGGCTCCGTCTTTCTGGCCGGTTCTGTCCGCATATGCCTGAAGAAGTTCTGTGGCAGGCTTTTCAACTTTTGACAATAATCTGGAAGGATACACATTTCTTGTGCTGATGGGGATCTCACCTTTGGCAACAAATGTCTTTTCACGGTCTGCAATACTGATCACATGGACTTTTCCATGCCGCACCCAGGTCATCATATTGAATTCATAACCATCATTATATTCTTCCACCAAAATCTCCGGCATATCAGAAAATCCTGCTGTTTTTTCTGCCCCGTTTATCAGCTCCTCCAGATCTTCGGATATATAGATCCCGCGGGAGCCATATTTATCCAGTGGCTTGCTGACCACCGGGTAGCGAAGTCCCTCAAGCAGCTCTTTCAGCTGAGTTTTTTTGGACCTGTCTTTAAAGTATGCGATCGGGATTTTTCGAAAGCCCGGAGTGGGAAGTCCCAGTTCGGTAAGCAGTGCTCTGGTCGCTGATTTATCACGATACCAGGGAAGCTGCTCCGGTTTCAGATAACAGGGGATTCCTGCCCGGTCCGCGATCTTTACCATACATTCCAGAAGAAGGTCGGAAAAGGATGTGATGATCCCATCAATCTCTTTTTCCCGGCAGAGACAGGCGATCTGTTCCGTATCTGTTACCGGGATCTGAAATGCCTCATCTGCAAATTCTCTTGCCGGACCATCCGGATATCCATCGCAGACAATGGTGTAGTATCCTTTTTCGCGGGCCTTCTGCACCAGCTGCACAAATTCTCCCAGTGTTCCCAGTATCAGCAATCTGTGTTTCATGATTCCGTTTCCTCCCATTCTCTTATGGAATCCGCGATATACTGCATTTCTTCTGCCCCGTATCTCTGATCACAGGGAAGCGGCAGCACATTGGCTGCCCAGTCATATTCCATGGTATCCCTGTCAAATTCTTCCAGGATATTGCGCCAGTTTGTTGGCACAAAAATCTTCCGGCCTGCCAGCCAGTGTCGAAGCTCCAATCCGTTCTTATGATAATACGGATAGGCAAACGGTCCCTCCGGCACCTTCCCTGTAAAAGCATTCCTTGAAGGAAGAAGCTTCGCCAGCAGACGGTAGTTCTTTTCTCTTCTTGTTTTGATACCGGAATAATCCATAGTCCTGAGGAGGTTTCCGGTCAGACGGGACATTCGGCGGATCTCCATCTCATGATAATTTGCTGCATTATCCAGCATTTTCTGATAGAAGGTTCCGGCATCATATTCATAACGTCCCAGAATATGCTCCATTCTTCCCATGGAATGGTCCAGAGGCTTCTTTTCCGGTTCCAGCTCCGCATCGGTAGACAGATATGCTCCGTCACTGACTCCGAGAAATTTTCTGCAGGAATACAGAGTGTCCACGCCAGGCAGCGGTTTCTGAAAAAACGCATGCGTATGATCCACAATGATATTTCCATAGATTTTTTTATATTTCCGAATCTTATCATCGGTAAGCTGGCCATAATAGTTTACCAGGTACAGATATTCTCCTTCCGAAAGTGTTCTCTCCTCAAGGACCGGATGCAGACCTTCATCCATATGATAAAATTCGATTTCTGCCCCGGATCTCTCACAGGCACCGGTTACGGAATCACAGAGAAAAAATGGCAGGTTAGATCTTCTGCACTTACGTGCTTCCATCAGCCACAGAAGCGCTGTTCTTCCGAGATTCACGCCGCAGAGATCAGGATAGTATTCCTGTCCCGCCGGTTCTTCCAGTTCCAGATAGCCGCCGATCTCTTTTTCATCAGTCTGTCTCCTCCTGACGAATCACATAGTGCGGCATCTTTTTGGCCTCATTGAGAATATTCATGAGATAAATACCGATGATCCCGATTGAAAGCAATGTCAGTCCGAAAATGCCAGCATCACAAGCATCAGGGATGTCCAGCCTTCCACTGAGATCCCACACAGAAAATATCTCACCAGATAATAGATCCCCAGTAAAAAGCTTACCAGAAAACTGGCAATGCCGATGTTTCGCACCATAAGCAGCGGAAATGCCGTATGGGCAGTAATATCATAGATGAGATCCTTCACAAGGCGGCGAAAAGAATATCCGCTCTTTCCATATGCACGCGCTGCATGCTGCACCGGAACATTGATGATACGGTTGGAGCTTAAAACCAGAAGATTTCCGATCTGCGGAAGATATGTATTGGTTTTCAGCATGGCTTCCACCAGAAACCGACGTATCAGTCGATAACTGGTGATCTGAAGGTTCGGATCCTTGCCGAGCATTTTGGAAGTTGCCCATACAGACAGCTTTGTGCCCAGCTTCCGGATCAGATTATGCTTACGTCCTTCATAACTTGCGATGATCACATCCACATCGTCACGTTCCTTCATTACATTGATCATTTTGGGGAGCTCCTCGGGCTGATGCTGAAGGTCATCATCCATAGTTACTATGAACTCTCCCTTTGTGTGGGCAAATCCGCACAGAAGCGCAGGATGCTGTCCGAAATTCCTTGCCATCTGGATGATCTTGACACGGGAATCTTTTTCCCGGAGTTCTTGCATAACCGCAAAAGACCGGTCTTTGGACCCGTCATCTACAAGGATCAGTTCAAATTCTTCTTTTATCGTTTCCCGGAATACTTTTTCCAGACGAGTGTACAGTTCCTGCAGCGTATGTTCTGAATTGTATACAGGAACAACCACTGAATATAAACACATATCGTTTTTCCTCTCTTTTGTATCAATTGACACTTATCGTTTAATCTTATCATTTTCATTTCCTGTTGTAAACCGTTACATTGTTCAAACATTTTCTTGCATAAACCTGCCAGATGATATATATTGATTATCAGTCTATGATAATCACATTTATGATATGGAGGAAACATGACAAAAATCAAAGATTATATTCAGCTTCATCTGAATATCCTGCTGTTTTCTCTTACCAGCGTTTTTTCCAAGCTTGCATCGGTTTATTATAATAAAGAAGGACTTCATAGTCCTCTTCTCTATGTATTTCTTTTTCTTATGATCGCAAACTGTGGGATCTACGCCATTGCATGGCAGCAGGTGATCAAAAAATTTTCTCTTTCCACGGCCTACGCCAACAAAAGTGTCTATCTTCTGTGGTCCCAGGTATGGGCTGTGATCATTTTTCACGAAAATCTTTCGCTTCAGAACATCATCGGCATCCTGATCGTTCTGATCGGAGTCTGGATGGTGCAGAGATATGAATAGAACATTTATGCTGATCATGCTGGCCGGAACCTTTTTTCGGCAATTTCCCAGGTACTTCTGAAGCAGAGTGCCAATATGGAATACAAAAATCCCCTCCGGGAATATCTGAACTGGCGGGTGATCCTGGCCTATGGTATCTTTTTCG
>ENA-OQER01000421-OQER01000421.1-human-gut-metagenome-genome-assembly--contig:-NODE-421-length-23130-cov-9.225058_pt1 | contig 23130 bp, 28 predicted proteins | sample MGYA00242797_ERZ504639 | MGnify/ENA primary metagenome ERZ504639 (study PRJEB26092, sample SAMD00036306) | human gut metagenome | host: Homo sapiens | study: EMG produced TPA metagenomics assembly of...
CCATTCTCCAAAGGCCGCCGAGCCGCCTGCCTTGTTCATCATGCTCACCATGACACCGAGCACGACTAAAAATATCAGTATTCCCACATTGTCGGATCCGATAGCACTCCGACAAGCCCGTCCTCGAATATGTGAAGCACTGATCTCTCAGCTGAAAAACCAGACTGAAATACATTTCCATAAAACAGTCCGCCGATCACTATTCCAACGAATAATGAGCTGTAGACCTCCTTTGTAATAAGTGCCAGAACTATAGCCACAACAGGTGGTACAAGCGCCCAGACTGTGGCATACATAGAAGGCACGTAATCTGCTGCCAGAATCATTATTTTCTCCTCCGTCTATCCCTTATGCTCTATCTGTCAACCGCACCGACAAGCTCTGAAATATCCTTTACTCCATACTTGTCCATGTACTCTGCGATGCCATCCACTATCTGCTCTGTGGTCTTTGGATTCACAAAGTTTGCTGTGCCGACTGAAACTGCCGTAGCTCCGGCAAGTATCATCTCGATGGCATCGGCAGCGTTTGTGATACCGCCCATTCCGATAATCGGGATATTGACTGCATGTGCTGTCTCGTAAACCATGCGCACTGCAACCGGATGTACAGCCGGACCGCTCATGCCGCCTGTCTTGTTTGCCAGCACAAAGCTTCTTCTGTTTATATCAATCTTCATGCCTGTAATGGTATTGATGAGCGAAACCGCATCAGCTCCACCGGCCTCTGCCGCCCTTGCTATCTCTGCAATGCTTGTGACATTTGGAGAAAGCTTCATGATAACAGGCTGCTTTGCATATTTTTTAATCTCGCTTGTGATTGTCTCAACGCCCTTTGGATCTGTTCCGAAGGCAATTCCGCCCTCCTTAACATTAGGGCATGAGATATTTATTTCCATCATATCAATAGGCTCATCCGCAAGACGCTTTACCACATCAAGATACTCGTCAAGCGAATGACCGCAGACATTTACCACAATCCTTGTATCAAACTGCTTTAAAAAAGGAATATCCCTCTTGCAGAAAAGCTCGATGCCGGGATTTTGAAGTCCGACTGCATTGAGCATGCCGCCGTACACCTCTGCTACTCTCGGTGTAGGATTTCCCTCCCACGGCTTATTCGCAACACCCTTTGTAGTGACTGCACCAAGTCTGTTTAAATCAACAAACTCGCTGTACTCTGCACCGGAGCCGAATGTGCCGGATGCAACTGTAACAGGATTTTTCCACTCAACACCGGCCACATTTACTGACATATTACTCATTACAGCTCCACCTCCTTCGCATCAAAAACAGGTCCCTCTTTGCATATACGCTTGTTGTTTACATTGCTGTGGGCATCCTTGTCATTTGTTTTGCATACGCACGCAAGGCATGCGCCGATTCCACATGCCATGCGCTCCTCCATTGATATAAAGCAGTCCATATCATGCTCTGCAGCGTAAGCCTTGAGTGCACGAAGCATAGGCATAGGTCCACATGCATAAATCACGTCTGCCTCAAGAGCATTCTCCTTTATTGCATCGATGACATTGCCCTTTGTGCCGACACTGCCGTCCTCTGTAGCTACAAAGGAAGCTGCCTGCTCCTTAAACTCATCTAGCAGGAAGGTATTCTCATCGCGATAGCCCATGACGATGTTCATATCGCATACTGCTGTTTTAATTTCTGCACCTTCCATTGCTGCCTGTCCCGAATTTTTTTTCTTCACCTGATGTCTGCACAATGCCTGCATTTATATCCTTGGCAAGCTGCAGCATAGGCGGCACTCCGATTCCTCCGCCGATAAGGAAGGCCTTCTTTCCCGGCTGTACTGTAAAGCCGTTTCCAAGAGGTCCTAAAATCCTTACCTTATCGCCCCTGACAAGCTTTGAAAATTCCTCTGTTCCCGTGCCTTCACCTGTCACACGGTACACAAGACGAATGGTGTCATCATCTCTGTTTATGCCGCAAAGGCTTATCGGACGCGGAAGCAGCTTACTCTTGTCGTTTGAGTAAACCGATACAAACTGTCCCGCCTTTGCTGCCTTTGCAATTTTGTCTGTCTTAAGTGTGAGGTCGTAGATGCCATTGCCGAGTGAGCTCTGGTCAACTACAACTGCAATCTCCTCAAATTTCTCTGCCATTTTATCTCCCTGGTTTCGTTTGTTAATATATTTAAGCTTTCTGAATAACTTATTAACGATTTGCAAGTGCTCCTGAGATATCCTCAATCATATCCTCAACAGCCTTGCGTGATGCATCTGCAAAATTCTCTGCTGTGATGCCCATATCCTTGTACTTATCCTGCTTGTATGCGCAGATGATTCCACGTGATGAATTGACAATTGCACCAAGTCCGTCCTCATTGAAGAAATGAACAAGGTCTGCGCCCTTGCCTCCCTGTGCGCCGTAGCCCGGTACGAGGATGAAGCTCTTTGGCATTACCTTACGAAGAATCTTACCCTGCTCAGGGTATGTTGCACCGACAACCGCACCTACATAGCTGTATGAATCACCCATGCAGTCAGCTCCCCACTCTGCAACCTTCTCGCCTACCCACTCATATAATGGACGTCGTCAATCATACGGTCCTGGAACTCTCCACTTGATGGATTAGATGTCTTTACAAGAATGAAGATACCCTTCTTCTCCTCCTTGCATACATCTACGAATGGCTTGATACCGTCTGTTCCAAGGTATGGATTGACAGTGGCAAAATCCTCATCAAAGGTAGAATAGCTCTTGCTGCCGATCTGTACCTTTCCGAGATGTCCTGTGGCGTATGCAGCCGATGTTGAGCCGATATCTCCACGCTTTACATCTCCGATAACCACGAGATCCTTCTCGTGACAGTAATCCACTGTCTTCTGGAATGCCTTAAGGCCCTCCACTCCAAACTGCTCATACATGGCAATCTGTGGCTTTACAGCCGGAATCAGGTCATATGTGGCATCCACAATAGCCTTGTTGTACTGCCAGATAGCTTCCGCTGCACCTGCCGGTGTCTCTCCAAGCTCGTCAAATGCCTTCTTTGTGATGTGCTCAGGCACATATGAAAGCATCGGGTCAAGACCTACCACGATAGGTGCGTTTGTTTTCTTGATTTTGTCTACTAATTTGTTGATCATTCTTTCGTCCTCTTTATGCGTATTTTATTATACAGGCAGATATTGTGATTATTAAATATCTGCATACAGTTATAAATATTTTATAGCATAAACTAAATTCTTGCAACCCAAATTATAATGATATGATGGCTTCTCCTGCTTTATCTGGTTTAATACTAGTACAGAATTTGTATATATACATCAAATGTCAAAACAGTCAATAAAGTTAATCAGACTTGATTCTCTGTAAAGCGGTTCTTTTTCATTTCGTTTTTTCTTAACCGCCTTAACATAACCTCTCAAATATGTTTCAAATTCTTTTGTAATAATATCCATATCATTCCTGATACACCTATACTGCGAATTTGGAATCTTCAATTCTGTCTGTAGTTCAATGTATTGACTATCATTTATAATTAACGCATAGCGATAATCAAGACCAGCATTTTTTCTTTTAGCCGAAGGCACAGAGTGTCCTATTCTACCAAATTTACGCACTGCATCCCCAAGATTGTTTCGAAGTGGTATATAATACTGGTTACTATCTATTTCCACTTTTATACATAAATGTGTTCGCTTCGATTGTTTGCTAGTATCTCCTGGATCTAAAACTTTTTTCAAATCCTTTTGCTCTTTAAAATAGCTTTCCCTTATATAACATAATATTGGTTCCATACTTCTCCTTTGTGATCTATCAATGAAAAAAGGGAACTTTTTCAGTTCCCTTCAAGATCAATATCTTCAGCTTTTTTTAGACAGGTGCATCTGACGAACCCCTCACAATTTCTTCAGTTTTTTATGACGGGTTCTTCTGACAAACACCCCGAAGAAGCTTCTGCTTCTACATATATATTATATGCAAACCTAACTAAAGTCAACACCAAATCAGCTTTTTTTCTCTTATTAGTAGTTCTGCGACTTTGCGTTTGGCTCTATGACTGTTTTTTTAAACATAGCAACAGTTATGTTTATTTCTTGCTATACTCCCACTATCTCATCAATCATCTTAAGCTCTTCCTCTGAAAAGCCTGTGCCCTCCATAACCTTTAAGTTTCAAAAATCTGCTGTGGCTTTGAGCGCCGACAAGCACGCTTGTCACGTCATCATCCTTTACCACCCACTTAAGAGCCATCTGTGCTAGTGTCTCACCACGTTTTGCGGCTATATCGTTTAGCTTCTTAATCTGCTCGATGTGTGGAGTGAGCTTTTCCTGATTTAAAAAGCGGCCGTCTGTCTTTATACGGCTATCCTCCGGAATACCGTTTATGTAACGGTCTGTGAGCATGCCCTGTGCGAGCGGGCTGAAGGAGATGATGCCCTTTTGACACTCTCTTGCTGCCTGCTTCAAGCCGTTTTGCTCTATTGTACGGTTGAAGATATTGTATGAATTCTGGTTGATGATAAACGGACATTTCAAATCAGTAAGAATCTCGCAGGCTCTCTTCATGGTCTCGCCGTCATAATTTGACAGTCCGACATAGAGTGCTTTTCCGCTTTTTACTATCTGGTCGAGTGCTCCCATTGTTTCCTCAAGCGGTGTCTCAGGTCCATTCTGTGATGATAGAAAATATCCACATAGTCGAGTCCCATTCTCTTAAGGCTCTGATCAAGGCTTGCAATCAGATACTTGCGGCTGCCCCAGTTGCCGTATGGTCCCTTCCACATATCATAGCCTGCCTTTGAGCTGATGATGAGCTCATCGCGGTATGCTGACAGATGCTCCTTCAGGATAAGCCCGAAGTGCTTCTCTGCGCTGCCGTATTCAGGACCATAGTTGTTTGCCAGGTCAAAGTGAGTGATGCCATGGTCAAAGGCTGTGAAGCACATCTGCTTCATGTTGTCATACGATGAAAAATCACCGAAATTGTGCCATAGACCAAGCGATACAACAGGAAGCTTAAGTCCGCTCCTGCCGCATCTGTTATATCTCATTGTGTCGTATCTCTTTTCGTCTGCTGTGTACATATTTACCTCCCGCATAAATACATGATATTTTACCCGATAAATTATTATACTACAGCAGACTTGATTTTTCTATTGTTAAATAAAATCCTCCGTCAGCTTTCCATGCTTCTCATAATTTGTCACACGCGCTATCTTGTTTTCATCATCCACAAACACAACCTTCGGATGATGCTCCTTTGCTTCCTCCGGTGTCATCTGCGCATAGCACATGAGTATCACATGGTCACCGACTGCAACCTGTCTGGCGGCTGCGCCGTTTAAGCATATCATGCCTGAGCCCGGCTCTCCGGCGATGGTGTAGGTCTCGAATCTGTTTCCGTTTTCCACATCGACAATCTGTACCATCTCATACTCCAAGATGCCTGCTGCCTCAAGCAGCTTTGTATCTACAGTGATGCTTCCCACGTAGTTTAAGTCAGCCTGCTTGACCACCGCTCTGTGTATTTTGCCCTTAAGCATTGTATAATTCATTGTTTGTACCTCTTTTCAATAATCGTTTCTTGTCCGTCTACGCAATAAAATTGTCAATCAGCCTTGTCTTTCCGATATAGACAGCAATTGCCACGAGTGTTGTTCCCTTAATCTCATCAACCGGTGTAATTGTTTCAAAATCAACCACATCTACATAATCAATTCTTGCAAGCGGCTCCTTGTTTATCTCTGCTGTGATTGCATCCTTTATCGCTTTTGCACTCTTTTCGCCATCCTCTACGAGCTGCTTTCCGATTTTTAAGCTTCTGCTCAGTACAAGCGCTGCCTGTCTTTCATCCTCACTTAAATATGTGTTTCTTGAGCTCTTTGCCAGTCCATCCTCCTCACGGATGATTGGGCAGCCGATGATTTCTGTGTCAACATTTAAATCCTTTACCATACGCTTTATGACCGCAAGCTGCTGTGCATCCTTCTGTCCAAAGTATGCACGGTCAGGTGTCACAATGTGAAACAGCTTCAGGACAACTGTCTGCACACCTCTAAAATGGATAGTCTTGTTTTTCCACAAAGCTCAGTTGTGAGGCCATTCATATCCACATATGAGCAGAAGCCGTCTGCATACATCTCCTCAGGCTCAGGATGGAAAATAATGTCACGCCCGCATCCTCACAAAGCTTTGCATCCCTGTTTAAATCACGTGGATAGCTGTCTAAATCCTCTGCAGGGCCAAACTGCATTGGATTTACAAAAATACTCACTACAACCTTGTCATTCTCGCGTCTTGCCGCATCGATTAAGCTCTTGTGTCCCTCGTGGAGGTATCCCATTGTAGGTACAAAGCCAACGCTTTTGCCCTCTTTTTTCCATGCCTTTACTGCTTCTCTTACCTGTTCGATTTGTCCGTATATTAACATTTTATGTCTCCTTATTCTTTTATTTTTCGTAGCTATTTTTTGTAAATATTCTTCAATACTATTTTCGATACTAATACAGCTTGTCAATTATTGTCTCATCCATCTTAAAGGTATGCTCCTCACCAGGGAAGCTTCCTCCTCAACAGCCTTTTTGTAGGCTGTGAACGCCTCATTCATTTCTTTTCCGACCTGTGCAAACTGCTTTACAAATTTCGGCTTCATGTTTGCATACATGGCAAGCATATCCTGATATACAAGCACCTGGCCGTCGCAGTCTGCTCCCGCTCCGATACCGATTGTAGGTATGCTTATGCTCTCTGTAATTTTTTTTGCAAGTGCCTTTGGCACGCACTCGAGCACCACTGCAAATGCTCCTGCCTCCTCGACCGCACGGGCCTCGTCAAGAAGCTTCTGCGCTGCCTCTTCACCCTTGCCCTGCACCTTGAAGCCGCCAAATGCATTTACTGACTGTGGTGTAAGCCCTAAATGTGCACATACCGGAATTGACGCATCCACGATAGCCTTTATCTGTGGACATACCTCCTTGCCACCCTCGAGCTTGACTGCCTGCGCATGGCCTTCCTTCACGAGTCGTCCTGCATTGACCACAGCATCATAAACCGATGTCTGATATGACATAAAAGGCATATCTGTGATGAGCAGCGTATCCTTTATGCCTCTTGAAACAGCTGCGCTGTGATGAATCATATCCTCCATAGTCACTGAAAGTGTATCCTCATAGCCAAGCACCACCATGCCGAGAGAATCTCCTACTAAAATTGCATTGATTCCGGCCTCATCTATGAGCTTTGCTGTCGAATAATCATATGCTGTGAGCATCGTGAGCTTCTCGCCCTTTTCCTTTGCCTGTTTAAAAGTTACTACTGTATTTTTCATTGTCCAATCCCTCTGTCTTTCTGCAACAATCCGTTTCTTGTAACTACTTGGAACCATTCACGGTATTGTCAGCCTCTTAGCAATTCCATCATCTGAGTGTAATCCTTATCAGGATTCTTTTTTTCAGCAATATTTACTAGTTTTGTACCAAGCATTTTGTACAATCTGACATCATCGCTATCGTCATTTTGCATACATGCGATGTGCTTTTTCACTGTTTCAATATCGTTTCTCTCGATTGGCCCGGTCAGTGCGCCGTCACAGCCTGCTTCGAGTACGTTTTCGATATTGCGCATCACAAGCTGGCCTGTAGCTCTTACAGCCTCAGCCTTGTAAAGCCGCAGTCCTCCAAAAGAGAATAGCCCATGTCAAGGACAGCAATCACCTGATTGCTCAAAATACTAGCCGCTGCATGGTATTTTGCCTTTTTAGCGCCATCAATGCGGCATACCTCATTTCCAATAGAACAAAACAGCCCGGATATTGCTTCAACCGCAGCATCCTGCCCTTCCACTGTGAAAAATGCTTTATTTAATTGCTCATATGATGAAAATTTGTTACTGAACGGTAACATTGGATGAATTGAACAGCATGATACGCTCATGCTCTCCCTTCCGGAAAATGAATCGGATGATAATGCGCCACTGCAATGACATATAATCTGATTCGTTAGAGACAGCTCTTTTAATTGTTCCCAAACCGGTATAATAAATGAATCCGGTGTGGTGATAAATATAATCTGTGATTGATCCGCCAGTTGCTTTAGCGAATCAAAGCTCTCTGTCCTTGTAAACTCCGCAGCCTCCTTAGCCGCCGCAGAATCCACGTCATAATAGCCTGCAAGCTCTATGTCCTTTGTCCTTAGGTATTTACCTATAGAACAGCCCACTCTGCCTGCGCCGATTATGCCTATTTTCATGCTACCACCTTCTTTCCAAGCCGGTCAGACCATTCCTTATCTCGCAGCTGATATAATCTCCGCCATGTGCCGTATGGCAGCGGTCGATTTACCCTGTGCGCGCCTGTCACTTTGCTGTCTGCTTCATATCTGCTACAGCAATGTGCTTTTGGCTTCCTTGTGTCTGCCGGATATGCTCTGTCATAAGGTGACAACACATCCTCCATGATACAGTTTCCTTCGAATACCGTTCGAAGAAAACTATACCACATTGACTATTATTTAACAATCCCTATTTTACCTCAGTCATTTTGATATACTCATACTGCGGCTTGAAATCCTCTCTGTCACAGACTCATAGTAATGCATAAAGATTCTCTCCATGACATTTGGAATCTGATTTTCCTGTGGTTCAAATAGTATGATAAGATACTGCATTGAGCTGTAGCGCGTGCAGACATCCACCTTTCTGATCTTGCTGCGGATAGACTGCTCCATGCAGTCAAGTGCCTTCTCAATTTCCTCGATATCTGCAAGCTGCTCCGGCAGAGTGTTCATAGTCACCATGACCAGATAGCAGTTGTGCTTGTGTCTATCTCCTACATTGTTCACGAACTCATAGATTCTTGCAAACTCTCTGTAGTTTAAATCCAGCGCACCTGTATAGCTGCCACTCTCCTTTAAAAGCTTTGCCACGTTTCGTAAATCCACGCTCAGATTTGTATTCTCCTTATTGTCAGCTAAGAGCTGCTCATAGAAGAAATATGAACCCTTGCAGTTCTGCTTCACATAGTAAAGTGCCTTATCTGCCTTTGTGTAGTCACTTTCAAACATGGCTCCCTTTGTCGCCATACACAGTCCTGCTGAAAGAGCGGCCTCCTTTATCTCACAGTCTGCTTCCCTGGCGCTCTCGAAGCCTTCAAATATGCGCTTTATAACACTCTCCACGCTTGCCCTGTCAGAATATGGCATAAAGATGAGGAACTCGTCACCTCCAAGCCTGCAGGCTGCAAAGGTCTCATTCTCAGTCTCTTTAGCAAGGAGATTACCTATAAGCTTAAGTGCCCTGTCACCCGCCTTGTGACCATGCACATCATTGACTTTTTTGAGATTATCCATATCTATGAAGGCAAGACAGCATCATTATCCTGCATCAGGGCTGCTATTACCTGCTGTCCACGACTTCGCATGTAAAGTCCTGTCAGATAATCAACACTATCGGCTTTTTCCTGACTGCTCATGGTCTTCATGACCTCAGATATGAATTTGTCTGCCACTGACTCGATAGCCGCATTATCACGGTAGCCCTAAGCCGCCGGATTATCCTCATCAATCACAACCATGCCATTGTCAAGCATATCAACAAACATACGCGAAATCTGTGGATCAAACTGAGTGTTGCAGTTATCCAAAAGCTCCCTTCGGATTTCTTCATCGGGCAGAGCATTCCTGTAAATCCTGCGCGACCTCATGGCATCATAGCTGTCCGCCACACACACTATACGGGCAGAAAGCGGTATCTCCTCTCCCACCAGTCCGTCAGGATAGCCCTTTCCATCGTAGCGCTCATGATGATTCCTTGCAATATCCACCAGATGGTCTAACAGGGTAATATCCTTTAAGATATCTGCGCCCATCACAGTATGGCTCTTTATGGCGGCAAACTCTTCATCAGTCAGCCTGGTCGGCTTATTTAAAATAGTATCAGGCACGCCAATCTTTCCGATATCATGCAGATATGCAGCATTTCTAAGATTTTCCACCTCATGCTCACTCCAGCCAAGCTGCTTTGCTATGAGAGCAGAGTACTCTGCGACTCTGTATGAGTGACCTCTCATATAATCGTCCTTTGCCTCAATTGTAGCAGCAAGTGTCTTCATCATCTGAAGGGAAACTCTCTCTGTCTGATTTCTAAGCCTGTCACTCTCTTCCTTCTGGCGCTTGTATTCTATCTCGCTGATTCTTTTTATTGTGACTATGATATTGACAAACAAAATCACAATAAGGCCTGTTCCGATAAAGAAACCTGACATGGTGACAACAAAGTACACAGATGCAGCCTCTATAAGCGCCAGAACAAGTGCCACAATCATGACAATCATCTCAGGTCTGTAGCCCAAAGCCCTGTGTTTAATTATATCAATGATAAATGTTGTGATGACGACCACGCAGCAGACAGCAAGCATTCCCTGTCCTGCCGGCAGAGTCTCTATATAATCGCACACACCAAAAAGCTGCAGTGATGTGCAGACAATTAAATTCACAGCCGCAAGCGCCTCTATGCATGTATACACTCTTGTATACGCCCGCCCTGTATGCTGTCAATATAAATCGAAACAGCAATAGGACTAATCAGAATAACCACAAAGCACATAGCCGCCAAAACAGATGCATTCGGCACCAGCATCTGACGCAGCTCGATTCACCAAGCATCCATATTGCCCCAAGAAGCATACACCAGCCTACATACTCCATGTCAAAATGTGTCTTGTATACAATACTGAGTGCTATACTGAACATAACAGACACTACAGCAGCAAAAAAAATGAAAAATGCTATAATCGTCTCTCTTGAGCTATTATGAAATATATTTGTCCATATATCGCTCTTTTCTCCACAGTATACTGTATTTACAACGCCTGAATAGTTGGATGCATGGCTTGTCAGCTCAATGCGCAGCTCTTTGCCGGCATCATCCTCCGACATATTGCAAAATACATATCTGCTCGCGGAATCCTTGCCGAAGGGTCTCGTGTCCTTTGTATCATACTCTGCTCTCAGACTGCCATCCACGTAAAATCTGACTGTCTGAAGTGATGCTCTGATTGCCATGACACTTGCATTGAAATCATCAGGCAGAACAGTAGTTATGACCATCGTATCCCCCGGCTTGACATCGTACCTGCCGGGTACTTCAATAGTCTCCCTTTCACCATCGGACTTCTCCCATGTAAAGCTGCCCTCGTAGGTGATATTATTATCACTTACAGACTGGCTTCTCTCACTCGGTAATATGCACTCGGCAATTATAAATCCAACAATCAAAAAGGCCATCATTAAATAAAACAATGACCTCTTTGTCCTACTCACACTGTATCTATCCATAACTTATCCTATTCCGCAAACATAAGGTCTGCTTTATAATAGTCAGGTTTTCTAATGCCGCAGATGGGAATTCAGACACACTATGCAGTCTGCTGTTCAACCATGGTGTTGATTTCCTTGCTGATTTTGTTTACATACATCATGATTGCTACACCTGCAGCAAAAATCACTACCGTGACAATAATTCCAACTGCTGAAAAGCACAGCTGGCTTAAGTATCCTATAAACGGAGTCTTTGCGATAACCTGCCCTTTAACTACCTTATATGATACACCATTTCCATCACGAAGTGCAATCTCTTTTGCAGAAGAATCATTAGAATCTACATAATAAGAATCAACCCTTCTGGCTGATGAATCAGCTGATTCGATGGCTACTATATTGCCATCCTTGTAAGATGCCTCGTCGATAGTCTTTAAATATACCACACTGCCATACTTTGAGATATTTCCTGTGTGATCTGTGCCCGAAAGATATGTATGATAGCCAAATATCGGTGGAAGCACAACCGGAAGCACTATAAGAAGTGCCACGATCACAAGCACATAGCCCAGTATTGTAAGCCCTGTCCTTTTACCCTTTTTCTCGTCTACTGTCTGATTGTTGTTAGTGTTTTTACTCATATTAAGCTCCTTTCTGTTCATAAACCCTGTATTACTACAAATGGAGTATTTCCATGTAGTCTGTTGCATCAGCCGCTACAGCAGCCTTTTTCTGCATAGCAAGTGCCTCATCAATGAGATGCGGCATAGCCAGTGTCAGGTTGAGTGCCTCCGCCATATCAGCGTACTCGCTCTCCTTAAATGTATTCGTGTCTGCGGTGTAATATGCGTTGTGCATGGTCTCCTCATAGCCCACTATAAGCATGTTGTTTAAGAAAGCTCTGTGAACCGCATCCACTATCTCACCCTCGTGATTGATATCGAGGTAGAAATCACACTTCTCAAAAAGACTATCCAGCACGGACATCTTCACATTAGGTAGAGTGACACATTGTCATACTGCCCTGCCGACATAAGCTTTGACGACATCTCTGTGATGGCCGCCACATGAAAATGCATCTGCGGCATGAGTGACGCAAGCTCTGTCAGATGCCCCACATTCTCTGAATTGGTACATACAAGTATGTGCGGCCTGTGCTTATTTTCCCTGACGAAGCTGTAGATATATCCAAGCTGCTTCACCTTATCGGAAGGAGCACCAAGTGCTATAAGCCTGTCGTAGGACTCCCTGCGCGATACAAATACGCGCTTTGCCCTCGTTCCCTGATCATGCAGTATAATCTGCATATTGCCGGGTATTTCATCTCCCACCGGCTCGTGCCAGAAAAGTGCGTCGCGAAAGCCGTTTGGCGCAAGCGCCTGTGATGCAAAAAACGGATATGACAGCGAGTTGAAATAAACCGCTGTATCCTCCAGCCCTGAGCACCTGATGAAAAACGCTATAAGTCTGTCTTGCTTCTGAAAATCCAGTCCTTATCCTGCCATCTGACGAGTATATCACCGGTGACGAAGTCTCCACTATCATCTCCCTGCCCGTCACGTCAAAAAACTTCCTGAGTGCCTTCTGTCCCTTTTTATTAAAAACCGTGTGACAGAAGATCGCGCCATACCTGTTATAATGCTCTGAAAGCCTGACCTGACCGGCATCATCGAGCCAGTCAACAATCTTAACCTGCCGCCTGTGCGTAGGCTCCGTGAAAAATATCCTCGCTCGCTCCCTGGTGCGGTCCATGACCTTCGCAGATGAATTATCTCCCTCTATGCGCCAGTAATCAGGAATCTGTATCTGATTGAAATACAGCGGCTTCCCCGGTAAGCTGTCAGCCTCCCGATAATCGCCTAAGAAAAATCCATACACGCTCATCACATCATCCGGCAGGAAACCGTCATCCTCAATGACTGCTGCATGAAAGGCAGCACCGGCATTCTTAAATGACTCAAGGAGATTCTTGCTCTCGCCTGAAAATGTATCAAAGAGCAGTGTGATACCAACTGCTTCGTGTGTTACTTCAACAGCTCTATCCATCTGTGAACCACCTCCTTAGTCAGATATTCTTTGGCCTTCTCATATGAATGTCCTGAAAATGCATCCATATCATCCTCTGTAAACATCCTCACTATACGCTCAGAAAGGAGCTTTATCTTCTCCTTCTGATCCATCTCATCAGTGATTGGAATCCTGTAGCCGTTTTGCCCATCATCGATAAAGGTCTGGTTGCCATACCTCACATCAAAGCCCACTATAGGAAGCCCTGAGCCTATGGCCTCCATGAGTGTGAGCCCGAAGCCCTCACTCTGTGAAGCTGCCACATATGCATCATAGTGCTTGTATACATCATCTAATTTCTGCTGTCCCATCAAATGCACATAATCGGCACAGTCCAGCCTGCCGATAAGCCCCTTAAGCTTCGCCTCATCGCCACCCTTTCCATATATGTCAAGTGAAATATCAGGCACGCTTTCTTTTGCCTTTACAACGGCCTCCACCAGCCAGTCACAGTGCTTCTCAGTCGCAAGACGCGACGCAGTGATGAGCGAGTGCCTCTTTCTTGGCTCATCCGGATATTTAAGCTCATCAAGACTGCCCACCGGAATAGTCACCACTTGAGGCTCTTTTCCACAGTACTTCTTGAACTGCTGCCTCATAAGCTCATTCTGCGCATCTGTCGCTGTGATGTAGAAATCTATGTGCTCAGTCTGTGAAAACGAATACTCATAATAGTTGTTCCACAGTATGTAATCATCATCCGTGCCGCCCTCGCTGAAATGGTCCGCATGCACCACTATTCCTACGCGCGCCGGTCCACAGTTTTCGAGGATTGCCTGCCCTATGCCTGTCGTCCTGTCGATGATCACCACATCATCAGCCGTGAGGTTAAGCCTCTTTACCATGTAGCCGACCAGGTCAGCCTTGGTATAAAGCACCTGCGCTCCGATCCTGTAAAAGGTGCTGTCATCCTCTATGACCTCCTCGTAGCACACCGAGCCATCCTCATTGAAAAATGTCCTGCCGTACAGATGAGCCTTGCCGTCAAGCGGAGCATAGTACTCGCTGAAGGTCCTGCAATAGGTGTAAAAATCCTTCCTGATCAGGCATCCGTTTGAAACAATCTCGACTCTGTGCACTAGATCACTTGTATCATCGACCATGTACAGGTGTAGAACCTGCCGCTCTCCTTAAACTGATACCTGCATGTCTTGCCATCTCTGGAAAAGGTATAATCCTCCTCTGCCATCGTAGCCTCAAGCTCCTTTAGCGTAAAGGTGACAGGCGATGTCCTCACATCTGTAAAAAATGTGTACAGCCATATCACTTCCTCATCCAAAAAGCCTATATTTCTTGTCATGTGCTCTATATTTTCAGTTGGAAACATATCTGTGAAAATAAACCTTGCCGGAATGTGTGCCCTGCGAAGCAGATTCGCTCTGTAGCTCTGTGCGTACTCCACGCCGCTTGAAGCCCAGCCTATTCCTAGATTGAAGTTATATACCATATGATTCTCCTCGTATCTGTCAAACTATTGATATTACACTGTCTCTATGGGTAGATGACCTGCAGCCTGCCATCCTTGCCGATTTTCACGTCACTAAGCAAAATATTCCTTATGATATTACATTTTACCGCTTTTTCTGTATCCAAAAACGACTCGAAAGCCTCATTTTGGTATTCAAACATAACATTTCTCTGTGCGGATGCTCTTCCCGCTACCGCATACTTGAGTTGCTCAAGGTAGTCAATCAGCTCAACCCAGCCATCATCCACCGCCTTTAGAGTTGCCTCACGGACAAACTGCTCGTAAGCCTCCTCATCGCCTATGCGCTCACGCTGTCTTGAAAGCCCCTGATACACGCGAAGCATCAGGTAGTCGCTAACAGTGGCGGCGCTTTGCATGTCAGACAAAGTCAGACCGGCATCCAGCTTGTAGGAGATGTTGTCAAGAATGTATCTGTTTAGTATGGATGTGTATTGCTCTGTATTCGTATTTTTATCGTTATCTTTCTTTCTGCCACGGCGCCTGCCATGCTTCTTATTACTCTGTATGCAGTCAAAATTATTAACGAAGTCTGAGATATTCTCCTTCGCAATCTCTACTATCTTCTCCTGCTCGACGCTTGCGCCGTCGAGCAGGTTTTTTCTGGTTGCGTAGATTAAGTCTCGCTGGCGCTGGAGGACCTGGTCATACTGAAGTGATTTCTTGCGGTTCATCTCCTCAGACTCCACACTAAGCTTCTGACACTGGTTGACAATACGCTTTATTTTGCGCTTTCCGATACGCTTTTTGCCATCTATATAGCGCTGCAGCTTGTCATCATCCTCAGCTCCCACTATGTCATCCTCCAGGCTCACATAGTACTGGCTGAAGCCCGGATCACCCTGTCTGCCGGCGCGGCCCTCGCCTGCCTCTCGGATCTTGAATTGTTCATCCTTCCTATACCTATGACAGCTAAGCCTCCAAGCTCCTTCACTCCGTCTCCGAGCTTTATATCTGTTCCTCTTCCTGCCATCGTCGTAGCAACCGTGACAGCATTCAGCTGACCTGCGCCTGCGATAATCTGTGCCTCCCAGAAAGCATTGCTTGCGTTTAGTACATTGTGCGGGATATTTTTCTCTATTAAAAGCCTTGAAAAAAGATCCGTATCCGTAACGGAATTAAGCACAACAAGCACCGGCTGGCCTGTCTCGTGAAGCCTTATCACATCATCCACTGCTGTCCAGAACTGGTCATGGCCGTTTTTAAAGTATCTGTCCTTCCTGTCGACTCTTTTAAGAGGCCTGTTTGTAGGTATTTTCACCACATGCTTGCCGTAGGTCTCAAAAAGCTCATCCTTTGCATCCATGAGTGTGCCGCTCATACCTGCCATCTTGTCAAACATCATAAACAGATTCTGGAAGGTAACGGATGCCACAGTTCTGTATTCCTGCGATATCTCCACCTTTTCCTTCGCTTCTATAGCCTGATGCTGACCGCCACGCAGCTTGACACCGTGCATGAGACGGCCTGTCGCTCCATCAAACAGCTCTACCTCCTTCTTGTCAGTGACAACATAATCCTTTTTGTTCTTCAAAAGCTTGTGCGCCCGAAGAGAAAGCGTGACATGCCTGTTTATCTCAAAATTTTCTTTACCGTAGAAATTGGATATGCCAAAGAAGCTCTCGGCAAACTTAACACCCTTTGGAGTGAGCCAGACGGCCTTATCCTCCTCTATGTATCTATATCCTCCACAAGTGTCGTGACGAAAAAATCACATACATCGTACAGGTTCGACTGCACTCTCGGCACTCCCGATATGACGAGCGGCATAATTGCAGAGTCTAACAGCACCGAATCAGCCTCGTCAATTATGACATAATGGAAATCACAGAGAAATCTGTCCTCCTTTTTCTTTACCAGATTGTCAAAAAGGAAATCAAAGCCAAGTGCGCCATTTGTAGTGTATATGATATCAGCCGAATAAAACTGTCTTTTCTCGTCATCATCCTGCTTTTTCGTATCATCCGCATCCGGATATGAGCAGGTGAGACCCATGAAATTATAGACCGCTCCCATCTCAGCACCATCTCGCGATGCCAGATACTCGTTTGTGGTCACGAGCATACAGCTCTTGCCGGTCAGCGCATTCAGATAAAGCGGCATCGTGGCAGATAGAGTCTTTCCCTCACCTGTATTCATCTCGGCGAGATATCCACCGTGAAGAGCTGCTGCCGCTAAGATTTGCACATCATACGGTCTCTTTCCAAGCACCCTGTAATCAGCCTCGCAGATAGCTGCAAAAGCCTCCGGCATAAGCGATTCAAGCGATTCCCCATCGCTATACCTGCTCTTAAACTGCTCTGTCAGTGCAGAAAGCTCTTCATCACTTAGATTTTTTATTTTTTCTTCGCTTTTTCTTACTTTTGTTAGAGTCCTCTTTAAGTCTCTCAATTCTTTCCTGCTCTGCATCAAACTCTTCCTCTGAAACCTCTTTAATCACCAGTGATTTGAATGTAAAATCAGCATTTCCACCATTTATCAGCTCTATCCTGTAGCTGTAGGTCCTGATGGACGGCTTGAAAAACGCCTTTTTATCGCGGACAATAATACTCTGCGCCTGTACATCATACCTGTCAAAAAATATGATACGAAGCATCAGTGCCTCACTCTCACTGTTGTGATAGTCAATATTCACCGCAATGGAATATGCCCGCTCTCCATCGATGAGCGGAAGCGACGGCTCTATCCTATTCCCCTGGAAATTCGTCATAGAATACCATGTGTGAATCACCGTGCCCGGCGGCATGAGGCGGTTCTTATAAGAGACTGAACCATCCTCATTAAATTCAATTTTAGATCCATATACATACGAGTCCGATAGAAATTCCTTCCAGCGGACCTGCCATGTGTCACCATACATAATACTTACCTGTCTTACTATTGTTCACTTAATGTTTGTTTTCCTGTTACTGTTCACACCTAACTGTGTGACCGGCAACGTTTATTTGCCTATCTCGAAAAATCATCATGCAGCAGATTCTCATACTGACTCTTAAACCACGCCATGACATTTGCCGAATTATCAGTATGCCTGCCGTGTGAGCCCTTGCCATACACCTCAACACCGCTCGACTTAAGATGCGACAAAATGCTCGGATAACCATCCGGGTCGTAATCATCCTCATACAGATATGAGATGATGAACTTTGTTTGCGACCAGTCGGCACTGTCGAATCTGTCCCACATCCTGTTGTTTAGCTGCTCTATCGCCTCGTCAGAGAGACTGTCATAATTTTTCATCAATATATCAAGCGAGGTTGCAAAGCCTCCGGCTCTAAGAATTCGCTCGTTTCGTGCTACATTTCCCATGTTGGCAAGTGGCTTTGCAAGAAGCAGTGCATGTGGTGAAAGCTTTGAGCCATAGTATAGTGAACCGAAGGTTCCCATCGAAGCTCCTGAGAGCACGAGCTCATCCTTTGTAAGGCCAAGCTCATCGAGCTTATCAGTCACATAATCCGTAATCATCTGCTCAAATTCACTGTCTCCCAGATAAAAGGCTCCACCCTCACTTCTTGGGTCTGTCACAAGAATAAACGGACATCCGAAGCCTCGCATCATATAGTAGCCCTCAAAGCCCTCCTGAGTCCTATAGCCTGAGAAATAGACAGCAAGTGGTGGCTTCATATCGCCTTTCTCAAAGTATACAAACACTTCCTCTCCCTTAGAAGAGACAAGCCTCTCACCTCCGGGCAGGAAAAATCCGTGCCCACGGCGGGAATGTCTGTCGTGAAGTGATATGATATTCAGGCTGCCGGTGCCCTTTGCAAGGATAGAAACAAAAACAGGGCCATAATCTGATTCATTATCTATTCTGAAAACATCCTGAAGCTGTTCCTCATCAAGCTCCCAGACCTGCTTTATATCACCAATCGAGCCGTTATAGAACTGAAATATTCTCAGCTTAATCTCAACATCACCTGTTTTCTCATACTCAAGATACATATCAATACACTGTCCCTCAAAAACCGGGATATTATATCTCCAGTAGGCAATCTGTGAAAAATCCTCTCCAAACTCTCCATCCAGAAACAGGTTATAGTTTCCTTCACATGATACCCTTCCTGTAAAGGAATCACTGATAGCAAGCTTGGCCGGATTAAACTTCTCACCATAAGGATTTGGATAGTAATTTCTCACCTCATGAGACAGAAAATACTGCACATCGCCGGTATACAGATACTGTCCCATTCGTGCCTTGAAATATCTGCTCGTCGCGCTGTTTAGCATCTGCACATTTTCCGTCGCAAAAAGACAGTAGCCCCTTGTAAACTTCGTAAATTTCTTTTCCTCTGAAAGTGTTATATCCCTGTCAAGAATAACTAAATCCATGAGCTTTCTCGCAGGTCTGTTTGCCGTTAGTTCACTCTCATCAGACTCGTACACTTCAAACTCTATATTGTCCGGAATGCTGTATTTAGTTGTCCAGTCGTCATCGCCAACATATAAAACATGAATCTTACTCACTGAAATTTAGCACCTTTCTCCACTTCTTAAGCAGCACCGATGTGGTATATTTCTGACCAAGCTCATAGCACTCCACCAATGCCTGATTCCAGTTTTCAAAACTGTCCAGATAATAGGTCAGACTCCTTCCGATATCTGAAAAATCATCTATGACCATTCCATTTTTCCCTGAAATAAGAAACTGGTCTGCACTCAGGCTGATTCTCGGCACGCCCTTGCTGATAGCTGTGACATAGACGAACACATCCATCGTACCTCTCATATCAAGGATGACTCTCTGTTCGTTGATACACTTGCTGATATCACGCTCATCCACACACACATCCACAAAAAATCTCTGCTCCACCGGTTTTTCTATATCCCCCAGCTCATTCTCAGCGAATGCATCAGCCCCACTTCCGCCAAAGCCTAAAGCTGCCTCACCATCGCCTGTTACCCAGCGGGAATCATAGCCCATACTATCAAGAAGCTTTACCGTATCATTCTTTATAGCATCCTCATGCCCCCATGAGGCATCTCTTGTAAAGAAATGAACTCTCGCAAGGTCATTAATGGTCAGATAATCCGCAAGCCCCTTTATAATCCGAGCAAATGCATCCTCAGTCAGTCCGTCAACCGGCACGAGGATGTTCTGCACCCGAAGCTGCGAGCTGATACCGAAGTCCATCCTGGTATCATATGGTGGAATATCTGTGATATGTAATCTGACCGGCTTGTTATTTACTGCACCCAGATTTGCCATAATAAGCTTCGTCGTATAATCAGAATCCGTAATGATATTTTCCGCATGCTCTAAAAAATCCGCTGCCAGTGATGTCTGCGTGAAATCAAATCTGTTTTCAAAAAATGTAGCAATAATCCTTTTCCCTTTAAGCACATGCTCTGCAACCCTGATATGAAGCGGATGCATCGCCACGAAAAAGTTGTCATTTTGCCTTGTGAGATTCACATAGCTTGCAAATACCTCTTCGATAACCGCCTCGAGGCTGTCATATTCAGCCTTTGTAAAGCGCATCTCAACCGGCTCACCTGCTTTGCCGCTCTTAGCATCAGGCACCACATCATAGTTAGGGCATGTCTGATTGACAATCACATGACCATTATTCTTATACTCACGTATCTTCCAGATGCCATTTTCCATCAAAAAATCCTGATACTGCTCTATGCCGTTTTCGTAGATAACAGTACTGGAAACAAAGCCTCTGTCATCATAATAGTTGCGCCTGCAGATTTTGCCATCCTCAAACATATCTATGGATATCGGATTGCCATCCTCACCAAACTCTACCTGTGCATACTTCACATCGCCCTGCAAAGCGATTATAGAAAAAGGCGAATACACAAACTCCAGCCCCTTCGGCCACTTAATATCGTGATATGACAGCACAGCGACCTTCTTTCTCCTGACCTGTGCTATCGCATCAAAGCATGACCAGTACTTCGAACGGTACATGCCCTGCCTGTGTAGGAAATGCCTGAAATTTGGCGAGTAACCGAGCACGAGAATCCTGTAAGGCCTGTCCACATTTCTATGAAAAAGAGTAATCTGCTTTATAGTCTCGTCAAACTCTGACTTGAGCCTGCGCATATACCACTGCTGCTCGTTTTCGCACCACATATTCTGTTTATACCATGCCGGTATAAAATATAGCATTATGATTCCTCCTAATTCTTAATTCAAAGCGCCGGGAGCTATATGAATGTATGATATCTGTCCATATTCCGGTACACCTCTGCCTCGCGGTACAGCGAAATCCAAAGACCTGTCGTCATCATGATAGAGCACGGCAGCATGGCAAGTGATGCGTCCACATATCCTCCAAACTGTAAAAACAGCGGTCCACCCTGACATATACAGATAATGATTGAGCTTATAACGGAAAAGCTGAGCACTGTGCCAATCAGATATCTCTTCGTAGGCTTTCCGGCATATATATCCTGTATGGAATCCCCCGACTTAAGCAGATCATCTGCTGTCCTGCCCGGAGACAGCATAACCATAGAAAAGATAATTGTAAGCAGACATATAATCACCATGTATACTACAATTCCAAGCGGTGATGTGAGCCTCATATTGTCCATCCACCACTGAATATCAGCATTGTCCGGAAACAGATAATGAAGTCCATTGCACATAAACTGTGGAAGCAAAAAAGCGGCTGACGCAAACATAAGCGGTGTAGCACCGACAGGATTGAGCTTGTAAGCGATATAGTTCTTATCCGCATAAATATTGTTTATGGAAACTCTCTGTACTGCTATTCGCTTCTCAGTGGTCTCAAGTACTATCATGACAGCAATCTCTGCCACTCCTATGGCTACAGGCAGTGCCAGCTTCTCAAATGGCTTTCCCGTAAACATGGTCATCATACCACTGACTATATTGACCATGAACACACTCACCTTGCCACCGATACCATACTTTGTAGCTCTGTCGCACATATACACCACTATCAGCATGCCCGCGATGAGCTGTATGAAAACTATTATCTTATTCCATATAAGTTCATCTCCACTAACTCTATACATAAGTGTCTGTGTTTTGTGATATGCCTGAACTGCTGCGATAATCATCATGATGGTAACTGTCCATATGTTTATCTTCTTCGGTGACAGCTTTCTTGTATTGTCAAGCGACATGATTGCAACTATCAGTATGGCAAGCATGGATGCCAGCATGTACGGCCACAAGCCTATGATGAAAATGGAACAGTTCTTCATATCACCTGAAATAGCCTGTAAAAGTATGGACTGCGCATCTACGTTTACATTGCTATATGCATCTATATCAATCCCGTAGAGTGGTATATTTCTGCCGACCATGTACACGAGCATGGTCATGAACGAATATAAGAGCTTATATAATAATACATGTTCCTTCTGTTGTTTTTGTTTTTTCTTCTTTATACTATCTTTCTGCTTCAAGGAATTCACCTTTCCTCACAAAGTAATCTCGTCTTACTACAAAACAGCTTAACGAATTAGTGACCATCCGCTACAGATGGTCACTAATATTATAAAACAATATTGTTAGTATTGCTATTAATTATTTATTTCTCATCAGAATTATCTTCTGAATCGTCGCTCTTTGCAGGTTTTCTTCTGCGGTTGTCATAAACACCCTTTCCTGTGATAGCTGCAACTGCTGCTGCAATCCACCACCACCATGTTTTGATACCGTCCTTGGCTGTTCCGCCTGCTGCAAGAGGTGTATCCTCATCCTCGATGTTCTGAAGATTATCGTCTTCCTCATTTACTGCAAGAGGAACCTGTGCATCCTGAATTGGTGTATTCTGTGCTGCCGGTGCCGCAGGAGCTGCTGGTGCAGGTGTTGCAGGTGCTGCCGGTGTAGCTGCTGCAAGAGGTGTAGCAGCCGGTGTGATAGTTGTTGCAGGTGCAGGAGCATTATCTACTGCCGGTGCAGGAGTTGGAGCCGGTGTCGGTACCACATTTGCAGCTGACTGACTCTGACTCGTACTTGTGCTTGTGCTGATGCTCTCGCTTGTGCTGAGTGACTCACTTGCACTGGTTGATTCACTCTCACTTGCTGATGTGCTCTCTGACTCACTTGCGCTGGTTGAGGCACTCTCGCTTGCTGATGTGCTTGCACTTGTCGATGCACTAGTGCTTGCCGATGTACTTGCGCTTGTTGAGGCACTTGTACTTGCTGATGTGCTTGCACTTGTTGAGGCACTTGTACTTGCCGATGTGCTTGCGCTTGTTGAGGCACTTGTGCTGGCACTCGTTGAGGCGCTAGTACTTGCGAGGTGCTTGCGCTGGTTGAGGCGCTAGTACTTGCCGATGTGCTTGCGCTTGTTGAGGCACTTGTACT